>Ga0102934_1002576_pt1 | contig 12528 bp, 9 predicted proteins | sample SalPonR2_A_D1_MG_FD_78175 | JGI IMG/M metagenome (GOLD analysis project Ga0102934, IMG submission 78175) | Salt pond soil microbial communities from South San Francisco under conditions of wetland restoration - Salt Pond MetaG R2_A_D1_MG | ecosystem: Environmental > Aquatic > Marine > Intertidal...
CGGCCTCGGCAGCGGCGTACGAGCAGTACCAGCGACAGGTGGCGCAGCAGCGAGGGGCGGGCGCGACGGGGGCCCCGGGCCAGCAACAGTGGACGCCCGAGGCCATCGCCAAGTACTACGAGGACATGGCCAAGGCCTATCCGGAGCATGCCGCCTACTACCAGCAGCAAGCCGCTGCGCACGTCCTCCAGCAGCAACAGATGGCAGCGGCTGCCGCTGCTGCGGCCGGCCGGGACACGGGGCCCGGGACGGGCCAGCCGGCGGCCCTCTCCTCGCTCTACACGCAGCAACAACAGCAGCTCCTTCGTCAGCAGCAACAGTCATATCCAGGCGCGATGGGGGGACTCGGGGGCGCAGCCTCGGCGGAGTTGAAGGAGGGGGAGCGGATCAAGGTGCGGGTGACGGTGAACGGGGCGGCGCTGAACCCGGAGCCCCATCCGCTCTATATCCGGAAGGGCGTAGTGGCCACGGCCATGTAAGCAGAAGCGAAGGGGGCGTTGGGGCAAGGATCAAGGAGGGAGGTGGCGGGAGAGTTGGCGGGTTGCCTCGCACCGGGCGAGGGAGGACGGTCTGTGGGCGTGAAAGACGAACGAGGCGGCACCAGATGAGCGTGCCAGCTCAATCGACATGACAAGCTATAAACGAAAGAAAAGAGTTTTGCCTCGATCGAGGATTTGTGAGAGCATGAGTCCTCGAACGCACGAGCGACAGGGGCCATCCTGCGAGGTTCTCGCACGTAGCATACAATTTATTCATTACTTTTATGTCCCTCCCGCGCCTGCACCGTCTCTCACTCGACGTCGTCGTTGTCTGGCATCTCCCACGGCCACCGAAAGCCGTCCCAGTCCACGCCCTCCACCGCCTCCACCTCCCTTCGGCCCCGTCCTCCGTCTCTCCTTCCCCCCTCCCCCGGGCCCTCCGCGCTCCCAGGGTTCTGCCAAACCCACGCGCCTGAACGATCGTTCGTGGCTTCCTCCTCCTGCTGGCCCATAAATCTGCGATCCACCCCCACGCCCGCACGAACCTCCGACCGCCGTTGCCGCCGGCGTTGCCGATTTAGTGACGGGGAGGAGGAGGGGGGGTAAGGGGGAGGGGACACGGAGGAGCCGGTGTAACGGTTTACGCCCTCCGCCCTCTCCTCCCTCTCTTCCTCCGCATCCAGCGCGCGCCAATTCGCCTCCAACACCCCGTCCTCATTGTCCTCCCCTGACCATCTCCATCCCCCTGGCCGCGTCTCCTCCGGGTATCGTAAAGAGGGAAGAGAGTCGTCGCCGGATCCGCGCGCCCCCCCCCTCGATGCTCCCCTGCCTGTGCGTCTCCAGGTTTGGCGAGCGCGATCATATGCATAGTCCTCATCCTCATCCTCCGAAAGCCAGTCCTCCTCTTTTTCCTCCTCCTCCTCTTCCTCCCATCCCCTTCCCGTCCTCCCCCCTCGGCTCCCCGCCCCCCGCCCCCCCTTCTCCTCCACCTTAAGATAATCCCGGAAGAGCCCCAGGCGCCACCGGATCTCGTCCTGTAGAAGCTCTGCGGCCCAGGGCCCCGTGACCATCAGCCTCAGGTCCGCCTCCTGGCTGAGCAGGTACTTGAACTTGGACTCCCTCAAAAGGGGCCGGAGCAGGCGGCTCCCCCGCACCCGCTCCGCCACAAGGTCCAGCAAGAGGGGCAGCAGGCCTGGTTCTTGCTCGGCGAAGGTGGGGTCGAAGTCCTCAAACTCCCTGTCGTCATCGCGCTCCTCCCGCTGGCTCCTTCTCCCAAATCCCACGCGATACTCATGACCCACATTCTCCCTCCCGGCCACTGACTCCGAACCCCCTGCGCTCTCCCGTGTCCTCTTCTTGTATTGCCCCTCCCTCCGCCGTCCCTGAACGCCCCCGCCCGCAATGAAGGATGCACTTGTGGGCAGGTCCCTCGATTCAGCGCTCCTCACAGACCGCACTTCCTTCGTTGCTTTGCCCGGACGCTTTCCAGGGGCTCCCGCCCAGCCTGAGCTTTCTTCGTCATCCCTCTCCCGCCTCTGAGTTTCCTCTTCTTCCAATGCCTCTTCCGCCCACGTGTCGTGCTCCTCTCCATCGGCAGCGTCTTTGTGTGGCTCAATATCCGTGTCCGAAGTCAGCCATTCCTTGGGCAATTTACCCTCGGGCCGCCGAATGCCGCTCTCTACGATAATGCTCGCGATGTCCTCTGGCAGCTCCGTCGCTTCTTCTTGGGAATACCCCAGATCTACCAACGGCTTCAGAGCCTGTGGAACCTCAAGCGTATCATTGCCAGTCGATTCTTCCACAACGATCTCGTCAGTAGCCGGTCTGACGGGCCTCAATGAATGATCCTTCTCACGATCTTCATTCCCGCCGATCACTGCCTGATACCAGTCAGCGTCTTTCTTCAATGCCTCCGCCCGAGCTGCCGCCAACAATTTCTTATCGGGCACCACATTCAAGTTCCAACACTCCAAAGGGTCCGATCTTGCCTCCTCTTCGGTGGGAGAGCGGGTGGCATGCTGGGGGGTTGAGGACGCGCGAGAAGCCGGAGCCGGGACGAGGAAGGTGGTCTGTAGTCCGAAAGCCGAGCATACTCCGTTGTTGGCTACCGTCGATACTCCTATCATCATCCAGAGTATCTGTCGCCACATGACGCACTATCCTGTAAAGGTTTGGATGCAGATGAATGGAAAAGGTCGAGGTGAAGTCTTGGTGATAGTAGGGGGGGGTATCGGGCGATGTGGAGACCGCTGCTTGCGGATATTATTTTCCTTCTAACCTCCTTTTTTCCCACGCCAAACACATAGGTAGATGACAAAATGGTAATAAAGGTACTTTGGATTCTCTCTATGCCGCGCCCCGGTCGGCGTTGTCTTTCCAGCATTGCGTTATCTTTCAAGGGAGTTGAAGCACGGTATGACAGGAGGTCTGCCATCGCGTCCTGTGTACCAGCCGGGAAATCGAACATTTTCGGTTGTGGAAGGTTGACAGGAGATATGGAACGGATGACAAGACAATATGCCACAGTAAAGGATAACTCTGGTAAGTCCGGTCGCCGCAAGACGCGACCGCTGGAAAAGCTAGCGCCCTCAGGGAACAAAAAGCCAGCAGGCCAAGACATGCTCGTTTATGAAGAAGAAGACACCGAGGACTGGAGCTCGTTTTTGGAAGAGTATGATGCGTTGGAAGCAGAAGATGGCATGAGGGTCGCGTCGGATGCCTCTGCTTCTCAAGTCTCGGAGGACGCTAAAATAGTGGAGGAGTATAGGCTTGAAGAGGATGCGGACGGAAACCTGCAAGTGATGCCCACAAAAAGAGAAGGGCTTAAATCGAAGATAAAATCAGCACACAATCTGCTGCAAAAGGCTCGTCAAGCAGGTGCCATGACGGAAGATGATTGGTTCGAGTTTTTGCGGCGCACCGGCATGGACCGATCAGAGGAAAACGATTTTCAGAGTGCCTTTTTCGAGGACGTTGGCGAGGGAGAAGCTTCTATCAAGCATCCCCCTCCTTTGCGAAAAGGCAGACACATGCGCAAGGCCCCGCCAAAATTTGTGGACCGGATAGGCGTGGCCGTGACCGGAGGTAAGGGCGGAAAGGGATGCATTAGTTTCGAGAAGATGGCAAACGCCAGAGGAGGGGCGGTCAAACGTCCCTCGGGGGGCCACGGAGGCCAGGGTGGGGACGTGATTTTTGTCGCGGATCCGCGCGTGCAGAGCCTGGGGATGGACCGGCACCATTTCCATGGCAAGGCAGGGGGCTCTGGGGACTCGAACAAGAAACACGGGGCCCGCGGTGCGCACGCGGTCGTTCGCGTTCCTTGCGGCACGGTGGTCAAGGAGGTCTTGCGGAGCGGCAGGGGCGGGGGATATGAGCGGGTCCAAGTCTGCGACCTAGATCAGCCTTTAAGCTACTACCGGGCTGCCACAGGGGGACGCCCGGGACTGGGCAACTCCGTGCAGGCGGGGCGAGCCCGTAACTCCGCCTCTGCCTCCGGCAATTTTCGGTCCCCTGGCCATCAGGGTGAGGAGCGGTTCTATGAGTTGGAGCTTAAAACGATCGCGGATGTGGGCCTGGTCGGCTACCCAAATGCAGGAAAGTCCACCCTCTTGGGTGGGCTCTCCCGGGCCCGGCCGGCGGCAGCCGCTTACCCTTTTACCACCCTCCACCCCACTGTGGGCCGAGTCGAGTACACGGATGCGGCCAGCGTGACGGTCGCGGACTTGCCCGGTCTTATCGAAGGGGCTCACGCCAACAAGGGCTTGGGTCACGAGTTTCTCAGGCACATCGAACGGACCAAGGTACTGGTCTACGTGCTCGACGGGGTGGGGAGAGAGGGTGGGGCGGGCGTGGACGACGGCAGTGTCGTGGAGGAGGCACCGGTGACTGTGTTTCGGAAGTTAAAGAAAGAGCTGGAGCTGTACTGCCCTGGCTTGTCGCGCCGCCCATCGTTAGTGTGGCTAAACAAAGCCGACTTGAACGCGGAGTGGGTCAGCGAGGCCAAGGCGGCTGTGATGGCCGACATGAGCGGAGACGATGCAACAGCTGACCGCCCACAGGCATGGGGGGAATCGACGATGGGCCAGCGGGGGCGGGTCCCGAATGTTCTTTCGGGCAGTGCACGCACGGGGGAAGGGATAGGTGAGCTTGCGCACGAATTACGACGGGTTGTGGATAGGGTGGCTCAGGAGGACGAGAAAGCACAGGGTTACGGCGGAGGAGGAGGACATGGCGGTGGTGAGGGCGGGAAGCTGTGGGCAAGGGAGACGGGGGGCTCGGACCACGCGCTCCCGCACCGCCAGGGTGGGATTGAAGGCGTGGGCGGTAGGAATACCACGAAAAGTGAAGGCTCAATTGTGACAGCTGATGTTGATTCGGCGGCGGATGATAAGACCATAAGCCTTGCTGAGGCATACGCAAAGGCCTTGGAGTTGACTCAGAGATTCAATGTTGAGTGGATGAATGCAGTGCAATGTGCGAATCAGAATATACACCGTGCGCAATGCTATTCTGCGGCTTTGACAGTAACTTATCGGCAGGACTACTGGCTCGCACACGGGATGAGAATGATGAAAGCAGGAGAGCAAACGAGGAGCGAGAGTTGACAAAGCGCTTGAGGAGGAGCGCTTACTGCTCTTAAGGCTCAAGCGTGGGCAGTGGCGGTCCTGAGGGTGATTTAGGTTGAAAACAAAAGTATTGTGCGGCAGCCAACGTATCCCATGCTGAACATCGAAAGGATGAATTCCCTGTCTACCCATGACGTTTCGTCCAATGCATTTGTCATCTTCAATATTTTATATTGCTTGATTTGAGTGCATCACCTCCCCTCGAGGTGTTGCATTTATTAATCCTATGATATATTGAGGGACCAAAAGAAGTTGCACCACATTTTTTCCCATTGTTGCTCCGTCTAGTCTTCTTTCTATACACTTTCTTCTTTCCCTGTACATCATTCCCCCTTTCTTCATCATCCTCGGATTTTTCCAGCCTGCTCCATTTCTCCCGGCTGTGTCTAAACTTGCACATTTTTCATCGCCAGGATCGTCAAGTCGGCGCTCTGTCTTGCCAGGAAGCTATAGTTGTTGTTTTTGCGACATAAAGAGCTGCTTCGGCTTCGTTGTAATCTTGGCATTCGCTGCTTCCCACTTTCTTCTCCTCCAGGGTTCCGCGTCTGATTCGTCACATGGCCTCCATCTGAGTCCATAATATAGACAGCAGATCCACTCAATGTACAAGTACAATTCCTAAGTGCATCTGATGACGATTGTCGTCAACCTCCCATCCTAGGCTCTGGGATTGAAACGGGCGGCCCATAGGATTTCTTTATTAGGAGATGTCACGATGTAGAAAAAGGACTGAATATTAAATAAAACTTTTATTGGATGCAGCTATACTTGTGAAACATTCAGAATTTTCTCCTCACGCGGGCTTTGGAAAACGGGGAGAAATGATCGTTGCGAGACGGGGGAGGACATGCCCCTTTCGGCGGCTGCCTGTTCCCAGCACCGCGGGGGGGGGGGGCTCGGGGGCGCGCGCGAGGACCCTGGAAAATAGAGAATGCCTGCTTTTGCAAGGGAATCCCACTGTCAGGTGGACCTATGATTCAAGTCTTTCGATTTCAAATTTAAAAAGTCGAAAAGTTGTCAGAAAGTTATGGATGTCGACACAAAAATACGACAATGTCTGAAATAAGTGAAGACCTCCCCGATATCAACCTCCCCGGTCATAGCACGCAATTTCTTATCCATCCTGAACTCCATACTACACAAACTTTGCACAGGTTCTTAGGTTGGAATGGTAGCAAACGATGAAATGGATGTTTATTCTATTTTCTCGCCTTTGGCCTTGTCTGCTGGGACTTCTCTTGTGAACATGACACGTTCTCTGGAAGCCCTCCTGTCAAGCTACACCCCACATAGCGGCTCTTTGTCAGACAATGATCACTGGAGCGGGGATGATGAAGTGGAGGATAAAATTAGGTGTTTCAATCAATGTGTTGGCCGTTTAGAAAGGTGCAAACGAAAAAGACCGCATGATTCACCCCTCGAGGGCGATCAAGAACAAGCCCTGCCCCCAACAAGAAGATCTTCCCGACAGGCAAGTCGCTCTTCTGATGCGAGAAAGCCTTGGCACGCGTTGATGAAACGTAGCAGGCGGTCTACTACAGCTATCAGCAAGCATGACGAGGACAAGAGGGTTGTATGCTCCGGGAGCCTCAAACGTCACCGCACGACAGGTGAAGTAGAAGTGCAAGTTTTCAGACGCGTGCTATCCCGCGACACCGTAGACTTGCTGTTAAAGGGTGAACTCTTCAGTTCTGCCGCACCGATATCGAGCAGGTAAGTGCAAGCATGAATAGAATTGATTTGGGCTTCGTGCGGGGAAAGTGATGGTCATACGAGTTTCAATGGACCGATCGACTCTGTCGATTTTATCCAAACGTAAGCAGGAGGGCCAGCCACTGTGCAAGAAACCCATGGCCGGGTGTCAACAACCTCATCAAGACTCTTCTCGAGAGCACACACGCCACGCAGGTCAAACATCCCTACATTGCGGAGATCTCATCAAGGTGCGACAGCACGGGCCCTCCTCAACGCCTCGACCTTCGCCTCAGTTCGTCCGGCGTCCGCTCCCTCCTGAGCGACGAGGCCATTCAAGCGGTAGAGGCCATCGTCTTCGGCCTAAGGTCAGCTCTTAAGTTTACAGGCAAGGTCCATTGGGACTCGCATATCGTCGTTGTCCTTCCCGGCGCGCCGGAGCAGCGCTATCACGTGGACTCGTCCCGCTCGTGGTTCTATTTCACACTTATTTTCCCACTTTCGAAAGACCCTCCCAGGGCAGGACGGACGGAGTTCTGGAATAAAGAGAGGGACCAACCGTCCATGCCAGTGAAACGGGGAGACGTGCTCGTGTTCGACGGCAAGCGCAAGCATCGGGGATCGGCCAACGCCACGCATCGACATGTCCGGGTCTTCCTTTACATTGCCGTCTATTCTGGCACTGACTGGAATTGATGGCAAGAAGAGGGTGTAAGAACGGATGAAAGCCGGAAGGGGCATCAAATGTAACGGTACATGCTTGCAAGATGGAAGTGGGCCCTAAGATAACTAAATCAACAGCAAACGTCTGGGTCAGCTTGGTATTGCAGGTTGTACGTGTTTTGATATTATTAGTAATGTGGATCGATATAGCCTCCGACAACCCCACTGGGTCCCAATGATCGCATTTCTACCATAGTAGGGCTTTCGGTTGTTGCCTCCCTTTTACGTCCAGCCCACTTTCGTTGCATTAATTTACTGCCAATGTTATTGAATGCTACGTGCTCTTTCTTTTCAACGGCATGCCCCAACCCCTCCTTGATGGCTCTTTGTTTGGCGCTGCGAAGCTCGTCAAGCCATGCCGCGCGTGCCTCTGTCGTCTCAGCGGCTAAAACCATGGCTTTACTCAATGTAGAGACAACAAAGGCAAAGGGATATATCTCGTCATCCACTGCTTGCACCTCCATACCCTCCAGCGCTAGAGGGGTGCCTTTTGGTCGAGCAGACTCAAACGAAGTGAAACGGTACAAGAAGCGACCAACAATAACAAATAAGCGTGATTTCCACTGAGGTTTACAGAATCCCAAACATCGTTCCCTTTTCCTGTACAATTGGCCGTGGTAAGAGGAGGCAGCTCGGCATGCTTGCGCTGCCGAAATGCTATCATTTGGTGGGTTTAAACCCAATGTCGCTTCATCCAGGGCGATGGCAGCTTCCTCACTCGGAAGAAGGCGGTAATCAAGCCGTGCTGACATTTATTCACGCGCTCAATTGCTCAATCAATCGTTGAAATGGATTGTTACTTGCTCGTGTACGCCTGGTATGTTTGTTGGGAGACGTTGCCGATTATCTTTTGCACAACCTGAATTCAAACGTTTCTATCACCAGCGGCACGAGAAAACATCGGTACATCTCTTACGATTGTTTCAGCACATAGTTTTTTGTTGGAGCGGTCCTAACAGCTTGACTTTAGTGGAGGCGGTGCAGCGCAGTTGAATTAACCTCCCGCCTCGCTTGTCTTAGAATAGGTAGCTCGCACTTAGGCCAGGATTGCAGTTTATTGCGACTGGAAAAATTGGAGCAAAATATTAATTTTCTTACTTACAGGCACTATGCCTGGGAAGAAGCCACCATCCCGTCCCAAAATTGGAAAGAGAGGCTATGCAGGCCCTACAAATGTCGCAGCGCCCAGCACAGACTCAGTCCCATCCATCTACGATACTCTTCCAACTGACTTGCTGTATTTCGTTCTTCGCTATTTTGACGCCTCTATGCTTGCACGGTGGGAGCAGACATGCCTGTTGGCCCGAAATTCGCTCGAGGGACAGAAAGGAGTTGCCCTGTGGCAGATGGCGACAGAATACCAGTTTCAGTGGTTCATCACATCAAAGCCTTCCTACATCTCACAAAAGAGATTTTTGTTGCAACTACGGAAAAGCTGCTGGCCGATCGAGCATAAAAATGACTTAGATCGCCCGGGAAGATTTTATGTACTGGGGGGCTCTTGCAACAGGCCCGCGCCAATGGACGGATGCGAATGCTTCATGGACTCCGGGGGCGCGAAGCTTCTGCCAGGGCGGTACCCTGCTCCTTTCCACAAAGAGGCTGTCCCAGCCTTACAAATGGAACGCTCTGCACCTGGAGTGGCTCGGGATCAGGAGGACGGTCTGTGGGTGGTGGGGGGGTGGTCGGGATCCGAGGCTTTGAAATCCGTGGAGAGGTTAGGGGTAGACCCGAGGACTGCCCAGGAGGGTGGGATGAGAGAGCATCGGGTGGCAAAGGAGGACCTGGTAACAGGAGGCTCGAGCTGGTCTGGCATGCCTCGACGCGAAAGGATGTGGACGTCCCTGCAGCCGCTCGAGACCGCCCGTTGCTTCCTCGCCTCGGTGACCGATTTGCAAGGCCGCTTGTACGCTCTGGGGGGGGGAGAAAGCATATGGCAAGGCGCTAGGGTACTCAAAAGTACCGAAATCATGGAAGAGCCCCTTGCCCGGTTAACTATGCCCTGGCGCCCCGGCCCTTGCATGGTAAAAGCCCGCTGCGGGCTTGCCGCAGCTGCGAGCATCACAGGCGACATCTATGCCGCTGGAGGGTATGGGGGGGGTACGACATATCTGTCTTCCGTTGAGGTGTTACGAGCGGGCGATTCAGAGGGAGCCACGAGGGAATGGTTGGTCGATGTGGTACGGCCCATGCATGTAGCCCGAACCGGCTTTGGGCTGGCCTTTGGCCCTGATGGCTGCCTTTTTGCCGTGGGAGGGTCGCCCGACGGCTTGCACAGCCACCGAAGGGGAGAAAAGTATGACGTTCGGGAAGGTCGATGGAGGTGGCTCCCTCTCATGATAACACCCCGGGGTTACTGCTCCGCGGCTTTTGGGCCGTCGGGCTTATTGTACGTCGTGGGCGGACAGGCAGGCGTGACTAACGACGACGCCATAACCAGAGTCGTCGAGGTGTATGATCCTCGGGCAGACAAATGGCGACAATTCAAGAGTTTTGGCGGTGAAAATGACTCAGGGGTAGACCGTGTAGACCTAGGAGTTGTCTGGGCCTTGGTCCCTTAAACAAACAAGCTGTTTTTTTTAAAGTCACCTGGAAAACTAGCTTTTGTGTGAAGAATTTCGTGGGCAAATCCATCCAAAAACGCTTGCTTCCAAATAGGAATGTTCTAGACATGGGGACATTCTCACATTTCATTGTTTATTACATATCACGGAAAGGTGCCGGGAGGTCGACAAGAGCGATACTGGCGAGACAAAAGGCCAAGAATGGTAAAAAATCTGAAAATTTGGTAAGTATTTTAAAGTGCGTGACTACCGATGGCGGGAAGGATGATTTGGTATTTTCTGAAGCACTGGGGGCATACTAGATTGTCACGCCCCTCTGCCCTTTTTGTGCCTCTGGGATGCTTCCTAGCTGGCGGTCGCCGTTTTTTTACTAGCCACGACTGTTCCATGATGATACGCCCCAGGCTCTTTCAACAGTCTCTGCAATTTTTAAGGTGATGACCCCTTTGATGGCGAAAATCTTCTTGTTATAAATTGTGCGGACAGAGTCGATGGGACCTCGTGCTTTAATTGCACATGATGATCATGCTACATGATGTTACAAGGGAGGGGGGGGCGCCAAGAGCTTTTCCGCCATGTCAGCACGTGCCTTTCTTCCATGCTCTCCCAGAGCACAAACATCACGTTACCGCGCATCCCAGCAATGAATTATACCTTATTTCTCGCATGAAATTTCATCAACACAGAAACACGCCCGAGGGCTTGTTCAGCAAGGGGAAGTAAGACAGGATTGGGAAGCAGAAGTATCTACTTATCCTCCGGGCCTTCACTTGGATCTCGCCTCAGTCTGAAAGCATGCCACCCCTACCAAGCGGGGGGCTCTTGGGTCCAGCTTCTCAGTTCACCCATACAACTGAAACGACAGAATGCAGGGAAGGGGTCGCAGGCACTGGTGTATTTGGTGAGGGCCTGAAAGTCCGGGGTCCTAATGGGGCAGAGTACATGCTAAGCGAGGACTGGCCGCGCCGCGGAGACGCGACCGGGGACACGTATCGATGCATACGACGGAATAAGGACGGAACAGAATCAACTGTTGCGATTAAAGTGGCCAAATGCTCACTCCATGATGTCTTCAGCTCCGCGGTGTCCCAGGAGAGCACCATTTCCGTGTCTGCGATGAGCTCTCCGTCATCGAAATTGGCTGCTTGGAATCAAGAGGTACGACTGCTCCGTCGTTTGGCACTCTCGGCGGGTACAAATCAAAACTGCCACAGGGTTGACGGCTGTGTCGAGGACGGCGCTGCCAAGCCACTGGACGTGAGCGATGCGGCATCTTCGACGCGTAGGAACGCGTGCTGCCCACCGGCGCACACGGTGGAGCTGGTGACAGAGTTCGGAGGCTTGAAGTCCCTGCCCTCCATGCGCTTTCTGGTCACCACGCCGGTCTGCTGGAAAACGCTCGACGCACGAATCAAGGGTGCGGAGCGTGGTTACATGGAGGCGTACAGCAGGGAAGAGGTAGGGAGTCGGAGGCTAGCTGTAGGGAGCAGACGGGCGTGGAGGGGGAGGACGAGGACGTTGTTCGTGGGGCCGGAAAACTTAGTATCTTTGCATGCCGATGCATCTTAATGACAGAGATCTCAACTCGTTTCTCTTTCTCTGGTGACACTCTTGTCTTGTGCAGGCCCTTCGCTGGAGCTGGCAGATTGTCCGAGGACTCTGGACGCTGCAGGAGGCCGACATTGGATATCGCGCCTTATCCCTGGCCCACGTCCTTCTCACGCAGCCCAACGGGGACGTGCGTTTGGCGGGCTTCGATGTCTTGCTCTCGGACGAGGGGGAGGAGGGCGAAGTCCCGGACTCCCGCCGAGGCCTGTGGGCGGTGGGCCGGGTGCTGCACATGACCTTGACGGGCTCGACGGACCGAGAGGACGACGCGTACTACTACCGCGTGGGCCGACGGGACCTGGCGACGGCTGCGGTGGCGGGTGCATGGACGGGGGGGGCAGCGGGAAAGGAGGGTCTCCCGGGCACAGGGACCGCGGGGGGGTTGGCGACGGCTGGGCCCCGAGCGGGGCGCGAGGGGGAGGACTCCGTGTGGTCCTGCTGGTCCTCGCCGGCCACAACCGTCAGCCCCTTGCTTGCCTGCCTCCCCCCCGCCCTGCGTCCCATCGTGGGGGGGCTGCTCGCGGGTCACCCCTCGAGTGCCCTGCCTTTGGGGCTGGCCCTTGACGCGCTAGGGGAGATGGTCGGCGAGGGCCTTAAGAAGGAGCCCGCATTGGCTCGGCGGAGACGGTTGCGTCAGCTTGAGGAGCGGTGGTGGCGGCATGTGGGTCAGCACCACCAGGAGCAGCAGATAAGGGAGGAGGAAGAGGCGTGGGGCCGGGGCAGTGAGGTGGGCGAGAGCGAGGCAAATCGGGGCGAGGTCTCTCGGGAGATGGCGGAGGCGTGCTTGGACCTGGGGCAAGAGTGGGAGAGGAGGGGGAAAGGCTACAAGGCCGCGGA
>Ga0102934_1002577_pt1 | contig 12512 bp, 7 predicted proteins | sample SalPonR2_A_D1_MG_FD_78175 | JGI IMG/M metagenome (GOLD analysis project Ga0102934, IMG submission 78175) | Salt pond soil microbial communities from South San Francisco under conditions of wetland restoration - Salt Pond MetaG R2_A_D1_MG | ecosystem: Environmental > Aquatic > Marine > Intertidal...
ATGGAAAATGAGTTTTATGTACCTGACTCCGAACAGATCAGCTATCAAAGCGAAGACAACAAGCAGGGTCGCAATCAGGATGAGACCGTTCCAGCTGAATTACAACAAAAAGTGCTCGACATCATTACTTCCGGACATAAACAAGCCTATGATCAATATAATGAGATGCTGGACGAAAATATTGCCCGGGAACTAGCCCGCATAAATCTGCCCCTTTCCCTTTATACTCAATGGTACTGGCAAATTGATCTACATAACCTATTTCATTTTTTAAAATTAAGAATGGACGCTCATGCTCAATGGGAAATACGTCAATACGCCAAAAAGATGGGAGAAATTACCGATAAAGTTGCGCCCATGGCTTATCAGGCCTTTGAAACGCATATGTTGAATTCTGTCACTTTTTCTGGAATTGAAATGAAGGCTCTGGCCAGCCTTTTGAAAGGCGAGGAGTATTCACTAAATCCCACAGCCCAGGCCGATTTTGAGAGAAAAATTGAAAAAATAAAAAACAGCCATTAAAGGGCTTTAATACAGTCTTTTGAAAAAATTTAATTTTGGATTTTCCTGATTTTAAAGTTTAATTATACAGCTGATTTTTAAACCATTAAGACAAAAGAGATAAAATTATATGACACACAGCAATATAAAAATTTTCAGAGCCCGCTGGCTTTTACCAATCGACAAACCACCTATTGAAGATGGCGATATTGTCATTGACATTGAGAAAAACAAAATTGTAGATCTGGGTACTCACAAACAGATCAGAGAAAAATACTCCCAGAAGCTGGTTAAGGATTTTGGCAATTCCATAATTTTTCCCGGTTTCATCAATGCTCATATTCATCTCGAAGAGCCAGTATTAAAAGACCGGCCTGATAATTACCTTGAGCATTTGCGATCCATGCCTGATGTGACCAATCAGCCCGAAGAAGAAATCAAAAATCAGGTTCAGGAAAATATCAAAGAAGCCCAGAGCTATGGCACAGTGGCTTTTGCCAATTTTGCCAAAACTGGAATTTGCGGAGAAGATATTATCAAAAATGATTTTTTCTGTCGTGTTTTTATGGAAGTATTTGGATTTAATAGCATTAATGCCAATGATACTTTTCGCAAATACAGCCGTATCATTGACAGTCACAACATGACTGGCAATCTCACCTATCATTACGCTTTTTCCAATTTATGGTCAACTTCCCCCGAATTGTTACGAATGGTCAGTGCCAATGAATTGCATACAGTTTTACATTTCGGTCTGCTAGAAGAGGAACGCGACTTTTTTCTAAATGGCAAAGGCCCGCTCAAGCAATTCCTTTTATCCCGCGGAGATTTTGATTACTCCTGGGAAGCTCCCGGCCTGCCACCAATAAAATATTTTTTGCAAAATAGTTTCAATACCAAGCATAACATTCTGACTCATGCCTGCGAGATCACAGAAGAAGATGTCAAATTGATGCAAAAGTACGATACCAAGATTAATATTTGTGTCTGCCCACGTAGTGATCAAAATTTCAATCTCAGAAAAGTCCCTGTAAAGATGCTGCAAAATAATGGTGTCAATGTCTGTCTGGGAACTGAAGGCAAATATATGGTTGATGATCTAGACATTCGCAAAGATATTCGCAAGCTAGTCACAGATTTTGGTCTCTCATCAGAAGCCGCTATTAAAGTCGCCACTTTAAATGGTGCTTATGCGATTGGATTTCATAGAGAAGTGGGCAGTCTATCACCCCAAAAAACTTCGCGCTGTTATATTATGGATTTTGATGAAGATTTCAGCGATCCCTATGATGCAGTCGCTCTTTCTGATAAGTCCATAGAATTGTTGACCAATAGATAAAATTTCAGGCTCGCAATATTCTGCCCGGCAAATCACCTGTATGCTCACCTTTAACAACAACAGGTTTTCCGTTAACAATTACATATTCAATTCCAATCGGATACTGATGAGGATCACTAAAGGCGGCCTGGTCGATTACTGTATTCGGATCAAAAACAGTAATATCTGCAAAATATCCTTTTTTGAGAACGCCCCGGCGGTTGAGCCCCAGCTTACGAGCTGATTGAGACGTCATCTTTTTAATAGCAACTAGCCAGTCGAATAATTTTTCTTCGCGGCAATATTTACCAAGAACTCTTGGAAAAGAACCATAATATCGAGGATGGGGAACACCATTTCCCAGTTTTCCATAAGGAGCAACTGCTGATCCATCAGAGCCAATTACAACCATAGGATCTTTAAGTACTTTTTTCAAATTGTTTTCATCCATAGCAAATCCGATTATATTGACTCTATTGCGCTCCGCTTTAAGCAGATCGAAGATGAATTCACAAGGTTCTTTTCCAGTTTCTTTGACACACTCTGAAACATATTTTCCTTCCCAGCGCTTATTTTTTTCACTTTGGCAGGAACTTATCATAATGTGATCCCAGCCGCCGATCAGCTTTCCTCTTTGAGAACAATAATCCCGAATTTTGGCTCGTGATTTTGCATTATCCAGTCTTTGTAAAATCTGATCAGTATTGCCCTGGCGTGCCCACAAGGGTAAGAAAGACGTCAAACCCGTTCCCCAGGCATTGTAAGGATAGCGATCTGCCATAACCGGAACTCCTTGCTGTTTAGCCTGGTGAATCACCTTCAGCATATTGTCAACTTTTTTCCAGTTAGGCCGATTGCAGGCTTTAAGGTGGGAAATCTGTAATGATACGCCTGATTTCCTGGAAATTGTCAAAGCTTCCTGAATTGCTTCTTCAACTCGAGCGCCTTCGCTACGCATGTGGGTGGCATAAACGCCATTATAATCTTTCACCACTTTGCACAATTCTACCAATTCATCAGTCTCGGCATAACTACCAGGTGCATATTCTAAACCAGTTGAAAGTCCCAGACTGCCGAATTCCATTGTTTGAGCCAGGCGCTTTTTCATGATTTTCATCTGCTCTTTAGTTGGAGCAGTATCGTTTTTGCCAACAGCAAAAGTCCTTAGGTCACCATGGCCGGTGAAGCTCATATAATTAAGAGCCGATTTATGAGTTTCCAGGGCTTGAAAAAATCCCTTCAAATCTGTCCAATTAACATCAACTCCATAACTTTTTCTCATCTGCTTGCGAAATTGCTGGTGGTCTTCCTGCCTGAGCGGAAAAGGGGATGAGCCACAATTACCAGCGACTTCAGTTGTCACTCCCTGTCGGATTTTGCTTTCAGCCTTAGGATTGGCCAGCAATTCAATATCCGTATGGGTATGAATATCAATGAAGCCCGGCGAAATAAATAATCCTTCAGCATCTAAAATCTGATCGGCATCAGCCCGGGAAAGATCATCAATAGCAGCTATTTTATCCTTTTTTATGCCAAGGTCCATCTTTTCAGGTGGATTGCCCAAACCATCTATAAGGGTTCCATTCCTGATAATCATATCGAAGTCAGAACCGCTGGAACAACCTGCCAATAATCCAATACCGGCCACTGTTCCGGTTTTAATAAATCTTCGTCTGCTAATTTTTTCCATTTTCTTCCCCTCAAACTTATTATTGTCTAAACATCATCATTAATCAGACAAAAGCCCTCACTCGTTTACCCTTTTTCTGCTAAAAAACAAATTATAGCAACCGGAATAGATTCACAAGTAAAAAAAGATATCAATTATTTTAGACTTATTATAGGGCATTTGCGCCAGATGTTTACCATTAGGCCGAAAATAAAATCCAGCAAACTTCGGTATCCATAAAAATATTTGAACGCCACCTGATTTTAATTAAATTTGATTATGCTGTACTCTACTGGAATTTTTCTATTTCCCCTCAGCAAGGAATGAAATAATCAAAATATAGAAGGTGAGTATGGAAACTTATGGCTGGATTTCAATTTTACCACCACTAATCGCCATTACTCTGGCAATAAAAACCCGGCAGGTCTTCATTTCGCTGGCTGCTGGAATCTGGATGGGCTGGATCGTATTGACAGGCTGGCGGCCTTTTGCCGGTTTGGGCGCTACTCTCGAATCCTTTGTCAACGTATTTCAGGAGCCTGGAAATACGCGCGTGATCATTTTTAGTGCTCTGGTAGGAAGTTTGATCGCCCTGACCCAGCGCTCTGGTGGAGTGGAAGGCTTTGTCAATTTTCTTCTCAAAAGAAAGTGGATTGAATCCCGGCGCAGTGCTCAACTACTGGCCTGGTTTCTGGGCGTTATAATTTTTATTGAGTCCAGTATCAAAATTTTGATTGTAGGCACGACCTGTCGTCCTCTATTTGACCGGCTTAAAATATCGCGAGAAAAATTGGCCTATATTGCTGATGCAACTTCAGCAGCCACCTGTATGCTGATTCCCCTCAATGCCTGGGGTGCTTTCACAATCGGTCTTCTTACCTCCCAAAATGTTGAAAATCCTACCAGCGTACTGATCAGCTCTATTCCTTTTAATTTTTACGCTATTATTACTGTGGTAATGGTCTTTGTTCTGGTGTATAAAAATTTCGATTTTGGTCCAATGAAGCAAGCTGAAAAACGGGTGCAGAATGGACAACTATTGCGGGAAGGTGCCCAGCCTCTCATGGATGAAGATATCGTAGAAATGGAACCTATTCAGGATGCTAAACATCTGGGGCGCAATATGCTGATTCCTGTTATTGTTATGAGCGCTTTTATGCCAATCGCACTAATCATAACTGGTGACGGTAATCTTACCCAGGGTTCCGGTTCGACGGCAGTTTTTTGGTCGGTAATGCTGGCCATTTTTGTAGCAGCAGTTATGTATCGTTTTCAAAAGATCATGTCAGTAAAAGAACTGATGGATGTCATATTAAAAGGGGCGGGTGGTATGATTTCGCTAGCCATTCTCATGATGCTGGCTTTTTCATTAGGAGACACTTGCAAGCAACTTGGAACAGGCCGCTATGTCGCCAATTTGACATCCCAATTTTTGCATGTAGGGCTGGTTCCTGTGCTGGTCTTTGCCATTTCCGGTTTTGTTGCCTTTTCTACAGGCACCAGTTTTGGAACTTTTGCTCTCATGATTCCGTTGGCTGTTCCTTTTGTAGATACTCTAGGAGTCAATTTACCTCTGGTTGTTTCAGCTGTCCTGGGTGGAGGAGTATTTGGTGATCACTGTTCACCAATTTCTGACACAACTCTGGTTAGCTCTATGGCCACTGCCAGTGATCATATCGATCATGTTCGCACTCAAATGCCCTACGCTCTGACTGCAGCTGGATTTGCAGCCCTGGTTTACCTGGCAGCCGGATTTTTGACGTAGATCTGAGTCTAAGGTTGAACTCAAAAATAAACCTTATAGGTCTTGATGGGCCCCTTACCAGGTCGAAATCCATAACTGCAATCGAAAAAATTCCTCTTCATATATTAAGCATCAATATTTCCGCAACCGCTGACTGTACTATCTTGTCCTCTGTAGTAGGGATTCCCAGTGGACGTTTACCTCCATCATTCTTATCAATATATACTCGCTTAACTGGTTTGGCTCTGTATGAGTTCCTAAATGTCAAATGATGGGCTACTACGTTGCCGGATGGTTCTTTGCTCGCCCCTGAACTCGCTTCAGGCCTGGCGATAGAGGTTCTCCAGTGTTTTGAGTCACCGTTTCTATCCCCCTGAATCCAGGTTCTTCCTCGGCCAACTCCTTGATTATTCCCATTTAGGACACCTCCTTTATAGGACGCTGCATTACTATCACACAATGACTTAGACCCTATACAGCCTCCTGGCACACAACCTGAAAAATTCATTAACATTTCTCAAAGGGACCTCCAGGAGGCATTTTTTACCTTACAGGCCGTCCCGAAATACTCCGGGATCAAAAGAAACAATCTCTTCGAGATTTTCCCCGAAAGTAGTCGGTATGAATAAATCACAGGATTAATCTTAGCATTAATCGTGGCTCCCAAGAGACTGAGTTTTTTACACAACGGTGTGTTTAATTGTTATATATCAATTAATTAACCACTCTTTTTGGAGAAATCATGAATTAATCAGGTGAAAAAGATTACCTAGCATAAACTGCCGGTTTAATTATTTACTGCCCGGAATTATTATATCTCATTCCAACACTTTTTATTAATCCGTAATAATATATTTTGATTTTATGATAAATTTGTGTAAAATAAGAAGAAACGAATCCGGGGAGTAGATTTTTAACGCCCGTTTAAATAAGCCATTTTTTATATTTCATTTATTTCCTGCTATTTCCAAATATGCTTATAACATGGCAGGTTTCATTAAAAAAGAGGGTCCAGGAATGAAGGCAATCAAAAGAACTATCTTAGTTTTAATTATTTTGAGTACCTCTTTATTCTGTCAGAATGTTCAATTAACCCAGGACTATTTCTACAATTTGCAGAGCTACCATCTAACGGATTTTGACTTTGATAATGCAGCTATGAATCCTGACTTTTTCAGCTATACTCTACAATATAACGAGCCGAATAATAATCCTATTGATATAAGAGTTGAATTTGAGATGATCGCATCGCTTCCGGCCTTTGGTCTGGAGGAGTCGCAGCTTTTATATATTATGACAAGCCCTTTTCCCTTCCTGGGAAGTGTTAATTTGACCAGCCGGGATATCGATCTTGAGATGGATAAATTGACTTACACTGGTGGACCACTTAGTGGCCAATCTATCGAATTTAATGGAGTTGAAACCAAAGATTATATGAATGAAAGCAAATTCAATTCTATTAGAAATGAGATTATGGCAATGGGAGAGTTGCCGGAGGGCGAATATGTTTTTCGACTCACAATTTACGATAAAAATCGCAACCGCTTGGCTGGAGACCAAAAGGTTATTAGCATATCCAATCCAGAAGTTCTTGATCTGATCGAACCCGGTGGCCAGCTTTCAGACAATATGGAAATTTTCACCACCTATCCAGTCTTTCGCTGGGATATGAATGCCCTAAAATGGAGCCCAAATTATTGTTCAGACTGTGGCCTCTATATTCGGGTTGCAGAATATTTACCGTCTGAACATTCAACCCTTGAAGAAGCCCTGGACAGCCCCTCATTTTTACCCTTTCCTGACAATAATGATTATTATAAAATTGACCCGGAGCCTGTTTTGAGCAGTAGCGAGCTTGTTCAGGCACCCGAAGCTTTTAGTTATCCCACTATTGATGCCAAACCTCTGGAGGAAGGAAAATATTATGTCTGGCAGATAAAAAAAATTTATCCAACTACTTCAGGAGAGGAAGCAATTTTTAGCCCGATCTGGGTATTTCAAATTGCTGGCGAAACTGAGGACGGCACTATGACAACTACCAGTAGCGAAGAGGATCAGTCCAGTGCTAAAAAAATTCTGCCCATTCTAGAGGAAATGCTGGGAGCGCAACAGATTAATACTATTATTAAGACAGAACTGGAAAATTACCAGATAGAAGGTCAGATTCTACTCAATAATCGTCCGGTTGAATTAGAAAAACTCAAGGAAATTTCCGACAAGGTCCTATCAAACGAAATCAATATCAAAACAATCACAGTTAAATAAGGCGGACCTATTATGAAAAAAATCAACTATTTGATAATCCTGGTTTTAATTGTTCTAATAAGCAATATGTGGGGGCAGACAGAAAAAATTGCTGTTGCCCTTAAGGTGAATGGCACGGTTGAATACAAACATTCTGATGAAGATGAATTTTCAAAAACACTCAAGCAGGGTGCAGTTCTACAGAATGAAGATGTAATCTCAACTGGAAAACAGGGCTATGCTGTTCTGGTCTTTATTGATGATAAATCGCAATTAACAATACACGAAAACACCGAGTTTGTCATTCAACGAAAGCAAACTGATTCTAACATCCTCAAGCGGGTTTCAATGCAATATGGCAAGATCAAAGCCAATGTTAATAGGCAGAAGAATGATGAGTTTATAATTTCTACGCCAACTTCAGTTGCTGCGGTAAAAGGTACAATCTTTTGGATTCTTTCTGATCCGGATCAAGGAGACCAGTTTTTTGGTGTAGAAGGTATGGTTGAGATTGAAAATTTGATCAGCAATCGGACGATTATGATGCTTCAACAGGAAAAGACAACTTCAACACCGGATGGAGAAATTGATAAGGAAAAATACGAGCAGCAGGAATTGCCTGGTATAGGTAGTTCCGGCCAGGATGAGGACATGGAGGAAGAAGTGTTGAGAATTCGCTTCAAAAATGATGAAGGCGAAATTAAGTATCTGGAAATCAAATATGAGGAATGATCAGGAGTGACTGGAAAATTAGGCTTTCTTTTATTAATCATCAGTCAGATAATTCTGGCTCAAAGTAATATCCAACATAACCCGCCCCGAAATTATCAACCGGGACAAAAAGTAGAAATAACCGCCAGTCTAATTGGAGATGTGAGCGGTTTGCAAGCAGCTGAGATCCATTACCGAAAACAGGGTCAGGATCAATATCACACTGATGAGATGTTCAAGCAGGGTGATCAATTCTATTATAACATTTCGGCTCAATTTGCCGGTGAAAATGGTCTAGAATATGCCCTCATCTTTCGAATGGAAAATGGTACAGTTACTTCACCAGCCAGTATGCCGCTCACCAGTCCTCATTTTATCCAAGCGAAATCGCAAAAACCAAATCAACCCGGCCCTGTTCTCCTATCTCCTGACCAGGGCGAACAACTCTCATCCGGGCAACCTGTATTGATTGCGATTTCACTGTTTAATATTGAGCAGAGAATCAGGAATATAAGGCTGCTGGTAAATAATGAAGATTACACCGGTCAGGCTGAAATTCTGCAGGATGTTGTAACATTAAACATTAAAAATCCTGTTCCTGGATACAATCAAATTATATTTAAATATGCTGATGAAGAGGGCAAGGAGCGAAGTTTCCGCTGGAATTTTACAGTTGCCCAAAAAGAGTCGGCCCGAAAAAGAAAGCTTAACTATTCCGGAAAACTGCGGGCTGGAGCCAATTATGAAAATATAAATAATGTGAGTCAAAATATAGCTCGCCTGGATTTTAATTCCAGTGGCGGTTATTCCGATTTTGGATACAAATCTCGAGTCTATATGAGTTCTCTGGAAAATAGCGCAGCCCAACCTCGCAACCGCTACAATTTTGAAATTATTAACCCCCATTTCAATCTTACTTTTGGTGACTATTACCCGGATTTGTCTGAACTCAGCCTGTATGGCCGTCGAATTCGAGGTATCGAAGCTCAGGCTGAACTGGGATTTTTTAAACTCCATACTGTCTGGGGCTATTCTAAACGCAGTACAACCGGTAATATTTCCGCAACCCCTGACACTTTGGACGAAGGTTATCTTTTTCAAAGAGATGACTATGATTTTCAGCAACAGGTCCTGGGAATTCGGCCTTCTTTTCAAATTGGCGAGGCTTTTGAATTCGGTTTCTCCCTGATCAAAGTCAAAGACGACACCAATTCGGTTGACAGATATATCAATGATCTCAATAACACACCTCAGAATATTATCAATATGGCTACAAAGCCCCAGGAAAACATCAGCATTGGCGCTGATTTTAACCTCCATCTCGATAATAATCGCATAATCTGGGAAAGTGAAGTGGGACTTTCGCAATTAAACCGTGATATCTATGGCGGAGCAATATCGCTGCAAGACCTGGACACATTTTTTCCCGATGACAGTCTTGAGAATGATACGATCACAATTTCCGATGACAATGAAATTCCCCTGGAATCAATCCCTGTTGATCCACGAGATTACAGTCATTTTTTCACAATTAATGAACATCTTGATCCTTTAATTCCCATTATTCCGGATAGCAGTGGAAACATCGGCTTTGAACAGGTCTGGAATATGCCTGCTCTGGCTGTTCTTTCTAAAGCTCGTTTCAATTATTTCAGAAATTATATTGTACTTTCCTATAAAAAAATCGGTCCCAAATATACTTCACTGGTCAATCCTTATCTGCAGCGCGATTATCGAGAAATTAAATTAATGGACCGCATTCGTCTTTGGCAGGATAAGTTATTTTTCAATTTTAGTCTGGCCAACAGAAAGAATAATGTCTCTGTTGGCAAAGAACAGCAATATGACCGCAACACCTATAATGTTGGGCTAATGCTAATGCCCGGTGGACGCTACCCTCGCATTAACTTGAACCATACTCAAAATTTGCGGACAAATCAGGCAGGAATTGATAGCGTTTACAGTGTCAATGAATCTATTGAGATCATTGATAATCGAATTGATATGGCTTCATATCGCAATAGCTTTACAATTTCTCAGGATTTTGAGTTACTGGAACTAGAGCATAATGCTCGACTCAATTATTCAATCTATAACACGGAAGATAGAGTTGATAATCGACCGGAAAATTATAATTTCCCGGAATTCCAAAACTCTGTTATCCGTTTTAATCTTATCTCCCACCTTTTTCAACGCTCCCGGGCTGGATTTAGCTTAAGCAATAATCAAGCAAAACAGGATACCGCCCGCACTTCTATTTTTGGCTTTGGCCTCAATTTTAATTATCTGGAGCGCCGTGATGTTTATAGTCTGTATGGGAAATACAATTTCAGTCAGGGCAAAGGCGAATATGATTTTATCAAGAACAGTTTTTATGCTGGCTTTGATTACTATATTTTTGAAAATCATCAACTCAGCTGCACGGCCAACTATGCCCTGATGACAGACAATAAAAATGATAAAAACTATAATAATATTCGAATAAATCTATCCTGGAATTTATACTTCTAGTTAATTTTTGGTGTGGTAATAATAGAGAGCATTGAGTAAAAATAATAACATATCAAAGCTGGACTGGATCATTCCGTTAATTCCTCTTCTGGTGATTGGAGTGCTATATTTTTCCACTGTTTTTAGAATTCCGGAATTGAAAAGCATTGACCTGCGCTACAAAATTCGTGGTGAAGAGGATATCTCTCATTCCGATGTTATAATCATTGCTATTGATGAGCCCACATTTCAGGGGTGTGTTGAGGATTATCCCTATCCCCGCTCCTATTATGCTGAATTGGTTGAGAATTTAAATGAAGCCGGAGTCAGCAGAATAGTATTTGATATTGAATTCACCCAGCACTCAAAGACCGCGCCCCATAATGACACCCTTTTGGCCCAAAAAATAGGTGCCAATAACAATGTTGTCTTAAGTGGTACGCTGGTAAAAGACATGGCTCGCAATTACACTTATCCGCTGAAGCCAATGGAATTAATACGGAAAGAAACCCAGGCCTGGGGCATTGTCAATGATGTTCAGGATATCGACGGATTTGTGCGCCGCTATAACATTTTTTATCCCAGTCAAAAAAAGAATTATTTTACAATTGGAACAGTGGCCTTTGCTCTCGAAGGAGGCCTTGAGCCTGGATTCACCTGGGAAAGAGAGGGCAAATATTGTCTGATCCAGGATAGTGTCCATCAAAAATCCTTGCCTATTCGTACCTACAGAACCGGGCTCTGGCAGGAACAGACGTTTTACATTAATTATTACGGACCGGCGCGCACATTCCCCTATTTTTCCATGTCTCAGGTTCTGGATGATAGTGAATTTGACCTACGCCAGAAAAGCGATACCGACTACATGGAAATCTGGGAAGCCAACTCCAGCTTGCCTCTTTTTCTGCGCATCAATTTTCTATCCAAACAGCGTCAGGCTGAAGCCCAAAAGGCTCTTGAAAAAGGGCAGCGCGAAAAAGTGCGCCAGATTATCCAGCAGGAAAACCCCTTTCGCGATAAAATTGCCATGGTCGGGGTCACCCTTCCGGAACTGCATGATAATCGCTACACGCCTTTTTATTCTTATCAGGGCAAGCATCGGCTCATGCCAGGAGTCGAGACCCATGCCCATGCCCTTCAGACCATGCTTGATCAAAATTATCTCAAAAAGACACCTTTTTGGGTTAATGGTTTAATGATCCTGCTTTTTTCTTACTTGATCGCCTTTGGTGTCAAAATTATTCGGCCTTTACTGGCTGGAATTGCCAGTTTTGTGATTATTATTTTGATCTTTTTTGCCAGTGTTATCCTGTTTAATAATTTTAATCTTTTGTTGCCAATTATGCCTGGTTTTGCAATTGTGATTGTATCTTATTTTGGAAGCATTGCTTACCAATATTTTACAGAAGAGAAAGAAAAGCGCAAAATTCGGAATATGTTTAAGACCTACACCAGTCCTAAAGTTCTAAAATATCTGGAAGCCAATCCGGAAACATTCAGCCTCAAAGGCGAAAAAAGAAAGGCTACTGTTTATTTCTCAGATATTGCCAATTTTACTTCCGTATCAGAGCAACTTTCTGCTGAACAATTGACAACGCTGTTAAACGACTATCTTTCGCCGATGACAGATATTCTCATGCGTTATGGTGGCTATGTTGACAAATATGAGGGTGATGCAATTATGTGCGACTTTAATGTGCCCTTTTTTGATCCTGATCATACCTGGAAAGCCTGTTACGCTGCTCTTGATCAGCAAGAATTTTTGCAAAAAAGAAATGCCCATTATGAAGCCCAATATTCTGCTCATATCAAAGTGCGCTATGGCATAAATACAG
>Ga0102934_1002578_pt1 | contig 12510 bp, 12 predicted proteins | sample SalPonR2_A_D1_MG_FD_78175 | JGI IMG/M metagenome (GOLD analysis project Ga0102934, IMG submission 78175) | Salt pond soil microbial communities from South San Francisco under conditions of wetland restoration - Salt Pond MetaG R2_A_D1_MG | ecosystem: Environmental > Aquatic > Marine > Intertidal...
GGGACGTTTTCGAAAAGAATGCCCATAAGCAGCGCTCCGCCGAGAATACACGCGGTGAAGATAATAGTAAAGGGGATACCGAAATAAAAGGCCATTGCGGCAAGCAGGGGAATTTTCACTGCCCGAGCAAATAGGAAGGTGGCTATTTTACCGTTGGAAACACCCTTTGCCTGCAGTTCGGAGAGAAAGGGATACCAGGCGTACACCGGCCCGTGGCTTAGGGTCCCGGCGGCGAGGGCGAACAAGTAGCCTTTCATCCCGGAATTCCCGCCGAGGTGGCGCTTGACGAAGGCGTGGGGCACCAGGTTCCCCCCGGCCATAAAGAGCAGCACCACCGCCAGTACGGGAATGATCCGGCGCAGCAGGTTGCCGGTATGGGCCCAGGCGGTGCTGATTTCAGATGTTCCGCTTACCCACAACAGCAGATAAATAAGTAGGGTGATGCCCAGGGCTATAAGAGAGTTTCGGGAAAAAAGCGGTTTTCCGGCTTTTCCCTTCTTTGGCATTTCCTTTTCAGGCATTTCCTTTTCAGGTGTGCCCTTTTCCTTCGGGTTTGTTTTCATAGCAGACTGCCTCCGAGCACACTAGTGACCAGCAAGGCAATTACCATAGAAAAGAAAACACCAGCGGCAGCCCGGGTTAGAGCAAAGCGGCGTCCGAGTTCCTCCGACTCTGCGGGTATCTGCACCACCCCTACGGTGACCCATGCTGCCAAAAATGCGGCAACCGCACTTAACGGAGCTCCATCTTTCAGCAGCTGTTCGCCGATGATGTAACTGTTGATTGAATTTCCCGCCAAAATGGATCCGAATACAGCTCCTATGGCCGTATCGGCAAGTTCCGAGTGGCCGAAAAAACGTACTATTGATTTTGCGGGCAGATAGGTTTTGATCAGTGAAATCAGCAATACTACCGTCAGGATAATCGGCACACTCCTGGTAAGACCCCTTAGGGCTTTCTGAAAGGCAGTGGCAACCTGTGCGGAAAGGGATGGTTTCGGCATACCCATATTCTATAAGTTTTTTTCTTCATATGCTATACCTGTGTCTTGGAAGGTCAACACTTTGACTGGGGCCTTCACTAGGATAGAGACTCATTAGAGACCCTGTGCCAGAGAAACCCCTTCGTCGGAAAAAAAGCGGTGTGCCAGAGCAGCAGCCCGGTCGCTCTCGTCGTGAAAACAGTACCCCTCCGGTGCGGGCTCCCGGCTTTTTTCCATCAGTTCTTCAAGGCTGTGAAAGTAGCGGTCAAAGTCGCTCCCTATCCTATCCATGGCGGCGTGAATTCCCCGACCTGATCGTTCGATCATGACTGCGTTAAGCCGCTGCTCGAATTGACCCTCCATGGGGATAGAGAAAAGGGGTTTACCGAGGTGAAGTGCCTCGCTGCTAAGCTGATGTCCCGATGTAGCCACCACACCGGCACAGGAGGCAAGGGATTCAATAAAATCATACTTTTTACTGGGAAAGAATCGGAGCTCCCGGGAGGTTCTTTCCTGGAGGGCAGCTTTTACAGAAGAGAGCATGCTGTCGCGGACATACACCACAAGATGATCGCCGTATTCCGGTTCAGCCTTGCACACATCCTCCCTCAGAATAGGACCGATATCCCCCTGGTAAAAGGAGCTTATTAGGCAGTGGTCGTAGTAACCCATCATAGAACCGGCAATTATTTTACATAAAAGGGCGTCCGGCATGATGGTCTGAGCTCGAAGCACGATTCCCGGATGATTTAATTGAAGCACGGGAATACCGGTCCTCCGGGCAGCCTTTGTGCTGTAGGGTTCAAAGTCGCTTAGGACCCCTTCAATCCGCAGCAACCGCAGCTGGTCGCTTATCCGGCGAATAAGGGCGGAAGATTGAAAAATGGTGTCGAAATTCTCAATGCTGGTTTTCATCAGATCAATCTTCTCGCGGTTCATCGCAATTTTCAGAAAGGGAAGAGGCAGAATGGTGGCTTCGGGAAATGCCCGAGTGACCATAGGTGCTATCGTTTCCGGGGCCCAGAAAAAAAGCTCGTGGGCCCTCTCTATTTTTCGGCAAAGGGCGATCATCCTGGTTACATGGCCCTTTCCTTCTCCGTTTATGGCTACTGCAATTCTCATGTGGGTAATATGAAAAAGAAAAGTAATTTTTCTGATAGGGTAGTGTTAAAATTCAGCTAGAACACATGCCGATTGACAAGGCAGCTCGCCTGGTTGATACTTTTATGCATGGGGGGTGTATGGGCGGGAAAATAACCGAAGACTTGCAGCTGACTCTTATTGTGATTGTTGCGGTATTGGCATTTTTATTTATAACCCCCTTTGGGGTGCACCGTTTCCTGGAAGGTGATTATCTGGTAGCTGCCTCTGATCTTATTATTGTTCTCGCCGCAGGATCCTCTGCGGTAAGGGCCTGGAAAACCGGGGACACCCGTGTGTCAGGTCTGATTATCTCTATAGTAAGCTCTTTTGGCTTTATTATTGTCACCTTTTCCATGGGGATAGAAGGAGTTTTTTGGATATACCCCCTCATTATGTTTGTGTTTTATCTCTCTCCACCCCTGCCGGCACTCATTCAGGTGTCGACGGTAACGGCGGCCCTTGTTGTATGGGAGTTTTTTTTACCCCATACAATCTTTTATACCCAAGTGCAACTGATTAGCTTTCTGACTACCGCGGCAACGGCAACCTCCTTCAGCTATCTCTTTGCCGGGAGAAACCAGAGACAGCGCAGCCAGCTGCTACACTGGGCGACTAAGGATCCTCTCACCGGGCTGGACAACCGACGGGGTTTAGAAAAGCAGATTCAGTGTGCACTTTCGACAAAAACCGACAATACCACCGATTACGGTCTGCTGGTTATGGATCTGGACAGCTTCAAATATATCAATGATACTATGGGCCATTCCGAAGGGGACAGGGTGCTGCGTGAACTTGCCCACCTCATCTCCACCTCAATCCGCCTAAGCGACCATGCCTTTCGCTATGGCGGTGATGAGTTTGTCATCCTACTGTCGAATATCAACTCCAGAGGATTGGAGGAGGTGTGCAGGAATGTGCTTCAGAAGATTAGAAGCACCCTTCGGTGCGGGGCAAACCCTGTCACAGTCTCTATCGGTGCGGCCCTGCTCGGCTCAGCCAAGGATGCCGAGTCCTGGTTTCTTCGGGCGGACCAATGCCTCTACAAGGCTAAGGAAGACGGCCGTAATCGGTTCTATATAGACACTACGACGCATATATAGAAGAAACTCCCTTATCAGTTTCTATATTCGGGTCAGTCCTGTTTCGAGGTCGTGAATAAGGTCTTCGGCATCTTCTATACCCGCCGAAAAGCGGATCAGACTGTCGGTTATTCCGGCTTTGCGGCGCTCCTGGGAGGACATGCTTGAATGGCTGGTGGTAGCCGGCCGGGTTATCAGACTTTCGACTCCGCCCAGACTGGGGGCACTTATCGGAAGCTCCAGGTTTTTGATGAGGTCACCGGCGGCCTTGGTTCCCCCTTCTACTTCGAAACTGAGCATTCCGCCGAATCCGTCGAACAGAGCTTCGGCCAAGTGGTAATAGGGTGAATCGGAAAGCCCGGGAAAGTTCACCTGGGTGACCTTTGGGTGCTTATGTAGATATCGGGCTATTTCCATGGCATTTTGATTGTGCCGCTGCATTCGAATAGCAAGGGTCTTCATACCCCGGTGCAGCATAGAGCAGGCATGGGTGTCCAGACTGCCGCCGAGATGAATCAGTGTGTGGGCACATTTCTCAACCAGTTCACGGCGTCCTATAATCGCCCCGGCTAGTACATCGGAATGGCCGTTGAGGTATTTGGTGCAGCTGTGCAGCGAGAGGTCGAAACCGGCCTGCGGGGGGCGGTAATTGATAGGACTGGTAAAGGTGTTGTCGATCATGCTTATGAGATTGTGTTTTCCGGCAAAGGCTACCACCGCTTTTAGATCGCAGACTTTCATAAGGGGATTGGTAATTGATTCAACATAAATTGCTTTAGTGTTTTTGCTCAGCCCGTCGGCCCAGGCGGCTGGATTATGCGCATCGATGAAGTCGATACCGATGCCCAGTTCAGGCAAGTTGGTGGTGACGAAGCTGTGGGTCCCGCCGTAAAGGTCCGACTGTATCATCAGCCGATCACCCGGCTTAAGGACCGACAGCAGGGTTGTGGAGACGGCGGCCATGCCGCTGGCACATACCAGGGCCGCCTCGCCCCCCTCAATTGCCGCTAGTTTTTCATGGAGTGCAATGTGATTGGGGGTGTTGTTGAGCCGCATATACCGGGGCGGGCCGTTCTGTTCATTCCCGCTGTACTCGAAGGTTGAAGATTGAAATATGGGCAGGCTGACCGACCCTTCGATAAGGGGGCGCGGTTCGCCGGCATGGACCAGTTTTGTATTTATCCCTTTGAATTCGCGGTTCATAGTCTGCTCCTCTTTAGTTTGGCACTTTTAGCTTGGTCCCTTTTTGAGCGTAGCCGATTCCCGGCTGGTTGTAAACACAATTCTTTTTTTCCTTTTCGCGGCGGCCGTTGGACTTTATACTGTGAATATGGATGAGAAGTTGCCAAAATGCAGGGAAGTAAAATACCACTACAGCGGGAAAATATGGAAAGCTGACTGCGGTCTGGTGCATTTAGAAGAGGGCATGGCGGTTCTTAAATATTATTTTCGCTCCAAGTGGCATTTGGAAGAGCTTCACCTCGGCCCACCGATGTACACCTATGCCTTTTACTGGGAAGATCGGCCCTACAATTTGTATTTGTGGTATCGAGCCGACGGAAGTCTGGATGCGGCCTACTTTAATGTGGTGGATTCGGTGAGACTGGGCCGCGAACAGGTAGAGTACCGCGACCTTATTGTGGACGTGCTCCTATATCCCGAGGGTACATGGACAGTGCTGGACCGGCATGAGCTGACCGACGACATGCCCGAGGATCTGCTGGACTACATAGAAGCGGCCCAGGCAGAGGTAGAAGCCGGGGCAGCAGAGATAGTAGCCAGGGCTCGGACCTTTTTAGCACTACGAGGTCTCGACAACCAGTACCAACGGGGATTATCCTCTTCTCGGCTGCGGCTGGAGCCTTCACGACCAGAGCAGGCCGACGAAGTAAGTGAGTACTATCGCCGCAACCGTGATTTTTTGTCGCCCTGGGAGCCTGAGAGGGAGGAGCAGTTTTATACAGCGGCGGTACAGCAAGAGCTTCTGCAGCAGCAGGTGAAGAGTTCGGATATTCTTGTCTTCTGGGTGCGGCTGAATTCCGGGGATGATGCCGGCCGCTTAATTGGGTTTGTGAAGTTTTCCAATATTATCCGGGGACCCTTTCAATCCTGCTATCTCAGTTATGCCTTGGACGGGGAGCAGACCCGGCGCGGCTACATGAGCGAGGCGCTGGAGGCGGCTATCGGGTACTTGTTCGAATTCGAGCGGATGCACCGGATTGAGGCCAATATTGTACCGGAAAACGAGGCCTCGCTGCGAACGGTCGCCGGTCTGGGCTTCGAAGACGAGGGGATTTCCAGGAGCTATCTGCGCATCAACGGCTGCTGGAGAGACCATGTACACATGGTGCGTTTAAACGAAAAATAACAAGGTTCCGGCGAACAACCGGAAGGACACCTGGTCCAGTGTACGCACCCATAAGGTCTCTGGAGAGGGGGGCATTTTTGATTGATACCCATCTGTTATTTTGTCAGATTTGGTAAGTCCCTTCCAAAAGGGTTGTGTCGGCATATTGTGCAAGCAGGGCTTTGTCCTTAACTTCATAACGGCTTTTTACCTTTTTTAGGGCCCCGGCTTCAACCAGTTTGGTGTGGATTCGCGAGAGATGACGATAACTTGTGCCAAGCCATTCACTGAGCTCCTGGAGCGACCCGGCCTGAAGGGATCGTTCGGTGTGAGTAAGATAATAGGCGGCCACCCGGGCTACAAGGTCGTAACTGGTGTTGATGGCCTCTGCGACGGAATTGCGTTCGAGTTTCTCCGCCAGCATACGTCCCAAAGAAAAGAGAAGGGTGCTGTTTACGTCCGAGTTGCGTCGAAGCGTGTCCATGGGCATACAGGTGGTAGTGCATGCGCTAAGGCACTGTACTGCACAGGTGGTACTTCCTCCGGTAAAGAATTCAAGGTCCCCAATTACTGCACCGGGGTGATAAATGCGGAAGAGGAAACGTTTTCCGTTGTAGAGCGGCAGGAAAACTCTGGCTTTCCCTCGGGTGAGAAAATGGAGGTGGCTGATAGGCTCTCCGGCATGGCAAATATATTCACCCTTTTTCCATCGGCGCTGTTCAAGCTCGGCGGAACGCTCGGATTCTAGGTAATGGCCGAGATAGGGAAAGTACTTTTTTACCGGTTCGTATGACATATGTCCTCCCACCTCATAATAATACTGTATATCTTCAAGAAATCAACAGGAGAATGGTGGTGATAGGTAGTGGACACTGTAACATTGCAAAAATGCGGCTTTATCTCTTTTCTTCTAATGCGCGACGTTCTCTTATGGCATCCTTCACTTTTTCTGCGCTAATAAAACCCTTTCGAACTGCAATTCTGCCGAAGGCCTCATAATCATCTTCATCTAACTGTGCCTGTTCCGCGGCGATTTCCTTTTCTTCATCTACCGAAAGGAGACCGCGGGAGACAAGAAATTTACCTATGGGAATTCGTTTTTTCTTCATAATCAATTCCTCCCCTCTAGAACTTCGGCTGAAGGGTGAATTTCTTTAAAAGCGCCTGAGGAATATGTAGTGGTACAAACCATGTGGGATTTACAGAAACTAATGTTGCACTCTCTCTCAGGCTATAAAAATGATTTTTACTGAACCGTTTTTATGTGATTACTCTCCTTGAGAGTGTGAAATTTTTCATCCCACAAGGTTTGTACCAGTAACTTCAGTTTAACTGTCTTCTGTTTGACAATTTGCCCCTAAGCCTTCACACTTAAAGTATGAAACAGAAGATAGAAAAGTTAGAGTTTGGAAAAACCGGCCATAAAAGCAGCCGGGTAATTTTTGGCGGGGCTGCCCTGTCCGAGGTACTTCCCGCAGAAGCAGATCGAGTATTCGAGCTGCTCCTTCAACACGGAGTGAACCATATTGACACCTCCGTAACCTATGGTGATTCGGAAAAGCATATCGGCCGCTGGATGAAAGAGTACCGGGACCGATTCTTTTTGGCTACAAAGATCGATGCCCGGACCTATTCCGAAGCACGGGCGGAACTTGATACCTCTTTGAAAAGCCTCAACAGCGGGCAGGTAGATTTACTGCAGATGCACGAATTGGTTCGCAAGGGTGATGCTGATACCTTTTTCTCCAAAGATGGCGCGGTCAAGGTTCTTGACGAGGCGAAGGAGAAGGATTTGGCCAGGTTTGTAGGAGTTACTGCCCACGGCTTTGATGCACCAAAGATCCTTCAACGCTGTATTGATGAGTATCCCTTCGATTCGGTCTTATTGCCTTTTAACTACTATTTAAGTACTCATCCCCAATATCGTCCCGATTTTGATGCCTTTACAAGGGTATGCCGGGAACGGGGAATTGCTGTACAAACCATCAAGTCCATTGCCCGCGGTCCATGGGATAAACAGCCCCATACCCGGGATGTGTGGTATCAACCTCTGGAAGAAGCGGAAGACATTGATAGGGCCGTGCAGTTTGTAATGACCTTCCCCGATCTGTTTCTCTGTTCGGTCGGCGACATATCACTGCTGCCGAGGGTTTTGGAGGCTGCCTCAAGCTATGAGCATGATAAAGGCGGTCCAAGCAAGGAAGAGATGGAAAAAATGAGGAAAGACCTTCAACTCACTATGCCGGGGAGCCACGGCTGGCCTCGTCTTTGGGATGATGCAGGTTAGAGGGATGATGCGGGTTAGACTTGCCCGCTTTAGTGGGAAGTTTCTCCGTCCAGCACCTGTCTGAGCCAGGGCACCAGCCCTTCGGAGATGTCCTCACGCTTAAGCCCGTAGAGGATGTTTGTTTTCAGCCAGTCGAGCTTGTTTCCTAAATCGTGGCGGCGTCCAATAAAATGATAACCGTACATATTGCGGTCCTGCACTAACAGGTGGAGGGCATCGGTTAGTTGAATTTCCCCTCCCTTGCCCGGTTGTACCATGTCGAGGGCGCTAAAAATCTCCGGAGGGAGGATGTAACGACTTGCAATCACAAGGTTGGACGGCGCAGTATCGATATCGGGTTTTTCCACCAGCCTCTGAATACTGTAAATACGCTCCTCAAGTTCCTCACCACCGATAACACCGTAGCGACTGACCTTCTCCTTCGGGACTTCCTCCAGGGCAAGGACCGCCTCTTCAAATTGGTTATACACATCAATAAGCTGGCCGGTCACAGGGGTGTCAGTGTAGGACTCCAGCACGGTGTCCCCCAATAACACTGCAAAAGGTTCGTTGCCCACATGGTTCCGGGCGCATTTAACCGCGTCGCCCAGGCCCTTTTGCTCATGCTGCCAGACAAAATGAATCCACACATCCTTCGGAAGGTCTTTTATTATCTCCAGCTCAGTAAACTTTCGGCTTTTGCGTAATTGTTCTTCTAATTCATAATTTTTTGAAAAATGCTCTTCCAATGTGCGCTTGCCCCGTCCGATGATTAAGAGAATATCCTTTATACCTGATTCAACCGCCTCTTCCACCACGTACTGAATAACCGGCTTGTCTACCAGGGGGAGCATTTCCTTCGGTTGCGCTTTGGTAGCCGGCAGAAACCGTGTACCGTAGCCGGCTGCCGGAATGACCGCTTTTTTAACCATTACAGACCTCCGGTTGTATCACCTCGATATTTTCCGCCTTCAATGCCTCTTGTAAGTGTGATAGCATAGCTTCATCCTTGTAGGTCCCAATTATCGCGCCGCCGGAGCCGGTAAATTTTGCCGAAGCACCGGTCGAACGGGCCAAATTGATCATCCCCTCGTTTGCTTTACTAACGGTACAGATTTGTTTACGAAGGTCGAAATTTCTATTTATACATTCTGTGGCGGTTGCATCATCTCCGGATTCTATTGCCCGTCGAAATGTAACCGACAAGTTTGCCCACTCATCCATCGCATCGTGCACTTCCCGGTCACCCTGTTCCCAGCGGAATCGGAGTGTGTTATGGGTCATCTCAGAACCCTCGGCCAAATCGTTTCTATATGCAATGTACAGAGGGGGAAGTTTGAAGTCCTTCAGTACTTCATAGCGACCATACCCGTGTTTTTCCATATACTCTCGGTCGAAATCCATAAACACCAGGCTTTGATAGGACTGGGCAACCCGGTCCTGGAGGCCCCCTCCAATACCCAATTCGTCCCTTTCTACCGAAAGCACTACATTGGCAAGTTCTTCCCGGGGTATTGCAACCGAATAATAACTCATCAGGGCCCGCATGCAGGCGGTAATAATGGCGCTGGAGCCGGCCAAACCGAGATGCGGTGGTATCGAGGTGTGATAGCGGATAGTAAAATTCCCCTGACGCCGTTGTATACTATGTTCTTCACAATAGTCAAAAAAGCGTTTCAAGGCCGCCTTGATGATGCGGATGCCCCCGTAATAGCCGAACGCTTTTATCTCCGACATCAACTCCGAAGGATCGGTAAATTTGGTTTTGTCCCGTCTTGACGGTAAAATCTCCAGCTCGTCGCTGGGATAGAGGGTAATGTCTGCCTGAAAATTAGAGAAGGTAAAGGCCATTGTTTTGCCGAAATAGCCGTCGGAGGGGTTGCCGATGAGGGCCGCCCGCGGGTAAGCAAAGGTTTTAATAATCATAACGGACCAATTATAATCTGAAAATGGAGAAATGTCATTGTGAAAATTGAGTTAAACGAGAAGTCAAACGAGATGATAAATGAAGAGCCCCGGAGCGCATAAAAACGCCCTGGGGCCCGCTAAATGCCTCGGCAAAACCACTAGGCAAAACCTATGATAGTGGGACTACTAGGATTGCCGCCTCATAAGTTCGAACTCGACTCGGTGGTTTTTCCAGCGGTTGTCCATATCGAAGTGGGGCACCACCGGTTCGCTGCCCCCGCGTCCGACGGTAGTAATGCGTTCAGCCTTTACGCCACGCTCAACTAGAGCCTCTTTTATCGCTTCGGCGCGTTTACGGCTCAAGGGCAGCAGGGTCTCCTGCTGTTCCTCTTCTCGAAGTTCCTCGTCACCATAAAACAGGTGAACCGCGTGGCCCTCAATTTGTATGTCATGATCGGGGTATTCCTTGAGAATTTCGGCCAGGCGGTCGAGGGCCTTCTTGTTTTCCTCGATTAGACCTTGATCTTCAAGGTTCTGGTAATCGGCTTCAAAGGGCACAAAACGGATTCTGGTAATCCGAATCCGCTAGTCTCCGTTGGGCTCTTCAGGTATATTAGAGCCCTGTATGCGGTGAAACTGGTTTCTCTTCGGGTCGACAATTGTGGTCCTTCCAAGCCTCGATACCGAAATTATCTTCGGCGTTGAGGTCTATTTCCAGGGTATCCTTGTTTCCATCATCGTCGGGGGTGAATGGAATGTTCTCTACCGAAGCCTCAAGGCGAGGAGGTTGTACATCCAGAGTGAAGGCATCCGTTGCGGTGGTCACGGCCTTGGAGTTCGTAAAAATACCGACCCGATTCAGCCTTCCGAGAACCATCGGTTTGTCCGTTCCAGGAAAATACGTCAGGCACATCCTGTTCCCAGCGGGTCTCCAATACCGGGCTCTCCTCTTCCTCCGGCAATATTCTGCCGGTCCATCTATAACCTTTTTCAGTTTCTTGGCTTATCTGAATCGACTCCATCTCTCCATCGCCGTTGGGAGAGAAACCTTCGGCCTGCAGCTCCGTGTCGTCCATTTCTCCCTTGAGCACTATTTCCTTCGGTGGGGTAGAAGTGCCGCTTTGACTTATCTGTACCGTATCCTGCTTGCCGTCGGTGTTTGGGGAAAATAGAGTTGGGCTCACTTCGACCCTTGCCTCGGGTGACTTGTTATCCACCACGATTTTATAGGCATCGCTTGTAACCGCTTGCTGCAGGCTGTCAGTTACTTCGGCGGAGAGTGTGCGGGTGAGATATATTCAATCTTTTCAGCTGAATATATATCTATAGTTGTTTGTTCAGGACTCTCTTGCGGTGCCGTAGCACAGGAACCAACAAGCAAAAGGATTAGCAGGGCAGCTGTTCCCATTGCTGCACTGAATGTTCTGTAGAAATGGTCTTTTTTTATGTGCATTTTTTACCTCCAATGCAAAAAGTATGAATCTATGCTGCTGATGTATCTGTTTTATAGGTAAAAATAGAGAGAAAAAATGTAAAATTTGCTAGGTGATAGGTGCTATTGAGAGATAAACTGTCCGATTCGGCTAAAAAAATGGATTAAAAGGGTCATTACCCCAATTGCGGCTCCCATGACTGCAAAGAAAAGGGGCAACTGTACCAAAAAAGCCTGAATCAGAAACCCGGCAGCAGCGTAGGCCAGGGGGACGGAAAATGAGGCCATTGACTCCATAATTCCAAACACTTTGCCGCGGGCATTTGGAGTGATCAGGCGGTATAAGGATGTGGTTATTATCTGATGTACTACCCCGATTGCAGCCCCGGATGCCGGAAGTGCACACCACAGGTAAAGGGGTGTGCGGATTGGCCAAATCAGGGCCAGTAATATGGCCAGCCCACCCAAAGCTGCCTGCAATAATCTGTTGTTGTAGCGTGTTTTGGCAGGTAAAAAGCCGTAAAGCAGGGCTCCTGCACCCCCGCCGGCCAGCAGCAAGGCTAAAGCCACACCGAACACTTGCGGTCCGAAACCGTAGTGCTTCTCTAAAAGAAAGGGGAGGGCAAGGATGACCGGGGGATACAAACTATTTACAAAGCTGTAGGACAGCAGCAGCGGACCGAGCCCAGGGCTTGTGCGTATATAGCCAAGAACCTCTCTGAATTGTTGCTTTATAATCCTCCACGCTTTTGGCGCAGAAAGTGTCCCGTCATTTGAAGGGATTTTATACCGGATACATGCCTCTGGAATCGCAGAGAAGGCAAAGGAAAAACCGTTTGCAATGAAAAGCGCTGCCGGGCCGAAGAATACAAAGGCTGCTCCCCCTAGGGATGTTCCAGCAAAGTTCGCTCCAATAAGGGAAGTGCTTTTTACCGAGTTCAGTGTGCGGAGCCGACTGGAGGGAACAATCTCCGGAAAGAGGGCGTGGGCTGCCGGCAAAAACAGAGCTGTGCAGCTTGACACCACAAATGTTCCAATCAGCAAAATACCGAAGTTTAAATTTCCCTGTAAAGCCAGTAAACCCAGGGCGATCATCACTATTCCGCGTATAATATCGCTGCCGACAATAATGCGTTTTTTATAAGTGGAATCTGCGAACATTCCGCCAAGGGGTGTGAGTAGTACGATAGGAAGGTAGGCAATAAACTGAAATATCCCCAATGCGCCGGGACTTCCGGTCAGCTGTTTGATAAACAGGATCACCGCCACTAAATATACGCTGGATCCCAACTTTGAAATCAGCTGGCCGCTGAGCATGAGCACAAAATCTCTGTAGATCCCTTGCGTTCGCAC
>Ga0102934_1002584_pt1 | contig 12498 bp, 11 predicted proteins | sample SalPonR2_A_D1_MG_FD_78175 | JGI IMG/M metagenome (GOLD analysis project Ga0102934, IMG submission 78175) | Salt pond soil microbial communities from South San Francisco under conditions of wetland restoration - Salt Pond MetaG R2_A_D1_MG | ecosystem: Environmental > Aquatic > Marine > Intertidal...
GAGATCTCGACCGACAAGGTCGACACCGAGATCCCGGCGCCAGCATCCGGCGTCCTGCTTTCCATCGCAGCCGATGAAGATGCCGTAGTCGAGGTCGGTGGTGTCCTCGGCGTCATCGGCGAGCCCGACGAAGCAAGCGGCGCAGCCGAGGGTGCCGCGCCCGCGGCGCCGGCCGCAGAGCCGGCCGCAGCGCCGGCCGCAGAGCCGGCACCCGCACCCGAGCCCGCGCAAGAGTCCGCGCCCGTGCCTGCGCCTGTCGCCGAAGCCGCTCCGGCTGCGCCTGCTGCGACTGCTGCTCCTGCACCTGCCGCTCCGGCAGCCGCCAGTGGCGGCGAGGAGATCGTTGTCACCCTTCCGGCGCTCGGCGAGAGCGTCACCGAAGGCATCGTCACGCGCTGGTTGAAGGCCGTGGGCGAGAACGTGCAAGCCGACGAACCACTCCTGGAGATCTCGACCGACAAGGTCGACACCGAGATCCCCGCACCGGCATCGGGAGTCTTGACCTCCATCGCCGTCGAGGCCGACGGCACCGTCGAAGTCGGCGCCGAGGTCGCCCGTATCGCCACCGGTGCGGGGGCTGCTCCTGCACCAGCTCCTGCTGCGCCCGCTGCGCCTGCGACTCCAGCTCCTGCTGCGCCCGCTGCGCCTGTGACTCCAGCGCCGGCCGCGGCGGCCGCGTCCGGTGTGTACGTCACGCCGCTGGTGCGCAAGCTCGCTGCTGATAACGACATCGACCTAGCCACCATTTCCGGCTCGGGCGTCGGCGGACGGATCCGCAAGGCCGATGTCCTAGCCGCCGTGGAGGCCAAGAAGAGCGCCGCTGCACCGCCGGCTGCGAGCGAATCGGCGCCCGCCGTGCCGGCCGCAACAGTTGCCCCCAGCGAGCCGTCCGCGCTGCGCGGGCGCACCGAGAAGATGAGCCGGTTGCGCCGCGTGATCGCCGAGCGCATGGTCGAGTCGCTGCAAACCAGTGCGCAGTTGACGACCGTGGTGGAAGTGGACGTCACCCGGATCGCCGCACTGCGCCAGCGCACGAAAGCGGACTTCGCAGCCCGCGAGGGGGTGAACCTGTCCTTCCTTCCGTTCTTCTGCAAGGCCGCAGTGGAGGCCCTGAAGGTCTACCCGCAGATAAACAGCTCGATCGATCTCGCTGCGGGCACGATCACCTACCCGGATTCTGAGAACCTCGGCATCGCCGTCGATACCGATCGCGGATTGCTCGTCCCGGTCATCCGCGATGCCGGCGACTTGAACATCGCCGGGATCGCCCGCCGGATCGCCGACCTCGCCGAGCGCACCCGCACCAACAAGGTGGCACCCGATGAGCTCTCCGGTGGCACCTTCACGGTCACCAACACCGGTAGCCGCGGCGCACTGTTCGACACCCCCATCATCAACATGCCGCAGGTGGCGATCTTGGGAACCGGGTCGGTCGTCAAGCGCCCCGTGGTGATCAGCGACGACGGGCAGGACGTCATCGCGATCCGTTCGATGGTCTACCTAGCGCTGTCCTACGACCACCGGATCGTCGACGGTGCCGACGCCGCGCGATTCCTCACGGCCGTGAAGGATCGTTTGGAGGCCGGCGCTTTCGACGCCGAGCTAGGCGGCTAGCCAACTAGGCTCACCGGGTCCCACCCCGACCACTCCCGCCCTGGGAGGAAGGACGCCCATGCTCGTCACCGCACTATGGTTCGCCGGCTCGATGGTCGGCATCATCGCGGTGGCTCGCTTCGGCCTCTACGAGCCGGCGCAAAAGCTCGCGCGCGCAGCGAACTTCTCCCGGTCCGCAACCGGCCAGATGCTGGGATACCTCACCAGCGCCCCGGAACTCGTCGCCACGATCTTCGTTGCCGCCACCGGATTGTTCACCGTGGTCAGTACCAACATCCTCGGCAGCAACATCATCAACGTCCTCCTGGCGACCGTCGCCGCATTGTGGTTCAAGCAGATGGGCAATCTCGGAGGCAAGGAGTTCCGTTTCGAGCAGGCAATCGTCCTCGGCAGCATCGTCGTTCCCATCGCACTGCTGGTCACCGGTCAAGACACCGCACTGTGGAGCGGCATCGCGCTATTCGCCGGGTACCTGGCCTACCTGCGGGTGATGCGCGGGCGGCATGAAGCCCCGGCACCGGTCGAGGGGGAAGACGCGGTGCGCCCCTTCCCCGACGGCAACAGCAAGGCCAAGATCGCCATCCAGATCGCCATCCTGATCGCCGGGATCGTGGGGCTGTACATCCTCGGGGACATCCTCGGCGATTCGGTCTTCGAACTCGGCGTCGCCTTCGCCGTTCCCGCCGTCGTGCTCGGCATCTTGACCGCCATCGCCACCAGCCTGCCCGAACTGACCACGTTCTTCTCCTCCTACGCCGCACACCGCAAGGCCGGAACCGATGGCAACTCCGAGGTGATGCACAACCTGATGGCCAGCAACGTGGTGAACCTGTTGGTCGTGCAGGCCGTGGGCGTTGGCATCTTCACCGTCTTCGCCTGATCGGGGCGCATACGTCATGCTTGGGTTATGAAGATCGCGGTCACCGGAGCATCCGGCCTCATCGGCTCAGCCCTCGTCCCCCACCTGCGTGCGCGCGGCGATGAAGTCCTGCGGCTCGTCCGCCGAGCGGCGGTGGCCCCCGACGAGGTGCAGTGGGATCCGGTGGCGGGCACCGTCGATCTGGAAGGGCTGGCAGGTGTCGATGCGGTAGTACATCTTGCGGGCGCCGGAGTGGGCGATCGACGCTGGAGTGACTCCTACAAGCGCACCATCCTCGACAGCCGCGTCGACGGCACGCGCACCATCGTCGACGCGATGGTCGCGCTCGATCCACGCCCGCGGGCACTCGTGGCCGGCTCGGCCATCGGTTGGTACGGCGATACCGGTGATCAGGCGGTCGATGAGTCCGCACCGGCGGGCACCGGCTTCCTCGCCGACGTCGTCCGCGCATGGGAGGCCGCAGCCGATCCGGCTCGCGAAGCCGGAATACGCGTCACGCACGCACGCACCGGACTCGTCGTCTCCTCCAAGGGTGGCGCCTGGCAGCGGCTGTTCCCGATCTTCAAGGCCGGACTCGGCGGCAAGCTCGGATCCGGGCGCCAATACTGGTCGTGGATCTCGCTGCGCGATGAAGTAGCGGCGCTGACCTACCTGATCGACAACAGCGAACTTTCCGGCCCGGTGAACCTGACCGGCCCGGATCCGGTTACCAACGCCGCGGTCACCGAGGCGATGGGGCGGGTCCTTCGCCGCCCGACCCTGTTCGCCGTCCCGGCGTTCGCACTCAAGGCCGTGCTTGGTGAGTTCTCCACCGAAGTCCTCGGTAGCGCGCGCGTCTTGCCCGCCGTGCTCGCCGACGCCGGCTTCACTTGGCAGGACCCCAATGTGGAATCGGCCATCCGCACCGCGCTGGATCAGTAGACCAGAAGAACTGCGAACCGATGGCCAACAAGCACGACGTCGTCATCGTCGGAGCAGGCCTCGCCGGTCTCGCAGCCGCCCGCCAACTCGCGATCTACGGCGCGGATGTCCGGGTCGTCGAAGCGAAGGACGCGGTCGGTGGTCGGGTCCGCAGCGATCACGTCGACGGATTCACCCTCGATCGGGGCTTCCAGCTCTACAACCCCGCCTACCCCGAAGCTGCACGCGTCCTGGACCACCAGGCCCTTGATCTGCACGGACTCGTGCGGGGCATGGACATCGTCCGTCGCACCCGCAACGGCCGCAACGTCGTCCATCTCGGCGATCCACGATCCCCGCGCAACTGGCACCTATCGGCGCTGTCCTCAGCCGCGGGAACCCTTCGTGGGAAGGCGAGCTTCGCGGCCTACGCGTGGCAAGTATCCAAGCTGCACGGTGCACAGTTCGACGAGCGCGCCGACGAACCAGCGCAGGTGGCCCTAGCGCGAGCCGGCTTGGACGCAACGGTAATAGACCAGGTGCTCAAGCCTTTCCTGACCGGAGTGTTCCTCGAGCCGCGCCTCATGACATCGCGTCGTTTCATGGATGCGGTGTTAGCCAGTTTCGTCAAGGGCACACCATCCCTGCCGGCCGCGGGCATGCAGGCGATCCCTGAACAACTCCACGACGCCCTGCCACCTGGATCGGTACTGCTATCCACTCCCGCTACGGCTGTGGGCGCCGACTTCGTAGACACCGACGCCGGACGCATGAAGGCCAGCGTGGTGATCGTGGCCACCGACGCCCCCCACACCACGAAGTTGCTGCCCGATGCGGGGATCGTGACCGCAGGCAACTCGGTCACCACCTGGTACCACACGGTGGCCGCAAGCGAGCTACCCCGACCGCTGGCCGGAGGCCGAAGCGTCATCACCGTCGAAGCGCAGCGCAGTGGGCCGGTGATCAACACCGTGCCGTTGACCTACTCGGTCCCCAGCTACGCACCGGACGGACAAGTGCTGGTCTCGACATCGGCCCTGGGTGCCGATGCCGAACGAGAACAACAGGTCCGCGAGCAGCTAAGCCGCTTGTATTCGGTGGATACGTCGTCGTGGCAAGTCCTTGCGGCCTACCCCATCGAATACGCGCTACCGTCGATGCGCGGTCCGCTGAGCCTTGCTGCACCCAGGTTCGACGAGCCGGTGCTCATCGCCGGGGATCACCGGGCAACTGCAAGCATCCAGGGCGCGATGGTCAGCGGACGTCGCGCCGCCGACTGTGCGTTGCACCGGCTCGGGATCCGCAAGCCGGACGAACGTAGGGTGGTCGCATGATGTCCGCCCCGTCGAGCATTCCCGAATCGGTCGTGCACATCGAACGCGTCGGGTTCGGCGAGAGCGCCGTGGACTACCAACGGGCCTGGGACCTGCAGCGTGGCGTGCACGCCAGCGTGGTCGCCGGAGCGGACTCCACCGTCCTACTGCTCGAGCACAGGGCCGTCTACACCGCAGGACGACGCACCGAGGACTTCGAGCGACCATTCGACGGCACCCCCGTGGTCGACGTCGACCGCGGCGGCAAGATCACCTGGCACGGCCCTGGTCAGCTAGTCGGCTATCCGATCCTGCGACTGCCGGACCCGATCGACGTGGTCGCTTACGTACGGCGCATCGAGCAGATGCTGATCGAGGTGTGCGCGCACTTCGGGGTACACGGCACGCAGATCGAGGGTCGTAGTGGCGTGTGGGTGCCCGCCGATGAGCGGGGTCCAGCTCGCAAGATCGCCGCGATCGGTATCCGTGTGGCCCAGGGCGTGACCATGCACGGCTTCGCGCTGAACTGCGATTGCGACCTCGGTGCCTTCGATCGGATCGTTCCGTGCGGTATCTCCGATGCCAGTGTCACCTCACTGAGCGCCGAACTCGGGCGGGATGTGTCGGTTCATGACACCCTGCCTGTTGTCGAGGAGCGCCTTTCGATGCTCGTAGGAGGGTCAGCATGAGCGTGTACGCCGGTACCGACGAAGGCGGCCGCAAGATGTTGCGCATCGAGGCGCGCAACGCCGAGGTCCCCATCGAGCGCAAGCCTCCGTGGATCAAGACAACGATGCGTACCGGCCCGGAATACACCCGCATCAAGGAACTGGTGAAGTCCGAGGGCCTGCACACCGTGTGCCAAGAAGCAGGCTGCCCCAACATCTTCGAATGCTGGGAGGACAAGGAAGCCACGTTCCTCATCGGCGGTGAGCAGTGCACTCGGCGCTGCGACTTCTGTCAGATCGACACCGGCAAGCCGCAAGCGCTGGACACCGACGAACCGCGGCGCGTCGCTGAGTCCGTGAACACCATGGGCCTTCGCTACGCAACGGTCACCGGCGTTGCCCGAGACGACCTCGACGACGAAGGCTCGTGGTTGTACGCCGAGACGGTACGCCAGATCCACGCGCTGGGAATCGGTACGAAGGTCGAACTACTGATCCCGGATTTCTCCGGCAACCCGGACTTGCTCGGCAAGGTCTTCGATGCCGCACCCGAGGTCTTGGCGCACAACGTCGAAACGGTCCCGCGGATCTTCAAGCGGATCCGTCCGGCTTTCCGCTACGAACGCAGCCTGGACGTCCTAACCCAGGCACGGGCCGTCGGCTTGGTCACCAAGAGCAACCTGATCTTGGGCATGGGCGAGACGATCGAGGAGGTCGAGCAAGCGCTGCGCGATCTGCACGAAGCCGGCTGTGAATTGGTCACGATCACGCAGTACCTGCGGCCCTCCCCGCGCCATCATCCGGTGGAGCGATGGGTCAAGCCCGAGGAATTCGTCGAGCTCGCCGACTTCGCGACCGATATCGGTTTCTCCGGTGTGATGAGCGGGCCCCTGGTGCGCTCGAGCTACCGAGCCGGGCGCCTGTACGAGCAGGCACTGCAGGCCCGCGCCAGCGGTGATCGCGCGAGCATCACCTTCGCGTGAGCCCACGCGTGCTGGCCACCCACGTGTGGCCATCGACCGAGCCCGAACCAAGTGCGGTCCAAGCCCTGCAGTTGGACTGGGGTGGCCCCGTCGGGGATCGTCATCACGGCGAGACCATGGCATCCGATACCCGGCAGGCGAAGGTCTTCTCCCGGGGAACGACGATCCGCAATCACCGCCAGTTGTCCTTGGTGGATGAGGCGGAACTCGCACTTATCGCCGAGGCACTGGGAATCGAGCGCATCGCGGCAGGCGTGATCGCCGAGAACATCTGCACCGCAGGCCTGCCCGAACTCACGGCGATGCCCCGCATGACACGGCTTGTCTTTCCCTCCGGTGCAACGATCATGCTCGGCGGGGCCAACGCCCCCTGCACGATCGCCGGTGGCATGGTGGAACGGGCGTATGGAAGCCGCCCGGAGGCTTTTCCGAAGGCAGCCATCGGTCGACGTGGCGTGACCGGATGGGTCGAGCGTCCCGGGGTGATCCGCCCCGGCGATCCGATCACGGTCGGCTCCCCGGACTAGGCTGGCTTCCATGGGCAAGATCCGTTCGAGTTTGAAGGCCATCGGCGAGAACTGGTCGATGACGCAACGGGTCTACCGGTTCCTGTGGGCCGAGGTCCTCGGCGTCGTCCTCTTGGTCATCGCCTTGATAGCGGTGCCCGTGGCGCTGTTCATCAACTGGCTCACCGCCGTACTTATCGCCCTTCCCCTCGGCCTGCTCGCCGCGACCTTCTGGTTCAGCCGCCGGGCAACACGTGCCGCGTACGCCCGGATCGAGGGCCAGCCGGGAGCGGCCGCCGCGGTAGTCGAGTCACTGCGCGGCAAGTGGGCCGTCACGCCCGCCGTCGCCGTCAGCCGTAGCGAGGACATGGTCAGCCGAGTTGTGGGTAAGCCCGGCGTCGTCCTGGTCTCCGAAGGCGCACCCAGCCGGGTCGGCCACATGCTGGCCAATGAGCGCAAGAAGACCGCCCGTTGGGTTCCCGATATCCCGATCTACGAGATCCAAGTCGGTAACGCGGAGGGACAGATAACGCTCGGTCAGATCCAAAAGACGCTCAGCAAGTTGCCCCGCAACCTGCGCGGCAGCGAGGTGACCGAGGTGCGCCGCCGGCTGGAGGCACTTGGCAACGTCCAGCAGTCCATGCCGATCCCCAAGGGGCCGATGCCGACGAGCCCGCGCCAGGTGCGGCGGCAACGCCGTTAAACAAGCACGCCGTTAAGCAGGCACGCCGTTAGCGCACCCGCATCAGGTAGGTGCCGGCAAGACGATCATGGATTCCGCGGCCCTGATCGTCGTACACGACCGCCGGGATGACCAGGCACACCAGCAAGGTGCGCAGGGCAGCTCGCCACAGCGGTAGCCGCCCGCCATCGATAGGCACTACGCGCAGGCCGATGATCCGCTGGCCGAAGGATGCCCCGGTAAGCCAGGTGAGCACGGTGACCTCCACGGCGAACACCGCCAAGGTGGCGAAGCCAGCGCTGTCGCTGCCGTAGCCGAACTGCGGGAACACCAACCGGGCCACGGCCAAGCTGGCCAACCAGTCGATGATCAGCGCCGCGATCCGCCGCCCTATCCAGGCGCGAGGAGTCCCTGCTTGCGGGTCGATGGATTGCACAGGGGACACCGTATTCGCCGGGCAGTACCCCGCCGCGACGTAACACCGGCGAAACAATCGGGATACCGAACCGATACCCCGCTTCCCTAGGTTCTGCTTCATATCCGGTGGCAACGGGCCACCGAGCGAGGCGATGCACGCGAGTGCAGGAGGTGGAAATGTTCAGCAATGCCGATGAGGTCCTGAAGTACATCAAGGACAACGACATCGAGTTCGTGGACGTCCGGTTCGTCGATCTTCCGGGCATCATGCAGCACTTCAACGTCCCGGCTTCATCCTTCGGGATGGCGGCCTTCGAAGACGGACTGATGTTCGACGGATCCTCGATCCGTGGCTTCCAGTCCATCCACGAATCGGACATGAAGCTAATCCCCGACCCTGCGACCGCCTTCATCGATCCGTTCCGGGCTGCCAAGACCCTGGTGATGAATTTCTCCATCCGCGACCCCTTCACCAACGAGCCCTACAGCCGCGACCCGCGCAACGTGGCCGCGAAGGCCGAGGCCTACATCGCCTCGACCGGCATCGCCGACACCGCATTCTTCGGACCGGAGGCGGAGTTCTACGTCTTCGATGACGTCCGCTTCGAGACCAACCAGCACTCCGGCTACTACTTCATCGACTCGATCGAGGGTGCCTGGAACACCGGTCGCCAAGAAGAGGGCGGCAACCGCGGCTACAAGACCCGCTACAAGGGTGGCTACTTCCCGGTCCCACCGGTCGATCACTACGCCGATCTTCGCGATCAGATGGTCGCCACCTTGATGCAGGTCGGTCTGGAAGTGGAGCGTTCCCACCACGAGGTAGGCACAGCCGGCCAGGGTGAGATCAACTACAAGTTCAACACCTTGCAGCACGCGGCGGACCAGGTGATGCTGTTCAAGTACGTCATCAAGAACGTCGCCTGGGCGAACGGCAAGACGGCCACCTTCATGCCCAAGCCGCTCTTCGGTGACAACGGTTCGGGCATGCACTGCCACCAGTCCCTGTGGAAGGGCGGAGAGCCGCTGTTCTACGACGAGATGGGATACGGCGGTTTGTCCGACACCGCCCGTTGGTACATCGGCGGCTTGCTCGCACACGCGCCAGCGGTACTGGCCTTCACCAACCCGACCGTCAACAGCTTCCACCGGCTAGTGCCCGGCTTCGAGGCGCCGGTCAACCTGGTGTACTCGGCCCGCAACCGTTCAGCTGCAGTCCGCATCCCGGTCACGGGCAACAACCCCAAGGCCAAGCGCGTGGAGTTCCGGGTGCCCGACCCCTCGAGCAACCCCTACCTGGCGTTCTCCGCGCTCGTGATGGCCGGACTCGACGGAATCAAGAACAAGACCGAGCCGATCGCTCCGGTCGATAAGGATCTCTACGAGCTGCCGCCGGATGAATTGGCGAACATCCCGACCGTGCCGGACTCCCTCGGTGGCGTCCTCGATTCGCTGGAGAGCGACAACGAGTTCCTCCAGGCCGGAGGGGTCTTCCCAGCCGACCTCATCGAGACGTGGATCGACTACAAGCGAGCCAACGAAATCGATCCGATCCGCCTACGTCCGCATCCGCACGAGTTCGAGATGTACTACGACATCTAAGGAAATCGATCTCCCTTCGCGTCGATTCGCCTCGCGCGCCTGGGAATGCAACGGCCCTTCGGACCATGTGTCCGAAGGGCCGTTGCTTATTGCTCGGATCAGCAGTAACCACTGCGCAAGAACCCCCGGTCCGCGCTCAGTTCCAGCGGCACTTGTGCCACGGATTGCATCCTCGTGAATCGCAAGTTCGGCACGATGAATTCGGGTTCGGTATATCTCTGCCGTACCGACTGCTCAGCCGCGGTACCGCAGCGCAGTGGATTCGCGTACGTGTTGTAGGTCCATCCCACTCCGGTGAACAAGAATCCAGCGTCTTGACATTGGAGCAGTACTGCCCGCAATGAAGCCGCATCCCGGTCACCGCCGTAGTGGGATTGGTAGCGCCGGAGGCAATCACGGGTGGTCCCCCGGCCATAGGGAGAGGGACCGAGTGCTTGCATCGTTTCCATGAATGACTCGCTACACCCGATATCGCGACTGAACTCGCTACCAGCGAGTAGACGAACTCCAGAGCACCCAGTGACAGATTCGAATGCTGCAACGGCATCCGAATCGAGGGTGGAGTAGGCCCGAATCAGGTCGCGCTGGGCCTTCGTGGGGAATTCGGCCGAGGAAGGCCAACGCCCTTCGAGCAGGGAGAACCACGTTGCGAAAGTCGGAGTGCGTACTTGGGCCCCACGGGGAAGTCGGTAGACAGCGAGATCGACCGGCGAATCCCACTGATCTAGGTTCGGGAAACCAACCAGGGAGAGCACCCCAACACCCACCCGACCCCGGTCGGAGACTTCGCGGGCATTCAAGGTCAAGAAGTTCTCCAACCCGGAGTTGCCCACCGCCCATGCCCGCCAAAAGCCCTTGGGATACGGCCGTTGTGCGCCACGCACGTGAACGGTCCCCATCAGGTCCCGGGAAACGCAACCGGTACTGCGCGAATCCCACGCCGCGACGAATTCCTCCGGCGTTGAAATGCACGAGGGTCCAGAGGATTTCGCTGCCACCGAACCCGGGCCCAGGAGTAAGGCGACTAACGCGAGCACGATAGGTAGGACTAATCGGTGCACCATGGCCACATTCCCTCGATTCGATCGGTCCCCAACCGTATCCGCGGATCTCACAACCGTCACAGCTGTGCGTGACTAGCGGTAGCGTCCGGCTCATGGACAGGCGACTCACGGACAAGCGGATCGTGGGATGGCTGCTCGTTGCGTTACAGGTCGCGGTGTTCGTCGTCCTCGCGCTACTGCCCTGGCGCTCGCCGAGTGCACTTTCGATCGCCTTGGCGATTCCGTTCGTCGTCGTCGGTGGCTGGATGGGTCTGGCGGCCTTCGGCGCACTCGGTGGCGCACTGACGCCCACACCGGTGCCGATCGCCGGAGCGGGACTGCGCACGAACGGTCCCTACGCGTGGGTGCGTCATCCGATCTACACGGCCGTTTTGAGCCTGACCTTGGCGGCGCTGATTCTCGCCGGCACGTGGTGGAGTTGGGCGTGGGGCGCTGTCATCCTCGCGTTCTTTTGGGCCAAGTCACGGTGGGAGGATCGCTTGCTCGCCGAGGAATACGGCGAGCAGTGGCAAGCGTGGGCTCGCACCACAGGTGCGCTCATTCCTCGCCGTAGAAGATCCGCTCCATGACCGCGCGAGCCCGTCGGGTAAGACGCAGATAGTCATCGCGCAACTGATCGACCGAGGCTCCGCGCCGGCCGAGCACCGCCGCAATGGCCGCGAGTTCATTGACGTCACTGGGCACCATGTCACCCGGCCGTGCCTTTACCAGCACGATGGCATCGCGTACCGACGAGGCCATCAACCACGCGGCTCGCAAAGTCTGCGCGTCCTTCGCTTCGAGGACACCCACGTCCACGCATCCTTCAAGGGCTTCCAGGGTGTTCGTCGTGCGCAAGGTCGCGTGATGGGCGGCATGCTCCATCTGCAGCAGTTGCACGCTCCATTCGACGTCGGATAGACCCCCACGGCCGAGTTTGGTGTGCATGGTCGGATCGGCCCCGCGTGGCAGGCGTTCGGATTCCATCCGCGCCTTCAACCTACGTGCCTCACGAACAGCCGCTTCGTCCATGCCATCCACCGGCCAGCGCAGCGGATCGATCAGATCCATGAACGCGCGACCGACATGCTCCGAACCCGCCACGGGCATCGCCCGAAGCAGCGCCTGCGCCTCCCACGGCGAGGACCAGCGCTCGTAGTACGCCGCGAAGGACGCCAAGGATCGCGCGAGCGGACCGGCCTTGCCCTCTGGTCGCAGATCGGCGTCGAGATCCACTGGCGGGTCGGTGGAAGGCGCCATCAGCAGCGAGCGCAACTCCTCGGCTATCGCCATCGCTTGCCGGCCCGCGGCAGTGTCGTCGGCTCCGGCTCGCGGTTCATGCACGAACATGACATCCAGATCGCTCGCGAATCCCAACTCACGTCCACCGAACCTGCCCATCGCGATCACAGCAAGATCGGTGAGTTGTTCGCCGTCGTCCACGACGCTGCGCTCGGCGACATCATGGGCGGCTGCAACGATCACCTCAGCAAGGTCAGACAACGCCGGACCCAAGCGTGCGACGTCGATCCGGTCGAGGAGATCCGAGACGGCCAATCGGAAGAGTTCGCGCCGGCGCATGCTGCGAAGGGCCCCTACCGCAGCGCGGGGCTCTTCTTGACGCTGGATCAGGGCCGCCGCCTCACCAGCGAGCGTGTGCTTGTCCCGAGGCATCAGTTCGGCGTCCTCGGCGAGCATCTTCACCGACTCCGGCGCCTGCAACAGCAAGTCTGTCGCGTACCTGCTCGCCGAAAGCAAGAAGGCAAGCCGTTGCGCTGCCACGGATTCATCACGCAGCAACCGCAGATACCAGGGGGTAGCGCCGAGCTCATCGCTCACCTGTCGGAAACCAAGGAGTCCGGCGTCGGGATTCGGGCCGTCGGCGAACCA
>Ga0102934_1002585_pt1 | contig 12497 bp, 10 predicted proteins | sample SalPonR2_A_D1_MG_FD_78175 | JGI IMG/M metagenome (GOLD analysis project Ga0102934, IMG submission 78175) | Salt pond soil microbial communities from South San Francisco under conditions of wetland restoration - Salt Pond MetaG R2_A_D1_MG | ecosystem: Environmental > Aquatic > Marine > Intertidal...
AAAAGATCTTGGACTATTAGGTGAAGATATCTTTGGTTCAGGTTTTAACTTCAAATTAAATATTAAAAAAGGTGCGGGTGCCTTTGTCTGTGGCGAGGAAACCGCTCTGATGGCTTCAATTGAAGGTAAAAGAGGTATGCCTAATCCTAGACCCCCTTATCCAGCTGAAAGAGGTTTGTGGGGTAAACCGACCAATATTAATAATGTTGAAACATATGCTAATATACCCTTTATTATAAATGAAGGTTCAGAAGCATTTTCTGCAATTGGTACTGAAAATAGTAAAGGAACAAAAGTGTTTGCTTTAACCGGTAAGATTAAAAATACAGGTCTAGTAGAAGTTCCAATGGGCACAAGTTTAAGGGAAGTTGTTTTTGATATTGGAGGTGGCCTTACTCAAGATAAGAAATTTAAGGCAATTCAGACCGGTGGTCCTTCTGGTGGATGTATCCCCGAAGATTACCTTGATTTACCTATTGATTATGATTCTTTAGTTGATGTAGGTGCAATGATGGGTTCTGGTGGAATGGTTGTTATGGATGAAAGTACCTGTATGGTAGATGTAGCAAGATTCTTCCTTTCATTTACCCAGAATGAATCTTGTGGTAAATGTACACCCTGCCGAGAAGGTACAAAACGTATGTTAGAAACCTTAAATAGAATTTGTGATGGCGAAGGCCAAGAAGGTGACATTAAACTTCTTTTAGAACTAGGAGAACATATTAAAGAAACTTCACTTTGTGGATTAGGACAAACTGCTCCCAATCCAGTTTTAAGTACTGTTAAATATTTTAGAAATGAGTATGAAGCTCATATTTATGATAATAAATGTCCAGCCGGAGTGTGTCAGGAATTAGCTTCTGCATACACTATTCATGAAACTACTTGTGTTGGCTGTGGACAATGTGTAAAAGTATGTCCAGTGGACGCAATAACAAAAGGTGACGGTAATTACTATGTAATTGATGAAAATATATGTATTTCTTGTGGTGCATGTGAGAAGAAATGTCCGGTAGACGCCATATCACAGGGTTAAACAGGTAAAAAGGAGGTTAAATACTAAATGGAAAACGTAAGTTTAACTATAGATGACCAAAAAGTAGAAGTAAAAAAAGGTACGACAGTGCTGGAAGCAGCCAAAGAAGTAGGTATAGATGTACCTTATTTATGCTATCATCCCGATTTAACACTACACGGGGCCTGTAGAGTCTGTGTTGTGGAAGATTTAGGGAGTAATTCCATGGTGGCTTCTTGTGTAACTCCAGTTACAGAAGGTATGGAAATATCTACAAACAGTATGAAAGCAAGAAGGGCAAGAAGAAGAAATGTAACCTTGCTTTTGGCAAATCACCCCAATGACTGTCTGGGTTGTGACCGAAATGGTAGTTGTGAATTACAGGATATTACACACAGTTTAGGAATAACCCGGGAAGACGTAGAAGAAGTATCGGGTGAAGTTAGAGAAGTTGAAAGAGATGAAACAGGACCGGCTTTAAAAAGAGATCCTAATAAATGTATTTTATGTGGACGTTGTGTAAGAGTTTGTGAAGAAGTGCAGGGAGTATCAGCCCTTCAGTTTAGTAATAGAGGCTTTGACTCCATTGTAACTACAGCTTTTGACCTACCTCAAAGTGAAATCAACTGTGCAAACTGTGGTCAGTGTGCGACAGTTTGTCCGGTAGGAGCAATCACTGAGGTAAGTGAAATACAAAAAGTATGGCATGCCCTTGAAGATGAAGATAAACATGTTGTAGCTCAAACTGCTCCATCTATTCAGGCTACAATTGGAGAAGAATTTGGATATGAAGCTGGTTCAGTTGTAACAGGACAGTTGGTTACAGCTTTACGTAAACTAGGTTTTGACAGTGTATTCTCGACTGAATTTACAGCCGATTTGACCATTCTAGAAGAAGGGGCTGAATTTTTAGAAAGATTAACTAATAACGAGAATTTACCCCACATAACTTCTTGTTGTCCTGGTTGGGTTAAGTATGCTGAACATAATTACCCAGATTTATTAAATCATTTATCTTCTGCAAAATCACCTCAACAGATGTTTTCTGCTTTATCTAAGACATATTATGCTGAAAAGAGTGGTATAGATCCAGAAAAGATATATACAGTTTCAATTATGCCCTGTACAGCTAAGAAATTTGAAAAAGATAGGGATGAAATTAATGCCACTGAACTTAAAGATACAGATGCTGTTTTAACGACCAGAGAAATAGCTCGGATGATCAAAGAGGTAGGAATTCAATTTGAAAATCTAACAGAAGATAATTACGACGAATTAATGGGCCAACACACAGGTGCAAGTACCATATTTGGTACTACCGGTGGAGTTGCTGAAGCAGCTGTCAGAACTGTAAAAGAAAAATTAACAGGTGAAGAATTAGAAAGACTTAATTTAGGTTTTAGAGGTATTAATAAAGCGGAAGTTGTTATCAATGATCAAATTATCAAAGTAGCAATTGCCAATGGATTAGGAAATGCCGAAAAATTACTCGATGAAGTTCGAGCAGGAGAGTCTGAATATCACTTTATCGAAGTCATGGCCTGTCCATATGGTTGTGTAGGTGGTGGAGGACAACCCCTACCAATTAGTGAAGAAAAGAAAAAGTTAAGAGGACAGGGATTATCTTGTACAGATGAACAAAGTGTTGTTCGTAAGTCACATGAAAACCCAATGATTAAAAAACTATATGAAGAATATTTAGAAGAACCAAATAGTGAGAAAGCTCATAAATTACTGCATACAACTTACCGTGAAAGACCTAAAAATTAATAAGTTAACTTGTTTTAACTATTACCCCATCTTCTTAACTGGAGATGGGGTTTCTTGATTTAAGGGCAATACTCAAGTATAATGTTAATAGTCAAAAATTAAGTCTCACCTAGTAATGAGGATGTGAATATCTTGAAATATATTACAAATAATCCGAAAGAAACTAAATCTTTAGGTAGAAATTTAGCACAACTGATTAAAAGAAATCAAAAATATCATTCACAGGTTATTCTATTAACCGGTGATCTTGGAGCTGGCAAAACAGTATTTGTAAAAGGATTAGCAAAAGGACTTGCCCTCGATTTTAATATTACAAGCCCTACCTTTAATTTAATTAATGAATATGAAGGTAAGCCTGGGTTAATCCATATGGATTTTTATCGGATTGATAACAAAGAAGAACTCATTCAATTGGGATTAGAAGAATACCTAAATATGAATTGGGTAAAAGCAATTGAATGGCCACAGCTCATTTTTGAATATATTAATGATGACTTTCTATTTATAAAAATAGTTAATATAAATGAAGATAAAAGAAAAATTACTATTAAAGCTGAAGGAAATAATAGTAAAAAATTATTAGAGGGAATGAAAGCCAATGTTAGTATTGGGAATTGATACGAGTACAGATATATGTTCGGTTGGACTTAGTCAAGAGCACGATTTTTTAGGAGAAATTAATATAAAACTTAAAAGAAGGCACAGTGAACGTCTATTACCTATTATCAAGAGAGTTTTAGACGAAACCGGTGTAAATATACAAAGCCTTGATGGACTGGCAGTTACCGATGGTCCAGGATCTTTTACCGGATTAAGAATTGGTTTAAGTACTGTACAGGCCTTTAAAAGAGCTTTAAATATTCCTGCCTATTCAATTTCTTCTTTGGAATATATGGCTTATGCTATAAGCCAGCATTATAAAGACCATATTTTAATACCAACTATAGATGCTCGTAATAAAAGGGTTTATACTTCAATATTTGCTAGTAACGGAGAAAATGACTTTTTAGAACGCAAAACAAAAGATAAAGCACTAAATATAAAAGAATTAATAGGTCTGCTGGGAGATTATGATAAACCAAAAATTATTTTTGGTAGTGGAGTAGATAATTATCTTGATATTTTTAAAGAAGCAGAACTTGATAATACAAATTTTATTTTTAAAGTTCGTAACTTCGGTGGCTATAATTTAGCTGTTTTAGGATATAAGTATTTAATAAAGGGTAAAGATACTGATTATAAGGATCTAGTGCCTAAATATTTAAAAAAACCTCAGGCTAGAATTAACTGGGAAAAAAAGTACCTGCAGGGTGATTGATATGGAAATATGTCTTGATGTCATGAAATTAGATGAATTAATGGAAATTATTAAGATAGAAAGGGAAGCTTTTTCAAACCCCTGGAATCGCAAATTTTTTAGAGAAGAGTTAATTCATAATTCCTTTGCCCTATATCTAACTGCTAAAGTAAAAGGAGAGATTGTAGGGTATGTAGGCTGCTGGTTTAAAAATAATGCGAATGAAGTTCATATTGTCAATTTAGCTGTTAAAAGAGATAAAAGAAGGCAGGGGATCGGCTCTTATTTAATAAAAGAAGTAGTTGATATGGCAGAAAACTTAGATGCAAGAAGAGTAACTTTGGAAGTAAGAGTTACAAATAAAGCAGCTATCAACTTATATAAGGAACTTGGTTTTCAAGAAGATGGTTTAACCCCAAATTATTATATGGATAATGCTGAAGATGCATTACTGATGAAAAAGGAGTTAACTAAAAATGAAGGATAGTATCAAAATATTAGCTGTTGAAACATCTTGTGATGAAACAGCTGCAGCCGTAAGTGAAAATGGATTGAATATTTTATCAAGTGTAGTAGCTTCCCAGGTAGACTGGCATCAAAAATATGGTGGTGTTGTACCTGAGATTGCTTCTCGCAAACATATGGAATTTATTAATCCTGTTATAGATGAAGCCTTAAAAGAGGCTGAGGTAACCTTAGAAGAGATCGATGCAGTTGCAGCTACTTACGGCCCAGGCCTGGTTGGTTCTCTTTTAGTGGGGTTATCATATGCAAAAGCAATGGCCCTTGCTTTAAATAAGCCGTTTATCGGTGTCAATCATATTGCAGGACATATCTATGCTAATTTCATTTCTAAAAAAGATATTGAGACTCCGGTAATTTGTTTGACCGTTTCAGGTGGTCATACAGATTTATTATATTTTAAAGAATATGGTGAATATGAAATTTTAGGACGAACCCAAGATGATGCAGCCGGAGAAGCTTTTGATAAAATTGCCCGCTATTTAGGTTTAGGTTATCCGGGTGGACCACTTATTGAAAAGAGAGCACAAAATGGTAAAGAAGATGCTGTTGACTTTCCACGTCCATTTTTAGATAAGGATAATTATGATTTTAGTTTTAGTGGTTTAAAAACAGCTGTGATAAACTATATCCATAACCAAAAGCAAAAAGGTAATGATCTTAATATCAATGATATAGCAGCCAGTTTTCAAAAGGCAGTTATTGATATCTTAACAGCTAAGACATTAAAAGCTGCCCTTAATAAAAAGGTGAACAGTGTTATTCTATCTGGGGGAGTCGCTGCTAATGAAAGATTTAGAGAAGTACTTAAGGAAAGATTAGCAAGAGAAGAGATTCCTCTTTATTATCCCGATCTTAAACTTTGTACAGATAATGCTGCTATGATTAGCACAGTAGCATACTATCAGTATAAAAAAGGTGATTTTGCTGATCTTGATCTTAATGCTGATCCCAACTTACAGTTATAGGTGATATAAAATGGATAAAAATAAAAAAGAATACTATCTATATAAAAGTGTACAGGATGATAACATTTTGCCTTTAACTTCAAAATGTAATCTATCCTGTATTTTTTGTAGTCATCAACAAAATCCAGCAGAAGTTGAAGTAATCAGCTTTGGTGATTTATCTTTAGATAAGATAAATGATCTATTAGAATATATAAATCCCAACCATCCGATTGTGATTGGAGAATCTGCTACTAAGATAATAGAAGGCGAACCCTTACTACATCCTGATTTTCAAGAAATACTTAATAGAATTCGAGAAAAATATAAAGATACAGAAATAAAAATTACCACTAACGCTGATCTTTTAGATCAAAAGTTGGTTGAGTTTTTAAGTAACTTAGATAATATTAATTTGAATATATCTGTTAACTATTTAGACCCGAAATTAAGAAAAAGGGTAATGGGCAAATATTGTACTCAAAATATAGAAAAGATATTAAAAAAATTAGTCAAAGCCGATATGGAATATAATTTCAGCATGGTTGCATTACCCCATCTCTTGGGATATAAAACAATTAAAGATGAAATAACTAAAATGACTAAATATAATCCCTTAACTATAAGGGTTTTTATGCCTGGTTATACAAAATTGTCATCAGAAAAATTAAAATTCAATCCTGATGAAGTATATAATAAATTATCTCATCTAATTGATGTCATCAATAAAAAACAGAAAGTACCGGTTACAATTGAGCCACCTCTAATTAAAGATTTAAAAAGTAAAGTTAAAGGAGTTATCAAAAATACTCCAGCTGAGAAGGCGGGTATTAAATATTTGGATATAATAAAAGAGATTAATGGTAAAAAAGCAGTTACCAGGGTTAATACCTTCAATCAGATTAAGAAATTAAAAGATCCAGAACTTTTAATTAAAAGAGAAAACAAGCTCTTTAAAATGCAAATAAAAAAATCTGAAAATGAAAGATCTGGTTTAGTAATGGATTATGATATAACAATTGATAGGATTGAAGAATTAAAAAGAGTAATAAGAAATAATCCAAACAGGAAAATATTATTTTTAACATCTGAGCTGGGTTATTCCTTAATTAAATATGTAATCAATAATTATTTGGAACAAAAATCAGAGAATATTATTATCAAAAAGATAGATAACACATATTTAAAAGGATCCATTGCATCAGCTGGACTACTTACTAATAATGATATAGAAAATTTTCTTGCAAACAATTCAAATTTAGAATTTGATTTATTAATTTTGCCTTCGATAATGTACGATGTTTTCAATAATGACCTACTTGGAAATAGTTATAAAAAGATAAAAAATAAACATGTGTTTGATGTGGAAATTATATGACAAATAATACAGTTTATGGGAGAAATAGTGAATATTAAAGAGTATCTAGGCATTAATTAACCTTAAAGCCCATTCAGAGCTTATAAAGGTGGTTGATTTTAAATTAATACTTAGATATTATTAATACAGTAATTATTAGCACTCACCTCAAATGAGTGCTAATAACGAGTAAAAAATATAAATTATATATAAAATTAAAGGGGGTACATTAAATGAGTGTTAAGCCATTAGGAGACAGAGTCGCAGTAAAATTAGTAGAAAGAGAAGAAAAAACTGAAGGTGGTATTGTAATACCAGATACAGCAAAGAAAGAGAAACCACAGACAGGTGAAATCTATGCAGTAGGTCGTGACTGTTATACTGAAGATGAAAAACCTGAAGTAGAAAAAGGAGATATGGTTGTATTTGATAAATTTGCTGGTACCGAAGTTACTGTAGATGGTGTTGAATTCAAAATAGTTAATATTGATGACATAGTAGCAGTTATTGGTTAATTTTAAAACAAAGGTAATAACTAATTAAGGGAGGGTTTTTTAATTATGGCAAAAGATATTAAGTTTAGTGAAGATGCACGTCGTAAGTTAAAAAAAGGAGTAGAAAAATTAGCAAACTCTGTTAAAGTTACATTAGGACCTAAAGGAAGAAATGTACTATTAGAACAAAGTTTTGGTGCTCCAACTATTACAAATGATGGTGTTAGTATAGCCAAAGAGATAGAAGTTAAAAATCGCTATGAAAATATGGGCGTTCAAGCAGTAAAAGAAGTTGCTACTAAAACTAATGATGTAGCAGGTGACGGTACAACTACTGCTACCGTATTGGCAGAAGCAATTTTCAATGAAGGACTTAAAAATGTAACTGCTGGTGCAAATCCAATGCTTCTCAAAAGAGGTATTGCTAAAGCAGTAGAAAAACTTACTGATGAAATTGCTTCTACTGCAACTCCAGTTGAAGGCAGAGAAGAAGTTTCTCAAATTGCTTCAATTTCTGCTGGTAATGATGATGAAGTTGGAGATTTAATTGCAGAAGCAATGGAAAAAGTTGGTCAGGACGGAGTAATTTCCGTTGAAGAATCTAAGAGTATGGGAACTTCCTTAGAAGTAGTTGAAGGTATGCAGTTTGACAGAGGTTACTTATCCCCTTACATGGTAACTGATACTGAAAAGATGGAAGCTTCTCTAGAAGATCCATATATCCTAATTACTGATAAGAAAATTTCAAATATTCAAGATATCCTACCTCTATTAGAGAAAGTTGCTCAGTCCGGTAAAGCTCTTCTCATCGTTGCAGAAGAGGTTGAAGGTGAAGCATTAGCAACTCTCGTTGTAAATAAAATTAGAGGTACTTTTGATTGTGTATCCGTTAAAGCTCCTGGCTTTGGCGATAGAAGAAAACAAATGTTAGAAGATCTAGCAATTCTAACAGGAGGCCGTGTAATTACTGAAGATCTCGGTCTTAAATTAGAAAACGCTGAAATTTCTGATCTTGGTCAAGCTCACAAGATTACAATTACAAAAGACGATACAACAATTGTAGAAGGAGCAGGCAACAAAGAAGATATCCAGGAAAGAATCAGCCAAATCAGACGTCAAATTGAGAACAGTGACTCTGACTTTGATAAAGAAAAATTACAAGAAAGACTAGCTAAGTTAGCTGGTGGTGTTGCTGTAATCCGCGTTGGTGCTGCAACTGAAACTGAACTCAAAGAAAAACAGCACAGAATTGAAGATGCATTATCAGCTACCAGAGCTGCTGTAGAAGAAGGATTAGTTCCTGGTGGTGGAGTCACCTATCTAAACGCTATGAAAGTTCTAAATGATTTAGAACTAGAAGGTGATGAAGGTACCGGTGTAGATATAGTTAGAAGATCCTTAACAGCTCCTATGCGCTTAATTGCAAATAACGCTGGATATGAAGGATCAGTTGTTGTAGAAAAGATTAAAGAACTAGAACCTGGCATGGGCTTTGACGCCATGAAAGGTGAATATGTTAATATGATTAAAGCTGGTATCGTAGATCCAGCCAAAGTAACACGCTCTGCAATTCAAAATGCTGCAAGTGCAGCTGCAATGTTACTAACCACTGAAGCTCTCGTCGCAGATACTTCTGATGACGACGAAGATGACAATGGTGGCGGAGCTCCAGGTGGCATGCCCGGTGGAATGGGCGGCATGGGCGGAATGCCCGGTATGATGTAAAACAAGACCAATAAAGAACACTCAAAGTGGTGTACCGATTATTCGGTATACCACTTTTTTTAATTTACATTTAAGCCTTTTTACCTTATAATATTATTTGTGGTTAAAACAATTTAGAGAGGAGAATTACAGAGTGGGAAATAACATATTAATCCTTGATTTTGGCGGTCAATACAGCCAGTTAATAGCAAGAAGAGTACGAGAATTTAATATATACTCCTTTATAAAATCATACAAAATATCTAGTCAAGAAGTTAAAGAAATAGATCCGGTTGGGATCATTTTTTCTGGTGGCCCCAATAGTGTTACAAGTCCGAATGCCCCTCAGATTGACCCGGAGATTTTAGATTTGGGTATTCCTATCCTAGGAATCTGTTATGGAATGCAGTTAATGGCCAATATGGTGCCGGGTGGTAATGTAAAAAAAGCAGAACAAGGTGAATACGGGAAAGCTAAATTAAAGATTGAAGACAATATTGGAATTTTAGAGGAAATAGAAGATAAATCACAGGTATGGATGAGTCATGGTGACCAAGTAGTTAGCATGCCAGATGGATTTAAAAATATTGCCCATACCGATATCACAAATGTGGCTGTAATGGCTGATGTAGATAAAAAACTATATGGAGTCCAATTCCATCCGGAGGTTTTACATACTTTAAAAGGTAAAGAGATTTTACATAATTTTCTTTTTAGAGAATGTAAAGCAAAAGCAGATTGGACTATGGCAGATTATATTGAAAAACAAGTTCAAAAAATCAAAGAAGAAGTAGGTGACCAACAGGTAATTTGTGGTCTATCGGGCGGTGTTGACTCTTCCGTTGCCTCTGCGTTAGTCTATAAGGCAATTAAAGATCAACTAACCTGTATATTTGTAGATCACGGTTTGCTCCGAAAAGGAGAAGCGGCAGAAGTTAAAAGAACTTTTAGTGAAGAATTTAATATTCCTTTAGTCTATGTAGATGCTAAAGATAGATTTTTAGACAAACTTGAGGGAATATCAGACCCTGAACAAAAAAGAAAGATTATTGGAGAAGAGTTTATCAGAGTTTTTGAAGAAGAAGCTTCTAAAGTTGAAAATGCCGGTTATTTGGTACAAGGGACCATTTATTCAGATGTAATTGAAAGTGGTAATGAACATGCTGCTACAATTAAAAGCCATCACAATGTAGGTGGACTTCCTGAAGAGATGAACTTTGATTTAATTGAACCTTTAAGAATGCTTTTTAAAGATGAAGTTCGTAAAATTGGTGAAGTATTAGGATTACCAGATGAGATTGTCTGGAGACAGCCTTTTCCTGGTCCTGGACTTGCGATTAGAATAATCGGAGAAATAGATAATGAAAAATTATCTATTTTAAAAGATGCAGATGCAATCTTTAGAGAAGAAATAAAAGAAGCTGGCTTAGGAAGAGAAATCTGGCAGTCTTTTGCTGTATTACCTGACCTAAGAAGTGTCGGAGTAATGGGGGATGATCGTACCTATGGATACCCCATTATTTTAAGGGCTGTCAAAAGTGATGATGCCATGACAGCGGATTGGGCTCATCTACCATATGATCTTTTACAAATAATTTCAAACAGAATTGTTAATGAAGTTGAAAGTGTTAATAGGGTGGTTTATGATGTGACTTCAAAACCACCGGCTACAATCGAATGGGAATAGAACGGGAGTGCTTTATTAAATGAATAAAAACAATTATGATGTGATTGTTGTTGGTACAGGGCCGACAGGAATATTTACGGCCTTAGAACTTTTAAAACAAAATGGCGATTTAGACATTTTAATGTTGGAAAAAGGCAAAGATATCTCGGAAAGAGAATGTCCCATGAAACAAAATTCTGGTATGGGTTGTATCAACTGTGATAGCTGTTCAGTGGTTTCAGGCTGGGGTGGAGCAGGTGCATATAGTGATGGAAAGTTATCACTTTCTCCTAAAATTGGTGGACATTTAGAAGAATACATAGGATTAGAAAAGTTAAAAGAACTTATCAGTTATGCTGATGATATATACCTTGACTTTGGAGCTCCAGATCGCATATTTGGGGTTGACGGTTCTAAAGTAGAAGATATTAAAAAGAAAGCAATTAAATCACAGTTGAAATTTATCCCTGCTAAGTTAAGACACTTAGGGACCGGCTATACCAAAACCGTATTATCAAACATGAAAAACTTTATAGAAAGCAAAGGAGTCGAGATCAAGTTTAGAACTAATGTAAAGGACTTTATTATAGAGGATAGTACAATTACAGGTGTCAAAACTGCGGATGGAACTCAGTATGAAGCTGATTATGTAATTACAGCTCCTGGTCGGGAAAATGCTTCCTGGCTAAGTTCACTAGCCCCTGAATTGGGTATTGAGACCAGTATTAACCCGGTTGATATTGGGGTAAGGGTTGAAACCTCAGCTGTGATCGCTGAACAACTGACCGAAGAACTTTATGAATCAAAATTGATTTATCAGACTCCAACCTTTGACGATAAAGTTAGGACCTTCTGTATGTCTCCTTATGGAGAGGTAGTTAATGAAAATAATCAGGGATTAATAACTGTAAATGGACATAGTCATTCTGATATAAAAACAGAAAACACCAACTTTGCCCTGCTGGTTAGTAAGACTTTTACTGAACCATTTCATGAACCAATCACTTATGGTAAAAATATTGCTAAACTCGCTAATCTTTTGGGGGGAGGAGTTTTAGTACAGAGATTAGGTGATCTATTAGATGGACACCGTTCTACTCCAACCAGAATTGACCGTGGAATAATTGAACCGACCTTAAAAGAAGCTACTCCAGGTGATCTAAGTTTAGTATTCCCTTATCGTCATCTTAAAGGTATTATCGAGATGTTGGAAGCATTAGATAACTTAGCTCCTGGCCTATACTCAAGAGATACCTTGCTTTATGGGGTTGAAGTTAAATTTTATTCGAACCGGATTGCTGTTAATGATAATTTAGAAACTAAAATTAATAACCTTTATACCGCTGGTGATGGAGCGGGTATTACCAGAGGACTTATGCAGGCTTCAGTTTCTGGTATTGTCATTGCTAGAGATATCTTGAACAAGGAATGATTAAATGTATCCCTGTCAACAAATTGCTGACAAGCATGAATTTAAAAAAGGTATAAAGAAGGTATATAATAATTTGTATTCTGCCTTTGGTCCTCAAAATTGGTGGCCTGGGGAAAGTAGAATCGAAATCATTATTGGAGCCATCTTAACCCAAGCAGTAAGCTGGAAAAATGTTGAAAAGGCAATTAGTAATTTAAAAGAAGCAAACTTACTTGATGTAGATAGTTTAAAACAAATTGACAAGGATAAATTAGCAAAATTGATAAAACCTTCTGGATATTATAATATGAAAG
>Ga0102934_1002586_pt1 | contig 12491 bp, 12 predicted proteins | sample SalPonR2_A_D1_MG_FD_78175 | JGI IMG/M metagenome (GOLD analysis project Ga0102934, IMG submission 78175) | Salt pond soil microbial communities from South San Francisco under conditions of wetland restoration - Salt Pond MetaG R2_A_D1_MG | ecosystem: Environmental > Aquatic > Marine > Intertidal...
GCAGGGGCGCATTCGTACCACCACATCCTCGAGCTCGTTGATCTCGCGCAGCAGTCGCTGCTCGAGGTCATGCGCGATCGCATCGGCACGGGCCAGCGACAGCTCCGGGTCGAGCAGGATTTCGACATCCATCAGGATCCGACCACCCATCTGACGGGTCCTGAGCTGCTGATGCCCGCGGACATCCGGCGCCGACTCGATCAGCGCGTTCAGTGAGGATTTGCGCTCCTCGGTCAGCCCTGTGTCGACCAGCTCGGCCACCGAGGCAGCCAGAAAACTCCAGCCCATCTTTCCGACCATGACGGCGACGACCACCGCCGCGACCAGATCCAGCCAGACCACGCCGGCCATGGACCCGATCACGCCGACGATGACGACCATCGAGGAGAGCGCGTCGGATCTGGAATGCCAGGCATTGGCCTGAATCAGCTGCGAACCGGTCGCCCGACCCACGTGCAGGGTATAGCGGAACAGGCCTTCATTGAGGATCACCGACATCACCGCGGCGACCAGCGCGAGGCTGCCTGGGACCGGAAGATCGCCATTGTCGATCAGGCGCCGGATGGAGTCGATGGCAAAGCCGGCCGCCACCACCATCAGCATGACGCCGATCACCGCCGTCGCCGCGGTTTCGATCCGGGCGTGGCCATAGGGATGGTTATGATCCGCCGACAGCGAGCCCCAGCGGGCCGCCACCAGGACCAGAACGTCGCTGGCCAGGTCGGAGAAGGAGTGAATACCGTCGGCAATCAGCGCCTGGGAATGACCCAGTACCCCGCCGATGATCTTGCCCACGGCCAGGACCAGGTTGACCGCGACGCCGACCAGCGTTACCCGACGCTTGGCTTGCCAGTTCGACTCGGCGACCGAAAATTCGATCATGCCCGAACCAGTCGGATGAAGTGCAGCGGCCAGGCGTTGCGGTCATCGGCCGGGCGCGACTGCATGCGGCGCAGTTCCCAGTCCCGCATATCGAATTCGGGAAAACGGGTATCGCCGTCGATATCGGCATCGATCAGTGTCAGCTCCAGGCACTGCGCCAGGGCGAGGGACTGACGATAGACCTCGCCACCGCCGATCACCATGACCCGCTCGACATCGCTGCAGGCTGCCAGGGCCTGCTCAATCCCCGACGCCAGAATCACCCCCTCTGGCAGTTCCGGCGCCGACCGCGAAATCACGATATTCCTGCGGCCCGGGAGGGCACGGCCGATCGAGTCGAAAGTGCGCCGCCCCATGATTACCGAATGGCCCAGGGTGACCGCCTTGAAGTGCTTAAGGTCTGCCGGCAGATGCCAGGGCATGTCGCCCTTGCGGCCGATCACCCGATCGCGGCTCATCGCGGCAATCAGAGTGATTTCAGGAAGGTTTGACGAGGCAGGGGATCCCATACCCGATAGTTTAACGCCTCGTCGAATCCACAGAGGGCTGACGCAGGATCAAGCCGCCGGGTCGGCGACATTCGAGAGGAAAAGGCCATTCGTCTTGGCCTTCGTGCCCCAGTGGTGAATCAGCTTTTGATCAGACTGTCTCGGGACTCAGAAACCCTGCAGCTCGTAGCCTGCTCGCCGGGCCACGTCCAGAACCTCCGGTACGGTCATCGACCCGGCGCCGGACTGGGCTCGAGCCCAGAGCGTGGCCGAGCGCGTCCCGGTCCGGCAGTAGGCCAGCACCGGTGCGGGGAGCTGGTCCAGGGCCTGGCGGAAGTCGTCGACTTCGCCGGCGCCGATCTGCCCCGGAACGATCGGCTGGAAGCAGACCTCCAGACCGAGCTGCCGGGCCGCCTGCGCGATCGCCTCGAAGGCTGGCTGGTCGCTGTCCTCGAGGTCGGGTCGGTTGCAGAGGATCGATCGGAAGCCGCGCGCGCAGATCAAATCGAGTTCATCGGGCTGGATCTGCGGACTGACCGCCAGGTCCTGACTGATGGTGCGAATGTCCATGACTGTCTCCTTGGTCATCTCAAATTCAAAGCTGGTTGACCGGAATCTTGAGCATCGGTCGACCATCCGGATCCTGTGGAATATGCCCGGCGCGAATATTGACCTGCAGCGAGGGCAGGATGAGCTTCGGTACATTCAGGGTCTTGTCGCGCTCGGTCCGCATCCGGATGAAATCATCGCGGCTGGTGCCATGCCCGACGTGGATGTTCCCGGCCTTCTCCTCGGCCACCGTGGTTTCCCAGGCCACCTCGCGGCCGCCGGGTCCGTAGTCGTGGCACATGAACAGGCGCATCTCCTCGGGCAGGCTCAGGACGCGCTGGATACTGTCATAGAGCGTTCCGGCATCTCCGCCGGGAAAGTCGGCACGCGCCGTCCCGCCGTCGGGCATGAACAGGGTGTCGCCGACAAAAGCAGCGTTGCCGATGACGTGGGTCATGCAGGCCGGGGTATGACCAGGCGTATGCATGGCAAAGCCGGTCAGATTGCCGATCCGATAGGTCTGGCGATCGCTGAACAGGGCATCGAACTGACTGCCGTCGCGTTCGAACTCGGTGCCTTCGTTGAACACCTTGCCGAACACTTCCTGCACGGTGAGGATGTTCTCGCCGATGCCGATCCTGCCGCCCAGTTTTTCCTGGATATAGGGTGCGGCGGAGAGGTGATCCGCGTGGGCGTGGGTTTCGATGATCCACTCAAGCGCCAGACCCTGGTCACGCACCTGCTGGATCAATACATCGGCGTGGTCGAAGCTGATCCGGCCCGAGGCGGGGTCGAAATCCATGACGCTGTCGATAATGGCGCAGGCCTTCGAGCTCGGGTCACGTACGATGTAGCTGATCGTCGCGGTGGCCTGGTCATGGAAGCCCTGCACTTCGGGCTTGATGTCGAGATTGACGAGTCGGCTGATGTCCACAGGCGATCCAGCGGAGGATGTCGCTTCATTCATGGCCGGTCTCCTTGAGATTCAAGTGACAGAGGAATCGTATGCCGGGCTCAGGACGCACGACAGGTGCGCAGGCCGAGCAGACGATAGGCCGGGCAACGGCTGACCACGGCCGTGACCAGCATGACGACCCCGACCACCAGAGCGATCCAGAAAGCCACACCCGCTGCAGCCGCGCTGCCGGACAGAAACGCCCACCAGAACAGTCCGGCGGCGAGGAGAAGTCGGAGGACGCGATCGATGGTTCCCATATTCTTGCTCATTGTCATATTCCTTAGTGAGTTGCTGGATCAGGAGTTTCAGTGTGTTCCGGCACCGGACCGCTGTCAGTGACTAGATCACACAACAGGGATAGAAGGAATGGACAGCGGAAGGGCCACGGCACCACCTGCAGACAGGCCATCGTCGGGATCGAGCGATCAGCCCGCGGCAGCGAAACGCTCCAGGGCCGGGGTGTCGAGCAGCTGAACCCGACCACGCCCCTGCTCGATCCAGCCGCGCTTCTGGAACTCGCTGATCTGGCGCGAGACCACCTCGCGCGCCGTACCGAGTTCGTCGGCCAGGGTCTGATGGGTCAGCTTCACTTGGCCGGACTCATCGGCGAGCTGCAGCAGGCGATTGGCGATGCGCAGATCCATGCGGCCGAAGACCACATCATCGATCAGGCGGAACAGGTCTACGATGCGATGGGAGTAAGCTGACAGGACGAAATCCCGGAACTCCGGCGAGTCCTTGACCAGACCGTCGAACACCGCACGCGGCACCTCGGCGGCGATCACGTCGGTCTCGGCGATGCCCTCGGCGTAATAGTTGAGCTGGGTGAAATGACAGGCCGTGGTCATCACGCAGCTCTCGCCGCCAGTGACCCGGTAGAGCACGATATCGCGCCCGTTCTCGCCCTGCTGATGCACGCGCACCGTTCCCTTGATGAGAAAAAGCATCCCCTGTGGCGACTCACCCGGGCTGAAGACCCGGCGCCCGCCCTTGAATCGCCGGATGCGTGAGGACTGTTCAAGGATCTGCCGGGTCCCCTCGCTCAACTTCGCAAAGCCGATAAAACGCTGCGTCCAGCCACCCTCCACCATGTCGATCGCATCGCTCAACTCGTTTCTCCGCTTGCGTGCATTCCGGGCTGATCGGCCCGGATCCTGCGGGCGGCGATCATTCCGCCGTTCTGACAGGGAGAGCGCGATCATACAGCGATCCCACCGCCCGTGTTCGCGGGTGGTCAGGGCCGAAGTGCTCGGAAAACAGCGCCCGGGCTCGGACCAACCAGCGCTCTGCATCACGCGGATGCGCCATTTCCTGCATCAGCGCAGCCAGAATCTCCGCGCCTTCGGCATGCATCTGGCCAGGCCCGGCGCCGACCTCGAACAGATCGCCGGTGACACGTTCTATGCGCTCCAGATCGGGAATCTCACCGTGTTCGAGCAGTCGAGCCAGGGAAGCGCCCAGGATGCCGATCATGACGTGCGAGTGTGACTGATGTCCCAGCGCATCAAGACTCGCCTGTGCCCGTTCAAAATGATCGATGGCGTCTGCCGGTCGGTCAAGGGTCAGCGCCAGTGACCCCATCCAGCTCGATGAGATGGCTTGATTGAACGTCACCAGATCGGAATCGGGGGACGATACGACCTGCCGGAGTAGATCGTAGGCATCCCGAAAACGACCTTGAAGTCGTCGAAGCTGGGCCAGATGCATTCGAGCGCTGGTGACCAGGCCGGACGCTTCTCCGTAGTGCGCCATGGCAGAAGTCATCGCCTGGCCCAGCGAGACTTCGGCTGCATCGAGCCTGCCCTGCCCCATCTGGGTCACGCCCAGCCCCAGATAGACATTGGCAATGCGCGGATGATCGGGATCGTTCAAGCCCAGAAGGCGTCCGACCTCACGGTAGTGATACTCGGCCTGCGCGAACTGACCCCCCGTATGCAGCGCGCTGGCCAGATTGTTGTGTCCTGAAGCCACGTCGATGTGATCCGGACCGAAGCGGGCGATACGCTCATCCAGGGCGCGCCGGCGCAGGGCGATCGCCTGCTCCGCCTCGTACTGTGTCGAGAAGCGGCGCGCGCGCATCTCAAGGAGACGAATGCGCGTGAGGCGATGACTGGGCGACAGATCGCTGATCTGATCGAGGAGCGTCAGTCCTTTTTGTGCAGAGACCTCAGCGGCATCACTCCGTCCCACATTGACTTGCATCCGGGTCAGAACATAGAGCGCTTCTGCGAGAAGGCCTTCGTCGCGATCGCGGCTGACCGCAAGCCTGTCGACACCGAGCTGGGCCAGGGTCAGGGCGCGATCCATCGAGCCCAGCTCGAGCAGACCCTCGGCAATCACCATCGCCAAACGACCCTGAATCAGCGGTGCCAGATCATCGGCCGCCTCGACGCGATCTGCGGCCGCAAGCAGCATATCCACGGCGCGCAGCTCCACGCCGTCTTCATTGCCTCCGGGATTGGTCTCCTTGAGCATCGTCAGAACGAAGTCGCGGCTCTGTTCGGCCAGCATCGCCTGATGGCTCGCTTCCTGCGCCTGCCAGATGGCCACCCCCAGTCCGATGCAGAGCGCTGCGACCACGCCTGCGATGGCCGTAACGCTGACGCGATGTCTGCGCAGAAATCGGCTGGCCCGGTAACGACGCGATCGCGCACGCGCTCGCACCGGCATGCCGTCGAGATGACGCTGAATGTCTTCGCCCAGCGCTTCGACCGATCGATAACGTTGCTCCGGCTGACGCGCCATGGCGGTCAGCACAATGGCGTCGAGATCGCCGCGCAACTGCCTGCGAAGCGTCGACGGCCGCATCTGATCGCTCGATGCTTCGAAAGAGTCGCGGCCGGCCAGCGTCGACGGCGGTGCCGGGCTGGAATCTCGCACGGCCTGCTGCAAGGACTCGCGGGTTGCCGCCTGATCCCGATAGGGATGTCGGCCACTCAGAAGCTCGTAGAGCACGACACCGAGGGCATAGACGTCCGTGGCAACGCTGATCGGACGGCCCTCGATCTGCTCCGGCGCCGCATATTCCGGCGTCATCGCCACGGCGCCCACTCGAGTCAAGGCTGCAGAATGCCCAGGGTCCGGGTCGAGCAGTTTGGCGATGCCGAAGTCCAGCAGTTTGACCTGCCCCTCGACGGTGACAAGAATATTGCTGGGCTTGAGATCGCCATGCACGATCAGGCTGGCGTGCGCCGCCTGCACGGCTTCGCTGACCTGTTGAAACAACCGCAATCTCTCTCGGATCGGCAGCTTCCTTTGATCACACCAATCGGTGATCAGCAGCCCGTCGACGTAGTCCATGGCAAACCAGGGACGACCATCTGCCAGGACGCCACCGTCGATCAGACGGGCGATGTTGGGATGATCCAGTGAAGCCAGAATGCGGCGTTCGGTGTTGAAACGAGAAAGGATGGCATCGGAATCCATGCCGCGCTTGACCAGCTTGATTGCAGCGCGCTGATCGAAGTCCTCCCCGTGCCGCTCGGCCAGGTAGACCACGCCCAGACCACCGCGACCCAGCTCGCGTATCAGACGCCAGGAACCGGCCGTCTCCGGCATCTGATCTCGATCATCCTCGTCAAGAAGATGGGCCACCGCATTGCTGTCCAGCGGCCCCAGAAAACCATCCGCCGATACATGCGCCTGCAGCAGCGAGGCCAACTCGTCGGCCAGAGCGACATCCTGCCTGTGGATTTCTGCCAGGCGTCTCGCGCGCTGCGCCGCGTCGCAGGCCAGCAGCTCCTCGAACAGCTCACCGGGATCGTACGGCCGGGCACTCATACCTGGGTTGGATCGGTACGTAATTCTCGATAGAGCCAGGCGCGTGCGAGCGTCCAGTCGCGCACCACGCTGCGCTTGGACAGACCCAGCGCCTGCGCCGTTTCCTCCACCGATAACCCGCCGAAGAAGCGGCATTCGACTACACTGGCCTGGCGCGGATAATGCTCGGCGAGGCGTTCCAGGCCTTCGTTCAATTCCAGCACCTCGGCCGCCAGGCCGTCAGCCGCCACCCACTCTTCCCTGAGTTCCGTATCGGCCCGCCCGCCGCCTCGCTTGTCGCGATTGCGCCGCCTTGCCGCATCGACCAGCACCTGGCGCATGGCTCGGGCTGCCGCGCCGAAGAAGAAGGCGCGAGAGCCCAGGGGAACCGAGTCCCTGTCGACCATACGCAGATAGGCCTCATCGACCAGCGCCGTGGTATCCAGGGTGTAGCGCTTGTGCCCGGCCAGCTGCCGCCGCGCCATCTGCCGCAGTTCGTCGTAGACCAGCGGAACGATCTGGTCAAGGACTTCTCGCTCATCTGCCGAGCTCTGGCACAGAAGCTCAGTTACGCGGGAACCGGAACCGGTGAATCGACTCATGCAGGCCTCTACGATAACCCCCCTTAGCGAGGCTATGCCATGCGCTGAGGCCGTGCAAGTCAGTTTCATCGCCGGCTGTTCATTTCCGACCTGTCAGAGGCTTTGAAACCGATCCGAAAAGATCGTTTCTCGGGCTTCATAGGCTCCGATATCAATCTGAGGGCCATCGCGCCGCAGCCCACCTGACGCGTCGGTCAACGGCAACACCCACGACAATCCCATCGACGCCGGATCAAAACCGGCGTTGACCAACGGCGAATCCACCACCGGGACGCGCTCGATGCAACCGGGGCCGCAGTCGACGTAGTTTGGCTGAACGTTGATGTTGCCATCGCTGATCGTGGGCGTGGTGGTGCCTTCCAGCCGCAGCGACTGGATGTTGTTGTTCAGGACATAGAGATGCTGGCTCGACCCCTCTGCTGTCACAACCAGATCATCCCCACTGTTTCCCCACAGATTGTTGCTGGCGATGTTGACATCGAGCGTATCCGCGAACACTGCCAACCCGCCGATCAGACCGACGCTCTGATTCCCGACCACAGTGTTATGGGCAAAGGTCAGCGCCCCTGAATCGCCCACCAGGGCAACATCATGCGTTCGAGACGGGCCGAACTGAGCAATCGACCCGGCTGCAACATCGCCCAAGACGGCGCTGTTGTCCACGAACAGATTGTTCAGGACTTCAATATCAACCCCGACGCTTCCCACCACCCCGATCAGCAGACCCGAAGCGGCACCTGAAGAGTTATTGCTGAAGATATTCTGAGAAACGGTCAGCCGACCGGAATAGGCAAAGCTATTGGTTAGCGCGAGTCCGGCACCGCTACTCTCTGGAATGCCGCTGCCATTGGCAAAGGTCAGAAAGCGAATCTCTACATCGCCAAGAGACGGCACGCCGATCTGCATGACCGGCTCCAGACCGCCGCCGTCGAGCGTCGTCAACGCTGGATCGGGGGTGTTGACCACGCAGGGCAGGGCAAACAGCGGGGACCAGCCCCCGCTCAAGGCCAGATCGTCATCGAGGTCCGCCGATCCGACCGGCGAGAAGCTGAAGCCACCCGGGGGCGACGGATAGTCGCCCACGCTGATTCGAATGACGTCCGATTCATTGTTGGAAGCCGCGGCATCCAGCGCCGCCTGCAGCTCGGTCGACGACTCGACGCAGAACTCGGCCGCTCCGACCAGCGATGCCCAGCCACACAGAACAAGCATGAATCCAGGATTTCTCACAACTCAGTTCCCCTCAACGATTGGTTTGTGGCCAGGGTGAGCACCTCGAAACCATCACTCACGACCAAAGCTTCCGGGACCCAAGATCAACTCTGCTTACTCGTTCGAGCATTCGACGGTAACGATCAATCCTCGAAACGATCGGCAAACAGTCGATCCGGGGTGCCCTCGTAAGCGCCGATGTCCACTGCTGTTCCACGCACTCGGATTCCACCTGCCGCATCCGTGTCCGGTAGCGACCAGGCCGAGCCGAAGAGACCCGGCGCAGTACCCGCATCGATCAGAGGAGAATCACCGACCGGAATGCGATCGATGCAGAAGGCGCCACAGCTCACATATTCGGGCTCGACAGCGATATTCGCGGTCAACACATCCGGCACGACTGCATAGAACACCGTCCCGAGGTTGTTGTTTCTGACAACGAAGTTCTGATCGGACTCGGAAAAGACTTCCACGTCACGATCGCCGTTTCCCCGGATGTTGTTGTTGACGACACTGAGATTGGCCCCTGCGGTATTCAGCGTGACCGCATCTGCCGTCTCGAATACGCCACGCAGGATCGGGGCTGTACTTGTATTGTTCAGAATCGTGTTGTTGGCCAGCGTCAGTGCCGGCCGAGGGTCCAGAACCGGACCGGACTGCGGCAGGGGCGTCGACAGGCGAACCATGGCAGCACCTGCAGCGCCCGTGCGCGCGGTATTTCCGACGAAGAGATTGTTCAGGATACGAATATTGGTGAAAACCGTTCCCTGCATATTGTTACCGGTATTGAGTCGGCCGATCATCAACCCGGATGCATAGCCTCCTGAATTGGCAATAAAGGCGTTGGACTGAACGGTGAGCGTTCCCGAAAAGCCCAGCGTGCTGGCGGCATAGATGCGCAGGCCTGCACCCTGGCTGAGATCAGGGGTAAATCCGTTGATGAAAGTCAGATTCCGAATCGAGACCTCACCCTGTTGGGGTAGCCTCACGTCCATGATTCGATTCGAGCCTCCGCCGCTGAGGACGGTGCCGGCAGGATCAGTTGACGGACCGATCCCACAGGGATTCTTAAAAAATGCGGTCCAACCGCCGATGATCTCGATATCACTGGTCTCATCAACGCCGCCATTGATGTTGGGCGCAAAGAGGAACCCGCCCGTGGGGGCGGTATAGGTTCCCTCGGCGATGCGAATGATGTCCGATTCGCCGTTGTTTTCGGCGATATCGAAGGCCGCCTGCAGCTCGGATGCGTTGGTGACGCAGAAATTGGCGGCCCAGGCGGGGGCACACAGCATCATCAAACACAGAGAAAGATTCAGTCGCTTCATGCACACGTACTCCTGTGAACTAGCCCCTTGATTGCGACGTACGCTTCGAGGGATGGAATCGCGCCATTTGAATAGATCGAATCCTGAATCAGACCGGCCCGGGAGTGGTTGTCTTCTGACGATGCGTCACGGGGCTCTCCAACCTGAGTAGGATTCTTAACCCGTGTTATGGACGGTCGATCGATCCTGTACCACGCTCTTGCGTGAAGCTAAGATCAGGAAACGTGAGATGCCAGAAGCCTGGAGCGACAAGGACGAGCGACAGTATCAACAAATCAAGAAAAGTGAGCTCGATCGTGGTGCCAGCGAGGACCGTGCCGAGGAAATCGCGGCGCGCACGGTCAACAAGCAGCGACGAAAGGAGGGCCGGACGCCGAACCGCACGACGACCGGCGAAGGCAATCCGAACACGGCGCTCGAGGAGCGCACGAAAAACGAGCTCTATCAGCGCGCGAAGACGCTCGATATCAGCGGCCGAAGCAGGATGTCGAAAGACGAATTGATCGACGCGATCCGCCGCCGCCATTAGGCCGTTGCTTTCACGCTGCAGCCTGAATCCCTGCGGCGAATCGATCGATCCGCTACCCTGAGGCACTTCCGGATCGCTGAGGTCGTGGTCGAATGAAGCTGTTCCTGACGGTGGCAGCCACCCTGGTGGGTGCCTACCTCCTGCTCGTGCTGATCTATGCGCTGATGCAGCGCAGCCTGATCTACTATCCGCTGGTTGTCCCCTTGGCCCAGGCCGAGCGACAGGCAGCGGATCTGGGCGTCACCCCGTGGCTGGATGCGCAAGGACGATGGCAGGGGTGGGTCTACCGACCGGTTCAACCGCCTCTCGGAGCACCGGCCGGAATAGCCCTTGTTTTCCACGGCAACGCCGGCATGGCGCTGAATCGGGGCTACTACGCCCGCCTGCTTTCCGGCTTCCGGCGCTCCGGACCCTGGGAAGTCCACGTTTTCGAGTACCCCGGCTACGGGCCACGACCCGGAAGCCCCGGCGAACAGGAATTCACCGCCGCGGCGCTCGCCGCCGTTGATGAATTGATCGCGCAGCGCGCCGAACCGCTTCTGATCATCGGCGAGTCGATCGGCAGCGGTGTGGCCTCGGCTGTCGTGCGCGAGCGCCCCGCCGCCGTCGCCGCTGTCATGCTGGTCACGCCCTTCGATTCGTTGGTGAAGCTGGCCCGCTACCACATGCCCTTCCTGCCGGCCGGACTGCTGCTCCAGGATCGCTACGACAACCTCGCTGCCCTGAGTAACTTCACCGGGCCGCTCGTCGTGATCACCGCCGGACAGGACGAGATCATTCCTGCGACCTTCGCCGAACCGCTGCTGGGGCAACATTCAGGACCCCGACTGCAGGAGATCCAGTCAGACGCCGGGCATAACACTCTTCATTTCAATCCCCAGCGATCACCTTGGCCTGCGGTGGACGATTTTCTCGCCGCGACGCGATCCAGGACGCCCGACTCGACAGATTCGGCCGTAGCCTCTCAGTCAGCAAACGAATCCGAAAAAACCCGCTGATCGAGCATGAAACGCCACACCGGCGCATAGACCGGACGACCGTCAGCATCCAGCGGCAGGCCCCCATCCACGACCACCGCGCCGTGATAGTTCTCGCCTGGCACGTCGAGCCGTGTACTGGTCAATCGGTGTGAGGTCCATTGCGACGGCGGCAGCAGATCGGTGTCCTGCACGGGGCCCAGGGCCGCCAGGCCCAGAACCGTCTGAGTCAATTGATACACCGCGTAGTTGGGATCTTCGGCGTGAACGAAACCGAACTGGCGAAGCGCCGGGGTCATTGCGGGTCGAGTCAGCCAGTCGGCCACGCCGACCCCGGGGACCACATCGCCCGGGCCGCCCAGCATGAGAACACCGGCCAGCGCGTGGTCCTGGCCGAGATAGGCCGCGTGGCCTGCACCCTGACTGTGGCCGCCGATGACCAGCCGCGACCAGACCGGTTCCGGGCCGTCGAGAAACCGTGCCCAATCCTCTTCGGGAAATTTTTCGTCCAGATACTCGAGCAGGCGAACCAATCGATTGATCACGCTGTTGGGTTGATCGACGTCGACCAGCAGCGAGACATCATTGCCGTACAGGCGTTCCTCGCGAATCCGCCCGGGGGCCATCACATCATTGCTGTTCAGCGTCAGGTCGCGGACGCTGGGCCAGTTCGGATAGGCGAGAGAGACCACGTGAAATCCGGACTCGGCGACATGCCTGGCGAAGATGAGACTGTTCTCGGGCAATCCGCCGCTGCCGACCAGATGCACATAGAGGAAACCATTACTTCTTGCCGGGTCGACGACGACGAAATGGTCGAGCCGACGAAGGGCAGCACCGGGAAGCTCCGTCAAGGCTTCGATGCCTGGCCCGGTGATCGTCGGATCAATGAAGGCTTCACGCACCTGAGCCTGCGCGGACGACAGCGCGCTGATCAAGGCAAGGGCCAGAATCGTCGTTGATCGACGCCAGGACCACGATGCTCTCCGAACCAGCGCGGCACGGAGGGCGCAGTAAGTATCTTGATGGAGTAGACGCATACCCGAAGGATACGGGTCGATCGACTTGCTGCCCACTCGCTGAACGAAAACAACTGCAACGAAAAGTCACGCGCGCAGTTACGCAACCGATGATCTCTATCGACCAGCATCAACGGCCGATCTGCTGGACGATCTCCCGGACCCCCGCACGCCTCACGGCCTGAGGC
>Ga0102934_1002587_pt1 | contig 12489 bp, 15 predicted proteins | sample SalPonR2_A_D1_MG_FD_78175 | JGI IMG/M metagenome (GOLD analysis project Ga0102934, IMG submission 78175) | Salt pond soil microbial communities from South San Francisco under conditions of wetland restoration - Salt Pond MetaG R2_A_D1_MG | ecosystem: Environmental > Aquatic > Marine > Intertidal...
CGTCCACCTTTCCTAGACCCCCGTCTCCCCTCTTCTCCGCCGCTCCTTCCCCGTCTTCCCCTCCCTCCATCCGCATCAGTCACCTCACCGACCACTTCCTCGCCGAGAGCAGCGGCGTCCTCCCTCATCCCGAAGGTTTTCGCTCCCGCCGGGGCTTGGTCGCACTCTGTCGGATGCGGGCCTGGAAGACAGTTTTGGAGGTGACGGACCGATTGACGGGAGGGGAAGGGGAGAACGGGAGGGAGGGCGGGGAGGAGGAAGAGGTGGAAAGCATGATGGACGTGGTCACCTCCTCCTTCTTGGCTTTGCGAGGCTTGGGGAGGAGGCAGGCGGTGAAGGCAAGATTGGAAAGGATGAGGGGAGAGGCGCCACTCCCTTTCCTTCTCCTGGCCGCGGACGCCTGGGTCTGGCTGGGGGAGGAGGAGAAGGCGTGCGATGTCTTATACCGGATGCAGCGCCGAGTCCAACAAGAGCTGCTGGGAGGGAAGACAGGGAGGGAGGGAGGGAAGGAGGGAGGGAGGGCGGGCTTCGGGGAACCACGCGGGGGGGTGGAGGACGTGCTTCCCTCCCTCCGGGCTTGGACGTTGTCCACACCCGTGGAAGGGTTGGCGGGGGAAGCCGCGTGGTGGATGGCCAAGGTGCGGCGGCCTTCCCTCTTCCCCTTCCTCCTTCCTTCCCTCCCTCCCTCTCTCCCTCTCTTTCTCCCTTTCTTTCCCCTCACCTTTCACTCCTGTCCGACCCATCGTACCATGCAGTTTTGTCTTGTTCTTTTCCAGGGCCGGTTCCATCTCCTTTCCCTCCCTCCCTCCCTCCCTCTAACCCTCCCTTCTTCCCTCCCTTCCTTTCCCCCCTCATTCCGCCTCGCCTTTTTCCCACCTCAATCCCCCCCTCCCTCCCTCCTCCCCCCCCCCTCGTCCTGATCTCCCCAACAGATTCAGATGGCCCTTGTGAATGCCTACCTGCACGCCCACCTGTGGCGAAATGCTCTCACCTGTCTGGACGGCATCCGTCGGTCGCTCTCCCGGGCCGTGGAAGGGGAGGAAGGGAGGGAAGGAGGGAAAGAGGGAGGGAAGGAGGGCGAGGAAGAGAGACTGTGTCTGCACATGGCACAGGTGGAAGTCTTGCAGCGGATCGGCCGGGTCTTCTTGCAGGTGGGCAACGTCCAGGAAGCTCGGCGTTTTTGGAACCACGCGGAGATTTTGGTGCTCAAAGCCAAGAGCTGCGCCCTTAGCGCGCAGCAGGTCTCCTCCCAGGGCCATGAGGAGCAAGCAATGCCTGCCTTCCCTTCCCCCCGACCTCCCTCCCGCCCTCCCTACTTCCTCGGTTGGGCCGAGTCCCAGGTGGGCATGGGGAAAGGGCTCTTAGCCGTGGCAGAAGGCCGGTGGGAGGACGCGCAAAGAAACTTCCAGAAGGTCGCGGCGGCTGAGAGGACCCGATTACTCGAGTGAGTGGGGCGTGGGGAGTGGGGAAGAGGCATAAAAGCCGGAAGGAACTTCCGGAGGGGAGGCAGAGGGTACATTTTCTCTCCACGCAGACTTACATCCGGGTCGGTTTTCCCAATACGTCCGTGACAGAGACCCCTTCGTTTTCGACCCAGCGCTCTCTCCCTCCCCCGGTTCCTCGGGCCCCACCGCGCCTCCCTTCCTCTCCCCCTCGCCTTGGCCGTCCCTCCTCCTTCCCTCCCCAGAGGACAACCTCCTTCTTCCCGCCATCATCAACCTAGCAGTCCTCTCCTTGCATCGTGGCAACGTGCACGCGGCCATCCACATATTGGAAAACTTCATCCGGGAAGACCCTCCCCGGAACATGACCGAGAACCTGGTGCTCAACCTCTCCTATTTCTACGACCTGGTCGGCGATAAGTACGTGCCCGTCCTTCGATATTTTCCCTCTTCTGCCCTCCCTTCCCGCCCCCCCACTGGGGGCTTCCTCGTGTGGTGTATGTCTGTTTGGAAAGAGAATCAACGAAGAATTTAGGGAGGAGGTGCGTCTTTCCTTTTTCAATTTTCTCGCTATCAAGCCTCTGAATTCCGCTTTGTAAAGGAAAAACATGTACGAAACAAATCTTTGTGCGAAGTAAGAGTTAAAGGCTTGTATTTTTCTCCCCTACCCTTCTTCCCTCTCTGAACAGAGCGAGCCGCGACGAAAAAATGAAAGTGCTTGAGGCTGTGGCCCGCCGCTTTCGATTGGACGACATCGAGGCACGATTTTTCAGCTAGGTGTCTGGGTGGAGAGGGGGCTCCTGAAGAGAAATTCTTCGAAAGAATTGCGGGAGACAGCTGTTCAGCATCTGTTGCCTCGCACGCCCGATAGATTTTGCATGTTTTGGATAGCCAGAGTAACTCAGTTCTGATAAGAGAATTTCCGTCTCATATTTGACAGAGTTTGGCAAACGCTGGAGTTCTTGTTGTTTTTCTTTCATCTTTGTCAGAATTCTCTCCCAATATGCAAGTCCTATATGCAGACCTTTCTCTCAATAAATTACTCGTGACCTTGAACAGTGGGGCTTCTTCCATTGCATTGGTCATTCTGGCAGCGAGGCTTCTCGTATTCCATGTTCATTTGGAAGACAGCATAAGGGTTGCTCATGCGCACGTTTCATCGAAAGGCAATTATAGGTTTGTGACCGATATGTAAAGAGGGACGAACCCGATGCCACCTTCGTTTCTCGCATTAAAATGTAAATCTGTGGTTGATCACCCTCTCAAAAGCAAAGAAACAGCCTGGAACCCACATGTTAGGTGCCGCGTCTTGTTCCATACGAATATCATGTGAGGGACAGCGTTTGTTCCCGGTTCCCACTTACCTTAAAATGAGTAACAAAACCGGTGCTTACCCTTAAAGCTTTGGTACTCCTCTCCATCCCCCGGCCATTTCAAAGCGTCCTGTTCCAGAAAGTGATCTCCCCTCTTGTTCTCCATTATCCGCTCCTATTCGTTCCACCGTAATTAAGGCGTGTCAACGTCATGTCTATGTACGCTTCTGGACGGGTACCTCTTCTTTCCTTATCATTCATTGTGATTTAAATTTTAAAAATCAAGTGCGAGAGCCTTGAGGGTATAGGACCTCCAAGAATTGTCCGAGCTCTGCAGGGTTGTAGCCTTTGCATTCTTTAACCGAAGGGAGTCGTAGTGCAGGCAGTTCAACGGATCCCTGCTTGCGACTGCCTTGGCCAGCTTGTGCGATCCTGTTCAGTCCATTCACCTCCTCCGTACCTTTGTCCTCTGACTGCGGGATACTGCTATTGAGAAGGTTTGCAGGGATCAGGAATGCTTCGTCGTATACGCCTTCTTCTTCTTCCTTCTCTTCTACTATTTCGCCTATTCCTCTTTCTGTCGTTCGTTCGAATGTGACGACGCCGGAGGTAAGAGTCGGTGTTTTGGGGGTCTCCGCAATGACCAGCGCTGGCACTTTCTCCTCAAGCTCTGGATTGGGCAAAACAGGGCGATCCGGTACGAAGGGAGGACGCATAGGATCTAAGGCTTTTGGGCCATGGTCATGCTCCCGAATCTTGAATGGCGGGAATGGAGGACAAGAATGCCTCTTTACTTCGAGCGGAGGACGATGACCATGCCCGTTCTCGGGTGGCATCAAAGGCGGTTGCCAACCTGCTGGTGGCTGAGGAATGATGTGAGGGTCACGCCGCTGCAGCGTGTTTTCTGGCATGCGCTGCTCGACTTTGACTAAATTATAGTCGTACTCTGGTTGACGTTGTGGATGTGGGTATGGTGGCAGGGGTACCCTACGCCCACACACGCAATGAAATTCCCAGGGCGGATTTAGCAGGACCAAATGGGGCTCATGCTCGCCGGGGAAGGGTCGAGGCTGTTGGTTTTTTTGAGGCCGATACACGGATGGATGTGATCGATTGTAATGGTCGATTCGGTTTGGCTGATAAAACTGTTGCTCTTGTAGTTGTGGTGCTTGTTGTGCTGGAGCCTGTGGAAGAGGTCGCTGTTGCGACTGCTGCTGCCGTTCCGGTCGTGGTTGTGGTTGCGCATATTGCTGCTGCCACGGCTGCTGCTGCTGATGTTCGCGTGGGTGTGATGTTTGTTGCTCTAGCAGATAACGGTTCTTCTCTTGCTGTTCCATCAGGTGGTGTTGTTGCTGCTGCTGCTGCTGCTGCCGCTGCTGCCATTGCCATTGATGGTGTTGTTGTTGCTCAAGCTCAAGCTGTTGTTTGCCTTTTTGATTTTCCTGATTAAACAGATGCTGATGGTTGCGTCGCTCCCAGACCGGTTCGATCGGATGCTGTAAAATTGGACAAGAGGGCTGCCCAGCACACCTAAGACATGGACAAGGCCCTCCTTGACCCGGAAGCAATGGGGGATACAACTCGTAACATATTCGCGTGTCAGGCGTCAAAACGCCTGGCGCGTCCATGTTGGCAGCACTTACTCTTGAAAAGAAGCCGTGTGTATTTTGTGTAACGGCGGAAAACGAAATAGAGATATTCACGATAATGGTAACGTCTCATCGCGCGCCTAATGAACGCCAAATGCCCTCGACGAGAACTATAAAAGAAAAGCAATATCATATTGTGCGGATCTTGGCAAACACAAAATAATTCCCGTGCCAGACTCTTATAATCAATAGGCGGTTAGTAAAATAGGCGGGCCCATGCAGGGCATCTCAGTGGACCTCCTCCATGCCCGGTTTGGACACGTTACGTCACCGCAACTTCAGTCTTCTTTTCCCTCCTTTTTTGTCTAACCTTAACTTCACAAATGCTTTGCCATTTCCACAGGACACTGCGAACACCACACTGTGTCTCCATGTCTGACTCTTTGCTTATCATATGCTGTGATGATCTGTTTTTTGTTTGAGTGCATTTTATGGTGGACGGATTTTAAGGAGCAGCGTAATGCTCTGTCAACAGTAAAACCAACAGCCGAGCACTTCTCAATACTTCAGGCAGCATTTTTCCTCCTTTAATGATGCATGAATACACGCCTAAGATGTCACATCCCATTCATATACCTTTTCACGATACAATCATCGAGTTTGATATATTGGCGTGAAAATCAGACGTAGGACGAGGCAAATGCATGTGTCAAAACGCAAGTCCCAAACCGAGTTCCTCTCGGTCAAATAATTTAAATGTTGATTCAAATTGCATGTGTGCCATGGAATAGGCGGCCATTTTATCATTTCGTCTGGTACTGTAGGTTTCATTACTATCTGCACTCGTCACTACACGACAATGTCCACATGTGGGAGATGTGGGCATTAAAGACGATTTGATTTCAGTGTGGACATAAATTGTCAGCGTTCCTCCAATAAGTGCCTGGCTGGTGATTGGGTACGAGCATTCTCAAATCGACCGCTACTTGGACGCTGGATGCCATGAGACGATGGTATCATCAACAAACATGCGTGACATAACTTGAGGAAACTCTTCGCGAATTATTTAGATGAAATGGGCGCGCTTGACGCTGCTTTCATGAAGTACATGAGGTCTGGGATCGGCTGAAGGTGGTAGCCTCACTCTTGCAAGTTGGTCTTTCCCTCTCAGCCAACCCAAATTTACATCACATCCACCAACCACGTATGGAGCATGTCGGAGTACATGTCTCCGTCGAAGAAGCGGTTCGCAGCATCTTCTTCAATAGTCAAAACATTCCCTTCTGGGGTGCCATCAGGATGGTGACATGGCTTTTTACCTAGCCTGCCCCTCCTGTCGCCACCTTTGACGCACGAATATTGCGAGCTCTCCACCATTTTCCATCACTCTATACTCATGTCACCTATCAAAAACCAAATCGGGTATTATGCGTGGAAGTGAGCTTTATGTGAGTGCAGGCGAAGAGTTTAATGCTTCAATGAATGTCTTTTCGATAATTTTTGGTCTTGTTTTTGCGTGGACTGAAGATGGCAGGTAATATACACATGGAGAATTGATCAACTTTTCGAACTTGGTTAAGGTCACGCTTTTTTAATTCATGCCCGTACTTCTTCGAATCATCCCTTATCGGGTTGTGTTATCACAGTCTAAGTTTTTCACAGCATGAGGTCACTAACAAGGCGTAAATTCCAATGCCCTCCCTCGAACCTCCCCCCCTTGACCACAGGCCATAATGGACACGATAAGTAGTACAACCTGCTCGCGCCCAGGAGGCCGCGTCTTCGTCTGGAATGGTCGTTTGACGTCATGGCATGCCTCCCTTGCGCGTGCACAGAAGCAAGATGATAATACGGGGCGGTAAGAATTGGCCCTTACAGATATGAGGGTTCCGTACAGTGAGAGGTGCATCCTCTCATATGTTGCACATGTTGTGAGGTATGGAATTCGAAAAACGGATACACGTTCTTGAGCCCATGCTTTCTTGGGAGAAGCAAACCAAAAACTGACTCGTTTCTTGAACAGGCTCTCTGACTATGTGTCTTTTCGTTTATGTCTTTGTTTCCTTTACTTGGTGATGCCGGATCATGCGTCGTTATTCATCACATGCGCGCTTGTGGCATGGGCACATGCTTGTGTTCTACCTACATGTAAAGCGCATTCCTCGTCCATGGCGCCCAGCCCCCTGGAGCGCTAGGACTCACTGTACTCGCCCTCATTTCCGCTGACATAACTTTCCCCGTCTCACTGTAAACATATTCTTCCACCATCGCACGTCATTCCACATTGTCAAATTCGTACATTGACGTGGTTTCTTTCGAGGGGGTATAATAAAGCATCGCCAGTTCTCGCTTAAGACGAGGAGGAGGGCACGCACTGGCTAAAAAGCCTTCTTTCCCACTACAATGGGCAGCACTACCTTGCCATATTTATCACGGCATGGGCGGATGCACAGGGATTAAGAGTGGACGGGAAGGAGCACAAAGAGAGTTGAGAGTGGCATTTTGAAAAAAACTTGCCAAGGATATCATGTGCATGTTGGTGTAGGAGGGTATTTTTTGGATAACGATAGTACCCCCCCGAAGCTCGTTCTTTTTCGACCTGAGCACACACGCTCAAAGGTAAGTCCTTTAAAATAATTTACGTTGGAATTAACCTTTCCTGGTTATTATACTTTGACTTGAACGTTCGCTCATTAGCCTCATATTTTCGTAACTTATGACGGAGCGTTTTAGGAAAAAGTTGCATGAAAAATGTCCTATCCAGAGATTTAAAGTGGAAACTTTATCAAGACGACGAAGCATGAAAGGTAAATGTCTGGAAAGCTAAGAAGAAGTACGGGAAAATACATACAAGTTGCCGGGATCTTTTGGTGCGCTGTGAAATGTGAAAATTTAGAGGATTGCCCCAATGAATCACATGAGAACGCAATAGAAGATTGTCCTTGGAGCTTGAACAAAGGAACCATGCTCGTAGCAATATTTCAAGGTCGGCGTCATGTGTTTCTCACCTATTTCCTTGTCCCTCATCTATATCTTGCTTCAGGTATTATTCCGAGCACACCTCCGTCTTGAGCTACGAAGAAAAACACGCATATGTCTTGATACACCCATCTTACATCCTCCTTTTTTCTAGGTACACCGGACCATAGAGTAATGCAAAGCTCGGGAGGTGCTCACCTTTGCCTACCAACGTCGTATTTTTCCTTGACATTGTCTCCCCGACCATCGAGGCGTACAACACTAAGACTAGTTAACCTCCTCCCAGACAAGCAGGGCTGTGTTGGAGCAACTGTCCTCTGCATTCCGTCCTCAAATGGACTGCTCTCGCCCCCCTTCAGCCCGGATCCCAACGGGTGCAAGAGCGCATTCGAAGCCTTTCGAAGATGGACTTACAGGTGTGTCGATTTGTACTTCGAGGGGTGATCATGACAGCCGGAGCACCCGTTCTGGCTCCTGCTGGAATGGCTTTGATGTGGTGCCGTGTAAGCCGAGGAGTGGTAAGAAGGATCGGGGATTTGGCTTGGTGCTTTCTAGAGGCACGCATTCGCAGGGAGGGACAGAAAGTGCGAGAATGACGAGGGCAGTGCACGGGGACGGATACTTTCAAATGGACTTTATATGTAAGGTAACTGTGCCTTCGCTAGCCACTCATCGAAGAAATGACCGGCGCAAGCACAAACCAAGATGCACATAAACATCGCCTGATAGCATCCATCTCGTTGCACTGCTTCCTCTATTCCTGGAGCACTCCCCACCCCCTTTATCTCTCCGATTGCGTGCCTCTAGATAACACCACGCCAAACACCCGATCCCTCTTAGCAGGTCTCGGGTCACATGACACGCCACCAAAGCCATTCCAACAGGAGCCAAAACGGGTGCTCCTGCTATCATGACCACCCCTCGAAGCACAGACCGACTTACCTGTAAGCCTATCTCTGGAAGGCTTCGAAGGCGCTCTTGCACCCGTCGGAGTGAGCGCGCAGAAGGGCCGGAGCGATCCAGTGGAGGACTGGATGCAGAGGGACAGTTCACTCCAGACAGGCCAGCTTGCTTGGGAGCATATTTTCGAGTCTTGGAGTCGTACGCCTCGATGGTCGGGGAGACAATGTCAAGGAAAGATACGACTTTGGTAGGCAAAGGTGAGCAGGGTGTCGCGGCGATGCTTTTAGGGGGGCCAGAGCTGGTGATTTCGAGCAAAGCCGCAACCACACTGATGACGGGATGCTTATCGTTGTACCGCCCTGGCCGGACAAAGCGAGAAAAACAGGACGACGCTGAGTGCGTGGAGGAGGAGGAGGAGGACAAGGAGGAGGAGGAGGAGGAGGAGGAGGACAAGGTGCCCAGGGACGAGGATGACGAACAGAAGGGCAATACGGTGGAGGCCGTGGAAGCGTGGCGCTCAATCATTGGATTGATATTTTTCCCTGCACCGTCAGGGCCAGACGCTTCATCTTTATGATGACCACCGCATAACAGTTGCCTGTGCTGCGGCGTCTCGAAGTGAATAATATACCATGTGAGGAAGGACAGACCGAGGCGGAGCCACATTCGCATGACCAGTAGCAGGATTCAGTGGCGTAGAAGCATTTGCGGTGCGATTCTTTTCTGGTAAGATGCAGACTGATGCGTTGCACATAGTTTTTAATTTTTCACGTTGTAGTTTTAAACCTGTAGAAATTTGTAGTATTTATGTTATTAGCTCAGGTGAGATTAAGCATCTTGCAGATGCACAGATCGATTCATGCGATGACACATAAATCATTTTAAATACTCAGAGAATTTTTCCACAATAGTAGTCAATTGGATATCATTTGAAGGAACACACGACCGGTGAGGAGCAGCGGCGTTTTTCGCTAATTTATCCGGACTCAAGCCTGTAAATCGCAATTAACAACGCCTACTTGACGTAATTGAGAAGCAAATGATCGAACAGGATTTCTTCTGGTGGTCGCCACTTGAGACGAGCAAGGTCATATAACGCATTGTACTGTTTTATTCGCCCTTTCTTTTTATCCTCTTAAATTGTCCTAACTCAAGCGAATCACCTTTATCGCTTTTGGTGATCCTTCAACCTCAGTACCATCGCATGCTTCTATTGAATTGTCAGGCGCATGTCGTTTATTTGACGACAAGTTCGATTGATTTAAAAAATCGCCGCATTCCACCATTTGTCCATTTGTCATGGATGCTACGGGTGGTGTCAAATCAGTTCCTCCATCTTTTGTTCCTATTGAAATATCAGCGTCCGCGCTTATCCTGGAGTTCTTGGCTAATGACGAACCACTCGATGAAAGTGCTTTGGAGGAAGAGGCTTGTGGATAGCCGGGCGAGATAATTGAGGCAGGAATTGGAGAGATGCTGGCAGCGGGAGAACCCAGGCCTAACATCCAGGGCTCGCCTGCTCTATTAGGGGTGGGCTATAGTGTGGCATGATTGCAAGAGGGTTGCCGGAAATACTTGAAATGAATCTTGATCCAATAATTTTTTCAACTTTCACGCATCGCATGCCATTTCTTTTGCTATGCTATGACGATGAACATATATTACGTAAAGGGTAATGTTGTCCAAATTCAACACATTATGCGTCGTGTATCAAGATCAAGAAACTCATCTTTGCATTATAGCGTCGCAAGACAGTAACACAAATCTACCAGATTAAGAACTGTGCTTATGGCAAATTTTAAGCACAAGGGATAGTTTTGTCTCGCGTACCTGGATGGCATTGGTGTCGTTGGTGGGAATAAGCTCACGCGGGACTTGTACCTAAATGTTATTCCACAAACGACAATAGAGTGCCGGGGTTGATATGGCTGAGCGCGTGATGCCGTTGTCGCAAAAAAAACACAGTCATGGAACACCCATGACACCCATTAGTTTGAAAGCATGGCGAACCACCCCTATCTTTTTTGCACGCGCGCTCCTTCACTATCATTATAACCACATCACATCCGTGTACTGCTCAATATCTTGTTCAATTCTGGGTACTTCAAACCGGCAAAGCTTTCGTAGACGTACCGCAGGCTTCCCTCTGATATGCATCCGCGAGAAGCTGGACGGGTCTCGCACAGGCAAGTTGATAAGCATTTTGTTACTCATGAAAATGATTACTTTAGCCTGAAATAATAAAGCAGGTGATAGAAGATTACACTGTTGAGGATTGTAAGCGCGAGAACTTTTTAATCTATGGAATCCTACCGTCGAAAGAGCTCTTCCAACCGTCAAAGTGGCTGTGGATGAGGACCCAACGCCTGGCAATTGCATCATCACATTGCAAGGAAAGGCATAGAAAGCATCTCAATCAATCATTTCTCACGTCGACGGATCAGTATGCATGTGTACCACCGCCTTTTTTGCCAGCACCACGCCTCAGCCCCCCAACGTTCGCCTTCGCCCGCCCCGAGAAACGGTTTTTCGTTTTCTTGGCGATAGACCCGCCTTCTGCTTTCTTTGTAAAAGGTCTTCTGTCCTCGATTTTGAGACGGGTACTCTTTTGAATCAAGGGCACAATAGGGAAGTAGTTATGGTATATATTTTACCGGACAAGCCTCTCAATTAGCTATTCTGATGATGTGTCAAGATTAGAATCCAATTCACCCTTACCAGCTCAATTAGATCGTGTTGTTGCCAATCCACAACCGCGTGTGCTTTTTGACGGAAGTTTCCCATCACTGCGGGTGTACCACACTTGAAAATAAATGACATGCTCCTTACCTCCGCATTGATCTTGTATTCAATTTTATGTAGAGCTACCAATCAAGCCACCTGTAGGGCGCGGATATTCATTGCTCGAGATTTATTGCCTGCACGGTCACCTGATTATTAGTGTCCGCCTTGTTATGATCATAGCGGTAATCTCCACCAGCTTTTGCAATTTTAAAAACGTAATAAAATGAGAAATTCTGCCACGCGGCTGAAGCATGCCCTATTTGCTCGTTGTAGCTTTTGCCATTACTCTCCTCGCCGTGAATCTTTAATGCTCACGTCTTGTTACATTTATCCTTAAAGAAAAATACCTTTTATATCAATTTCTTGCGTTCCAGCAATATCAGCCATGCCCACAGGAGTGCACTTTACAAGTATGTATATTCTTTAGTAAGAGTGAGCAGCTGTCGGTGATATTTATCCCCCTTTCCGTCCCTTAGAACAGATGGAGCGACTCCTCTTCGATTCTTATAATCCCTTCTTCTTTTCCGAACAATCCTACTTTTTCACTCCACTCCTTTAAGTTCCTACTTTTAACTATGTTGTTTCGCAGCCCTCCTGCCTTCGCCTCCCTCAAACACCTTCGTCTTTCGCCTTCCGTTTTCATGCCGCCGCGCCTTTGAAAGGAAATTTTGTCGATTCTGCCCTTCTGTCTCCTGACATTTTGTTTTTAGTTCGTCTTCCCTCCTCCATGCTCTGCAGGAGGGGGCGGAGAGGGAGGAGGGCGGGAGGGAGAAGAGGAAAGGGGTTGGAAGGGTGCGGGACTTGGAGGGCGAGGGGGGGGAAGAGCAGCAGGGAAGGCAGAAGATGGACTGGGGTGAGAGAAAGGAGGAGGAGGAGAAGGAGGAGGAAGAGGGGGGGGAAGAGGAGACAGAGATGGAGGAGGAGGAGGAAGAGGAGGAAGAGGAGCTGAAGTCGATGAAGGAGGGGAAAGCGACGACACCTGCTCCACTCGAGACGATGGAGGGCACGGAGGAAGGGGAGGAGGAGGTAGCGGTAGAGGGACCGGGGGAGGGGAGGAAAAACCAGAGGGAGGCGCACATGCCTTTTCGTCCTCGACGACCATCCCGCTCTCCCAGTCGAAGCGCGAGCCGCTCCCCTTTTCGCCCTCCTTCCCTCCCTCCTTCCCTCCCTCCTTCCCTCCCTTCATCCTTCCCTTCTTCCCGGCCACACCTTCCTCCCTCACGGGCGTACCCGGCCCCGAGGTGGGCGGCACCGTCGCAGGCAGACTCTCCTCCCGCTTTCCCCGCTTCCCTCCCTTCTTCCCTCCCTCCGAGGCTTCCCGCTGGATCTTCACCTTGACCACTTCGACGTCGCAGCACAAGGTCCCTCGGTAAGCTGTGTGTTTCGTCAGGCTTGCCGTCACTCGTTTCTTCCTCCCCTTGCCCCCCGCCCTCCCCCGGCACCTCGGGCGGGCTCAGGGGGTTCCCCGCTGGACTGCCC
>Ga0102934_1002588_pt1 | contig 12479 bp, 18 predicted proteins | sample SalPonR2_A_D1_MG_FD_78175 | JGI IMG/M metagenome (GOLD analysis project Ga0102934, IMG submission 78175) | Salt pond soil microbial communities from South San Francisco under conditions of wetland restoration - Salt Pond MetaG R2_A_D1_MG | ecosystem: Environmental > Aquatic > Marine > Intertidal...
AATCGTTCCCTCCCTCCCTCCCTCCCTCCCTCCCTCCCTCCCTCTCTCCCTCCCTACAGACGTGGACAACGCCCGCCCCTCATGTCGGAAGAGTCCATGCCCTTGGATACGCGGTTCAACGAGGTGGAGGGAGGCCAAGACTTATACCCGGATGAGAAGGGGGTGTGGAATCTGGTGGAGGAGGGGGAGATGAAGGTGAGGGGAGGAAGGAGGGAGGTGCAGGAGGTCCCGCAGGGATACTGACCGCATCGATGGCGCATTGGAACGGTGCACTTGAAATGAATATCGATGATTAACAACTCCATTATCGATGGCAAACAAAGTCAACGTTGATGGTATACAAAATAAATCCAACAGTAATGGCGAAAACTTCAACTGTGATGGCAAACAGAGTCACCATCAATATCGAACCAAGTCAACAGTAATGACAAACAGCTCTTCCCCCTGAAACAGGTGCAAGCGGCGCCCATGGTCCACACGGTGCCATGCGTAGGCTTCGTCGTGACCGAGAAGGACAAGCCAGGGCGACTGCGTGCAGGTAAGGAGGACGTCCGGCAAGGACCTGGAAAGGGATCTAAAGGGGGTCTCTTCCTTTCTTGGTGTCGCCATAGGCAGGGGCCCAGCTGTCGAGACCGTTACATTCAAAGGTTCAAAATGATCCTTGGAACGCCATGGCTGACCCCCCCGACTTGCCCCTCCATTTCCATCACTCTTTCCCTCGGACCCCTCCCCCACACCACAGAGTACGTTCGGCCCATCGTGGAACGTAACAAGGCCGGTCTCCTTGAACAGGGACTGAGCGACCCCAACAAGATCTTCCGCCTCTTGAAGACTCTCCAGCCCGGGGAGGCAGTCAACCTCCCCGACGGGACTTTGCTCCGGGCGGAGGAGGTAATGGAGGCGGCGAAACAGGGCCGTAAAATTGTCATCTGCGGAGACACCTCCGACGCCTCAGGGATCGCCGCGCTGGCACAGGATTGCGACGTGCTCGTCCATGAAGCGACCAACGCTTTCTTGCTGCCTTTCGATAAGGGCACCTACATGGATGTGGAACGATTTGCCCGGGCCCATGGTCATTCCACGCCACAGATGGCCGGTCATTTCGCGCACCGGGTCAGAGCCAAACGGTTGATCATGACGCACTTTAGCCCCCGTTACAAAGGTGACTTGAGCCCCGAGAGCCTCGCCATTATGAAACGCTTGGAAGACATGGCGCGCAAGACTTCGAAACTCCGGGCGGACCGAGTCTTGGCCGCACATGATTTGATGCTCGTGCCCATCCCATCGCCACATAAAATGGCGGAAGTGGGAGCCGATGACTAAGCTTGAAAGCACGAGGAAAGGCAGCAACTTAGGTCTTCGTTGTTTAGAGCAAATAAACATGGCGGGTTAACACGCCACACAAAGTAAAGTAACTTACAGGTTGGAGTCTAAGTTTAGCACTTTTTACATTTTGTTGCATTTGCAAAATCCTTTTCGATGCTGCCATTTACTTCCACAGTCTTCAGGTTTAATTGCTTCTCGATGTCAGCAGTCATCAGGAGTACCATCAAACTTTGAATTATCAAGACCCGCGCGACCAAGAATGCCGGGAACGAATGAATTAATATGCATAATACTTATATACGCATGGATTTGAAGATGCAATTCAAAAGCTGGGTCTGAGTACGTCTCCGAAAAGGACTCCCAAAATAGGACAAGCCATACGTACGCGTCTTGCACGTAAAAGGAGACCGTCGAAAACGCCACTTTTACGCATTCCAGGAAGGAATAGTCTCTTGCATGGCGACATCAAAAGTAACCACGTCAAATTTCAATAACGTGTTACATGTTGTTGGTCAATGGGTGCATGAGTGTCCGTATGTCACAAGAGGGTGGGGGGCTCGAGCTGGAACATCTGCTTACTGCACGCTAGGAAGGTCGCCATAAGTACTTTGTGCAAATTGTGGAACCATCACTCCTTCACTACACTACTCATTATCAATGAAATGTTGACAGCTGTTCCTAGTCGTGGTTGTGTCAGATTTTCCCTGCATTTGCCCAACTAAAGGCAATAAAGCCGACTGGCATGCCAGTAGGATTATGGTAGTTGCCTCGCATTATATCTCTCTCGTCCGTCTTGATAGCCAGAAAATACGTAACCACTACCCATACGGCAAGCATGTCCATGTATAAAGATTACTCTGCAAAGAAACAATTTGAAAATCCCAGAAAAGAGAGTGTTTGAAAAAACCCTGCCCGATATCCACATGTTCCAAGGCCATTGCAAACAACACCAAGCTTTATAGCTAGCATGGTATCCCTACGACTCGTTTACGGGAAACCGTATAACGCTAAAATTGGAACGATACAGAGAAGATTAGGTGAGTCTTAGTCCCTTTGAAGAGGGTACGACGTTCGAGTCCCCGCGCTCCCTCCTCTCAGGTTCTCACCCTGCCCCCTCTTGTCCCCCATCCCGTCCCACCACCACAGCATGGCCCCTGCGCAAGGATGACACGCACAAATCGAGAAGAGTACGTCCTTTTTTTTTCTTTCGTGCTGTCGATATGCTTGCCCCGAGCACGGAAGCCCAGAATTTTGGGGGTGTCCATGAAAGAGCAGATGCACACGATTTTTTCCCAAAAGCTCGACATATCCGTCTGCCTCACTCATGTCTTTTGTTGCTCGAAAACATGGACGTCGATTACAATAAACGCAGTACGGAAGGCGCCTTCGGGGAGGCACTGCTAGGATATTAAGCAAAGATAACGAAAGTTTCTAAGCGCCCTTACCGAATAACTGCTTCGATAAAAGCGACAAAACACGAGCAAGAAGGGATAATCTCAGGATGTGATCTTCCTGCCTTGATTGATTGAGATAGCCGAAGATTGCCCTCTCTGTGCTTTAAAAATAGCCCAAAACATAACCCTAACAGAGCTGAGTGGTACATTTTTTTCCAGGATAAGAAGGAAAATGAGCAAGGAAAAAAAATTAAATTTGTGTGCCCCGCCAGGAGGCCGAGCGTATGGGCATGTTTGTGTTCTTGCAATTTAGTGAAAGTCTAGCATACATTCTATGACCATGAGCATTTATCATATGATTCATTTCCGCAAATATTATGTTTTATATTTTGCAGCATATTTAATTCAGGAAAGTGCGCCCGGTCGGAAGAGTTTTCAGACATACCGAAGAACACACTGCCTGAAAATTAATGACAAGACCACGTAGAGAAGAACGTTCCAGACTCCTCGGGAAAGGAAAGGCAAAGAAAGAAACATGGAAATGAACCCATCTCGTAGCGTCTATTAACAGCGATCCGGCGCGATGGGAATCTGGCTGCGAAGCGATGTCTCAGTCTTGAAGGAACTACGGTGAGTGTGACGTCTGACAGGCACGACATCGACAACCCGCACCAAAATACCGCAGGCCACGTCTTTAATCAAAATCCCTTCCTCGCAACCAGTACTGGCCATCCCCACGACTCTGTGCATTCCTCTTTTCCCCCTTTCCGTTTCCCGTCGGAGCCTGTAAAGCGACGTACATATCTGCTCACGACGGCTTCAAATCCATGACGTCATAACTCGCACATGCCAACCGGTGGCCAGATCCCAGGTCTCATAAAAACGGGGGAAATGCGGGCACCTTCCAGTTAAAACATATGGATGCTGGGCAACCGTCCTTTGCTGCCTTGTGCATGTCGTCTTGCATGAGTTCTTGTATTATTCCCCCCTCTTTCTGATCCACTATTTCCGGCTGTCGGTCTTCAAGAGTTTCGGGCTGCGTTTACTTCAACGCAAACTGCACTTTGATTATGCATCTTGAGTTACCATGTAGGTACACCACACTTACCTGTTTTACGCATGCTTGGATTAGATTCTTCTTCTTCTGTAAGAAGAACGAACGGAACTCACTGATGAGGCTAGAGACGATTCTTGCGTGCCACTATTTTATGGACATGGTCCGAGCTTTGCTGATCCACGTTTGTTATCTGGGATACGACATGCTCTGAACAACAACCCCAAAACGCTCTCAATGTCAATCCAAGGGGGCAAGGTAGCCAATTGTGCTGGACGATCACTGACAACCAGTTATGTACCAATTACCCTTTCAAGCATTGTGTCAAAAAATTTCTTCTTTAATGTTATTCGTTGCTGTTCTACGATAGTCGGGCTGTGGCGGTATATTGATCCGATTGACTGGACATTCGCCGTTGCATTGGCAAGGCCACACTGCCTCTACCTGGCCAATAAGAATACCTATGATGAATGCACAGGATCGTGGGCTGGGACCTTTGCCTCCGCGAATATGCTGATAGTTTTACTTACACCCCACCTCTTGTATACCTACCCTCACTCATGACTAGATTCGCTCCGAACGGCTCACACGACTCTGCCCGGCATTCAGCAAGCCTCATGCCGCCAGCCTCCACTCCTTCTCCATCGTCAACGCCTGCTGTTTCCCCCCCAGCCGCTTCCCCCCCCCTTCCTGTGCTGAGCCCGCACATCGTCTCCGTGGTGAAATCCACCGCGCCCGTCCTGGCGGCTCAAGGCCCCCGCATCACCCAGGCATTCTACCCGCTCCTCTTCTCCCGGTACCCTGCCGTCCAAGAACTCTTCAACAAACGCAACCAAGCGCCGGAACCCGATGGGACGCCCGCCCGACAGCCTCAGGCCTTGGCCAATGCCGTCTGGGCCTACGCGGCCAACATCGATAACCTCTCCGCCCTCTCCGCGGCCGTCTCCCTGATTGCCCACAAACACGCCTCCCTCCACGTCCTCCCCGAGCACTACCCGATGGTTGGAGAGTGCCTCCTGGCGGCCATTGCGCAGGTACTGGGTCCCGAGGTGGCGACTGAGGAAGTGCTGAAAGCCTGGGAGCAAGCGTACGGATTTTTGGCCGCCGTCTTCGTCCAGACAGAGGACGGGCTCCGGTCCAGCAATGCCCGGAAGCGGCACGGGTGGACGGGGTGGAAAACCATGCGGGTGGCACGGAAGGTGATGGAATCGGAGGATGTGGCTTCCTTCTACCTGAGCAATGTGCAAGTCGGGGAGCCCGTGTGCGCCTACCTACCGGGCCAGTACATCTCCCTCCGCCTGACCCTGCCCAACGGGGAGGTGGAAGAGCGAGACTATAGTCTGAGCGAGTTTGCTGTACCCGCGTCCGCGCATGCCTTGGAGCCGGGCGGGAAAGCGCGATCGGCCGAGGAGGAGGGAGGGAAGAAGGAGTGTAAGGGGGAAGGCCGGGGAGAGGAAGGGAAGGAGGAAGGGGATTGCCCCCCCTATTTCCGCATCAGCATCAAGCGTCTCCCGGGGGGTGCCGTATCCACCTACATGCACGACAAGGTGGAAGAGGGAAGCGAGATTCTGGTCGGGCCACCCTACGGCGACTTTGTCCTCGCCCCTCCCTGTACCCCTTCCTCCTCCCCCTCCTCGCATCCACGGCCCCTGGTCCTCCTTTCAGCCGGGATTGGCATCACTCCCTTGCTTTGCATGGCCGAAGCCGCGTTGCTCGGCACGCCGTCGCAAGAGAGCAAGGAGCATCGACCCTCTATCCCTTCCTCGCTCCCTCCCAAAGTCTTCTTCCTCCACACGGCCAGGGATGCGGCCCATTTCCCCTTTGCGGCCCGTCTTGCGAGCCTCGCGGCCACATATCCCACCCGCTTTGCCTGCCACGTGTCCTTCACACAAGGAGCCGTAGAGGGAGGGGCGGAGGGAGGGAAGGAGGGAAAAGTCCGATGGGGCACGGGCCGGTTGACGGCGAGCGCCTTACACGAGGCGTTGGGCGGGAAGGTACGACCGCAGGACTGTAGCTTCTACTTTTGTGGACCGGCGGGGTACATGGTGAGCGTTCGACGCTTGTTGACGTGGTTGGGAGTGCCCGCGGAGGAGGTGAAGTATGAGTGTTTCGGCCCCGCATCGGCCGAGGTGGAGGCGGCGGGGGTGATACCGTCGAGTTTTTCTTGAGGAGGAGGGAGATGAGGCGAGAAAGGGAAGGGGGAGGAGGTGGAAGAGAGGCGTGGTGTCGGGAGCAGGGCAAGGGGTCAAAAATAGGAAATGTGCTCGAAATTGCTTCGGGAAAAATGCAGCCAGGCAGCTCAACAGTGTGTGTGCATAGAGAATTTTCACAATCCCATTGTTCCATCCTCATGACCATGGGGCGGAACTTGAATGAGTAGGCGACTGGCATGGAATTGCAACAACATTTTGCAGGCAAGGGACGGGCGTTGGAAGTCGACGTCAGCATCAGCACGCGAACGCCCCACATCAATTTCAGAAAGACTTGAAATATCGATGCATGACAATACAGCATTCCCAAATAAAGAAATCCATCTGATCGCGCGAGGATACACTGCACTGTCCACGGATCAAACCCCCGCGAGACAACCAAAGCAAGGGGGCTTTCACTGTATAAACCCAACGCTTTACTTCTTTTTGCTTTGAACAAAACATGTGCACATGTCAGGGCCCCCCCCCACCCCTCCCTCCCCCCCCATACCGCCGGCTCCCCCGTTGTGGACCGGGGCCACGGGCAAGCCAAATTCGTCGGTGGTTGTTTGCGCGCCAATTTTGGCTTCAGGTGCGTTCACAGGTTCGCTGGGCAAGAGATAGGCAGGGGTCGCCTCGGCCGGGGACGCGGTCGCATCGGCTGTGGTGGACGCACCCAACGGTGGCGGGGAAAAAGGGGGAAAGAGGGAATAGGCGGGTACCAACGTGTCAGGAGGAAAGGACAGGGGCCTTCGCCGGGGGAGCCCCCCCTGCGGAGTCGGCGACCCTTATGGCAATATTCCCTGTCCCCCAAACGCCCGGCCCATCCATGCCGCGCCGACCCAGGCTGGCACCTTCTCCCTCCCGCCCCTCCCTTTCCCCCTTTCCCCTTCCCTTACCCTCCGTCTCGCCCAGTCCTTCCAGCTCATCCTCCAAGCCGGCCAGCTCCGCGTCCAAATCCGCCTCGTCGATCTCGTCGGAAACGCCGTAGTTGCGGCCTAAAGCATCGTTGATCTCGTTCATGTCCTCCATCATGTCCGCCAGGTCGTCCGTCAAGTCCTAGGCGACGCAGAAGGAAGGCAAGAGACACAGAATAAATGCGGATCGATCGCAGCCATGCCTTCCCTACCGACTGACTGGTAAGCTGCCCGTAGGTTCACCCTAACAATGAGAGAATACCCCTTGCCTGCCTGTACATACTCTTCCCCACTGAAGTCCCCCCTAATGGTGGGAAAGGACCGCCAGGTCTCCTACCCAGGCTCTCTCCGTCATACTCACTCCCCCCTGACGATCCTGATCTCTTCTGCCAATCTGAACCCCACCCCGGTCCTTCTCCCTCCTCGGTCTCGCGCCACACAGAGCTTTTCAACGTGCTCGGAGACTATGGTGTCGCGCATCCCCTCCAACATTTAATTTCATCTTCCTCGCTCCTCCCCCCCCTTCCCTCCCTCCCTCCCTCCCTACCTCAATGTCATCTATCTTGACTTTCTTGGCCTCCACTTTCAGGGCTTTGTGCGCTCCTTTCATGGCATCCACAGTCGTGATGGTGTCCTAAACGCACATGCGGATTATAGATCGAAAGGATACAAGGAAAAAAAGAGATTGGGGTGGTGAGACGGCGAGTACGTTGCTTGGCAAGCCTAGGATAGAGATCGCTGCCGGCAATGCCAGACCCCGAAAGTCCCCTCGCCGCTTTCCATCGCCTACACTTTTCTAATTTGCAAGTGATCGCCTACACTTTTCTTATGTGCAAGTGATCGCCTATACTTCTCTTATCTGCACGTGGGCCCATGATGGGCCCTACCTTCTGCCACGCACTGTCCCACAGGAAATGATGGTGGCTCCGACGTACCCCGCCGTTCCCTCCCTCCTTCCCTCCCTTCCTCCCTCCCTCCCTCCCTCGTTCCCTCCCTCCTTCCCTCCCTTCCTCCCTCCCTCCCTCCCTCGTTCCCTCCCTTCGCCCCCAGCCTCCCACCTTGACGCTCTCTAAGGCAAAGTTCGTTTGGTCGACGTTGAAAGATTGAGCTGCCAGCTGGTCCCTCTGCTGTTCGTACATCTTCTTCCGCTTCAATACCTGGCGAGAAAAAGCAAGGGATGGAGGGAGGGAGGGAGGGAGGAAGGGAGGGAAGGAGAGGTTTGAGTTGGGAGCCATCTTCTCGGAGGAGCCCTGTGATAGTTGCAGGCTCAAGGGTCTTTGTTTCCAGTTCCAGTCTACGAATGTCGGACATTCTGCTCTGAAGGGTCTTTGAGCGATTTTCTCGCCTTCACCCACAGCCCCCTTCACGTCCCCCTTTGGCACTCACATCGATGGCTCGGCGCTTATGATTGGCCTGCGTGGCGCCCGAAGACCGCTTGATTAGGCCTTGAAATTTCCTCAATTCGTCGTCCAAGGCCTTGATCTACCAGGAGAGAAACCAAAAAGTGAAATTTCGGGAAACAAGAATAAGCTAAAGGAAAAAACACGCCAATCCCCCCCCGCATCAACCCATTGTTGCGTACCTTATCATCCAGGCCTTTCAAACGCCCGTCTATCTTCCCAGACGCGTCGCCTGTGACGCATGAGAAACAATGAAGCGGAAGAATAAATGGAGGTACATTCGTCGTCGCAAATTTACAGAAGACGTGGACAGCTTTATGAGCCAGTACACAACGGGGAGGGCGGTAGAAGTAATAGTGCGACTGGCTGCGAGTGCTGGGGAGTCCTAGCGTGCCCTGCCATGTGTCAAGGCATTCACTTTCTTGCAGCAACAGTAGCATGAGACCAGCATACGCTCACTTTTTCTAGCCTCCCTCCCTTGCCACTTCCACCTTCCCCACAGTCCTCCTTACCCAGGGAGGGGGCAGGGGCCTGAACTTTCTTTTGTCCGAAAATGCGGTTCATGTCCGTCTTTGACGTGTATGTGTCGGGATCGTGCCACCAGAAATGGACGACAGAGGTAAAAATAGCCGACTGCTTGGCTTAGAGTCTAACGTGCCCTCGGCAAGCTAGCTGTTAGAGCGCACTTCGACGTAAAAGCTCTGTGGAAGGGAAACAAAAATCAGAGGAAATTTCCATGTTTCCATCCCCGTCCAATCTTTTGTACATGCAACACACTAGTCGAATATTAAATGAAATGGTTGCAAGCGCAGAGTGGGATGTGCTTCCGCGCAATACTGGCCTAAGTGTCCTCTCCCCTTCAGCCGTTGAGCTGGCAGCACCTTTTAAAAAGGATCTGGTCGATCCTAAAGATGGACTAAACGGAGATAATTAAATCAATTATTGATGGAAAGGAGAGTTATTGCCATTGATCCCACAGACTGAGAGAATTTGTTGAGAGAAAATAGACAGTGGACATGGAAAAAGGGTAAGGATGGGTAAGGTGAAAGTGGACTCCGGATGCGACATGTAGCACGAAAGTTTTGAAGTAATGCGAGGTGCTGGAGGCAATACATACATCGTTGATCGAGCGATGACAGAGCAATTTAGAAAGAAACAAATTGCGGGTAGTTTGGAGAGCGCAATTTGCGGAACCGACGTTAGGGGAAAAGAAGTAATATATACTCCGGATTGGAAAATGAAGAAGGGAACTGGAACAAACCAAGGCTCCTGCATCGTTGCCGTATTTGTCTCTCCTTCAATACATCAAACCGTTGTAAGTGTTACATATCTACAAGCTGTCGTCCTTTGCACCTCGTCGCCCGTCGTACACACGCTTTTTCCCTCCAGCCAGGCTTCCTCCTTTCTTTCCTTTCCGCCCCCCCCCATATCCCATCATGACAATCCGTACACGTCCACCGTATCTTCGTCCTCCATTTCGAGTTGCTCAGGAGTTGTCTCCGCACTCAAGGTCACCCCGTCGAACACAAAGCGCACCGTGGCCACGTCCACACCTTTCTTCGCCGCCATCGTTTTCTTGAGCTCGCCAAAGCTTCCTTGCATTTTCATCGACACATTCTCTTGTCCTCCTTGCCATTGCAACACTAAATTTACCGTCTTGGACGCCGCAAGGGCTTGCGCGGTTTTGGCGGCCAACGCCGCTCGGTCTTGGACATAAACGATGTTTCCAGCCGCGCGTGGATCGTCTCCTGCCACCATGCCTACGTAGCGCGGCTGATCGAAACCTTCCAATTCCATCCCTTGATAGCTGAAGGTCAGATCCTCCGAACGCAGACCTTTGATGCGCGCGTAGGCGTCAAACACGTCCGAAAGCATGCTGTAGGTATACACTCGGAAGGGTTGTAGCTGACGCCCCTGCATCCCTACCTTGAGCATCACTTTATCCTCAGTCGTCGTCGCTTTTTGGAGTCCCGTTTCCCTGGCGACACCAGCCGTGTCCACCAGGTCCTCCACCTCCACCGTCACATTGGCCCGCAAGGCCGCCCCCATTCGCAAGGTATCCGCCCTCAATGCTTCGAGGCGAGCTTTGGCATGTGGTTGTGCCGTCATTTCCTCCTCCACAGTCACGTCCACGGCAGCGGGTGGGGCGCCCAATCCGGGCACTGAGGTCCTGCCGTTGGGGCATGAGCCTACCCTAGTGCCTGTGGCGAGCATGGGTCGTCCGTTTCCTGTCCCATTTGGCCCCTTGCCCCTCCTTTTCCCTCCCGTGGCCGCCGGCTGTAGCATGGTCAATTCCTCCTCTTGGATGTCCCCATCCAGATACCTGCCAATGTCGACGTCTTCCTCCTCGTCCGATGCGCCGCGACCCGACGCTTCTGTTTTCTCTCTATGTTTGCCATTCGTCGTCACCAGTAGGACCACGCCATCGTCGTCGCTTTCGTCGCTCTCAATTTCGACCACCGGGGGGGGTCTCTTGGAAGGGGAAGAGAGGGAGTCTGTACTCGATAGACACTCCAGCCCTCGTTTTGGCCCCTTGTCTCTTCCAGGTCTACGGGGGGAAACGGGTCGGACGTCGTCGTCGTCCTCGTCGTCGCTGCTACTGCTTTCACTCGTTCCATCGACGGCGTGTTTTCCTCGTCTTCCCAGGGCGTATGCGACGGGTTTATAGGTGAAAATACCTCCCCCATCCAAGACTTCTTCCTCTGTCTCGCTCCTTTGTTCGAAGCCTCCATCCGACGAGACCTCCGAACCGGGCGCAGCCATATTCTTCTTTTTAAATGTCTTTTATTCGCTTCACGATACAGTGGAAAAGCGCCTTTTTTCCTACCCGCAGCCGGGTGTGTTGCCCGTACCTCCTCTCTCCTGTGTCGCGAAGGAGGCGTTTTCCTACAAATAAAAGTTATGGGGGGAAACGACACCATTTGAATGGAGCAATACAAAGAACGGTTGCTTGACAATCAGACACGAACGCTCCCGTCCTCGCTTGGCAAACCGCACGCCCTGGACAAATGGATGGCAAAAAGCGTTCAAGTGGCACATTATCCCCGAATGACTTGATGAAGCACGCAGCGAGGAGGCGAGCAGTTCCTCAAGGGTAATGGACACATGTCCTAATGTGCGTATAATCTAGGGTACGCCACGTGCGCTACGGCGCTCACGAAGTAGTTTCCTGCTCCTAACACACGGCCTGTTTGTGTGTATGTCTGTGATGTGGTGTCACACCAGCATACCTACACCAAAAGACCTCACTATCGCCTTCCGACCCTCCACATGTCTGCTTTCCCCCAAGGAACCGGAGATCCAATCTAACATGACATTTGAAGTCTCCTGCAAGACAAAAAAGAAGGATTTGCCTGGCTTTCGGGATGCATGGTCCGAATTTAAGTCGGAAATCGAAGACCTCAAGGCCATCGGCTGCTTTTCCAACCCCCCTCCCCCCCCAGCGACTCCCGCAAAGCAAGTGTCTCCCAAGCCCTCTATAAACATGAGCACTCATAACACGAAGAAGACACAGGCCGCGTCTAGTCCTCTCAGTACTGCACCCGTCCATCACAAGTCAAGTGCTCCTTCTGTAGCCTTACAACCCAACACAGCTCCACCACCTACCAGTCCCCCAGGCGGCCCTGCTGCCTCGGCACCAGCTTTGCCCCTTACAACGCAACCCGTCAGAGGTTCCACGCACGTTTCGAAAACTTCCGGGGTGGATCGCACTGCCGGCACCAGCGGGTTTGGCTCTTTCGCACACGGTGGTGCAGGAAAGGGGGATTCCTTTTCCTCAAATGCTGGTGGCAATTTGTTTGCAAACACGGCAGCGGCTGTGCTGGGCAGCAATCTGGCGACGCCGGGCACCGGCTTTGGAGCCGTCACCCGTCCCTCCATTTTTGAAATGAAGCAGACGGAGACCAATGTGTTTTCGGGGGGATATGGGGCAGGCAGCAAACCTGCGTTCAGCTTTTCCTTGCCGTCCTCCATGGGGGGAAAGGCCCCGGATTCCCCAAGCAGACATGGCCAAAGTCGAGCACAGAACGTCCAGGACGAGGACAGCGACGAGGGGGACGACGAAGCCGTGGGTGTGACGGAGCACGTGGAGGAGGAAGAGGGAGAGGAGCCCGCAACCCCTGGCTCTCCGAAGGATGTGATGGACCTGGCACGAACGGGCTGTTTGGCCCCTCACACAAGTCGGGAAGCAGCAGCAGCTG
>Ga0102934_1002589_pt1 | contig 12475 bp, 10 predicted proteins | sample SalPonR2_A_D1_MG_FD_78175 | JGI IMG/M metagenome (GOLD analysis project Ga0102934, IMG submission 78175) | Salt pond soil microbial communities from South San Francisco under conditions of wetland restoration - Salt Pond MetaG R2_A_D1_MG | ecosystem: Environmental > Aquatic > Marine > Intertidal...
CCCCTCCTTTTATAATTTTACTGCATAAAAATACCGGCCGCCTGATAAACAGTAAAAAACAGGAACAGCCACTGTAGACTTGCTTATGCATATTCCCGCATGCTAACTTCTATCTTAAGTACTGGTTTACACAATATGTTTGAAGCCAAAGCCGGCCGGACGCCGGTATCCGCTTTTGAAGGGCCCTGAAAAAGGGGATATTTTTCTGCTCCGGACACTGTGATATTTAGCCACAGTAGAGTTGTTTCTGCCTAGTTAGCAAAGAAGAAAGAAAACCGATAATTGACAATTTAAAAAAAATATATTAAACTATAAATGGAAATGAATTTCATTTCCATTTATAGTCCGGGGAGACTGTATGTCAAAACAAATTTTAAAAGAGTTAAAAAAACACGTTCCTTTTTCTGCCGGCGGTGCGGTCAGCGGTATTTTACTGATAATCCTGTTACAGGAGCAGTCACCGGGATTCCATAAAACTCTTTTTTATATTCTGCATCCAATACACGTGGTTTTAAGCGCGTTTGTTACTGCTTCCATTTACAAACTTCACACCTGTGATCGTTTCAACGCTAAATGTATCAGGGGCCGGTGCAATTTCTGGCTTCTCTCTCTTATCGGCTATTCCGGCGCTATTGGAATTGCTACCCTCAGTGATTCGATTATTCCTTTTCTGGGCGAAATTTTACTGGATATGCCCAACCGCGGTATTCATCTCGGTTTCATTGAAAAATGGTGGCTGGTAAACCCTCTGGCTGTTATCGGTATTTTATTTGCCTATTATATGCGTCCTCACACAGTTCTTCCGCATGCCGGACATGTTCTGTTAAGCACCTGGGCCTCTTTGTTTCATATATTAATGGCAACCGGCAATGAACTGACTGTCTGCTCCTATATTACTCTTTTCCTGTTTCTCTTTACAGCGGTCTGGATACCCTGTTGTCTGAGCGATATTGTTTTCCCCTTATTGTTTGTAAAAGCAAAAAAATAGAGACCTGCTTATGCTGCCTGGCTTTAATAATTATTTTACTTTATAATATAAACGGATTTAACCAATGGAAAACAGTTATAAATTTTTTGAAAATAAAGCCTGCCGCTACTATCCCTGTCACAAGGGTCTGAAACATATTAACTGCATGTTTTGTTACTGTCCGCTCTATTTTCTTGATGACTGCGGCGGCCATTATACCTTTACCAAAGACGGGCTCAAAGATTGCAGCCAATGTTTGATACCCCATAAACCGGGCGGATATGAATACATTCAGAAAAAATTAAAACAATATTTTAAGAAAAAAAAGGAACAAAATGCAACTTAAAATAGCTATCTCCAGCGGCAAAGGTGGTACCGGCAAAACATTTTTAGCCACCAATATTGCCAACACTCTTAAAAACTCTGAACAGCCGGTCAGGTATCTGGACTGTGATGTGGAAGAGCCTAACGGACATCTTTTCTTAAAACCGGAAATCACCAATGAAGAAAAGATAACCGTTCTCTCCCCGGCCAGAGTAGATCAGCAAAAATGCACCAATTGCGGTAAATGTGCTGAAGTATGCAATTACAATGCTATTACCATTGTTAATAATAAAACTCTGTTTTTCAAAAATTTGTGTCATATTTGCGGAGCATGTACTACTGTCTGCCCGGAAAACGCTATTATTGAAGAAGACCGGCTGATAGGCGTAGTAAAGCATGGCCGCAGCAATAATATTGATTTCCATTACGGTCTGTTGGAAACAGCTGAAGGGGGCATGTCACCCCGCCTGATCCGCCGTGTAAAAAAAAATATTGGTGAGGGAATCAATATTCTGGACTCAGCACCGGGAACTGCCTGCTCAGTAGTAGAAACAGTTAAAGATGCTGATATCTGCGTACTGGTCACTGACCCGACCCCTTTTGGTATTAATGATTTAAAATTATCAGTAAATATGTGCCGTTCCCTGAACCAGGAACCGGTTGTTCTGGTAAACCGGGCTGAATATTTTAACAATGATTTAAAGAAATACTGTCAGGAAGCACATCTGGAAATTATCGGAGAGATACCGGATGACAAAGAAATCGCTACTACCTATGCTGTGGGAAATTTAATTACTAACCATAATGCCGGCTATAAAGAAAAATTTTTCCGGATCAGCCGTAAAATAATTGAACTGAGTGCAAAAAAACGGCCGGTTAATAAAGCTAAAACCGCATCTGCCGCTTCAGCCCCCCCCCTTAATATCGAAAACGGAGCTGTTAATACTGACCACAGCACTAAACTCAAGGAACTGGTAGTTTTAAGCGGCAAGGGCGGTACAGGTAAAACCTCTCTGGTTGCCTCCTTTGCTGCTCTGGCCCAAAATACCGCCCTGGCTGATTGTGACGTTGACGCAGCTGATCTGCATCTTATTTTACAGCCGGAGATAAAAACCAAAGGACAGTTCAGCGGCGGTTACAGCGCTGTTATAAATGCTGATAAGTGTACCGGTTGCGGCTTGTGTTATGAAGCCTGCCGTTTTGAAGCGATAAACATATCTGCTGACCGTAAAACATTTACCATAGATGAAATGGCCTGTGAGGGATGCGGTGTCTGCGGTCTGGTTTGCCCCCGGGAAGCAGTAATACTTGATAAAGCCGTCAACGGCACCTGGTATGTTTCCGATACCCGTTTCGGACCATTAGCGCATGCCAAACTGGGCATGGCTGAAGAAAATACCGGCCGCCTGGTAACCCTGGTGCGTAATAAAAAAGATGAAATCGGCAGTAAAGCAGGCTTGCGCGAAGCAGTAATAGACGGTTCGCCGGGTACCGGCTGCCCGGTTATTGCTTCAGTTACCGGCAGCAATTATGTATGCATTGTTACTGAACCTACTGTTTCCGGTATTCATGATCTAAAACGTATTCTTGATGTGATCAATTTCTTCAACTTGAAAGCCGGTATTGTAGTTAATAAATACGACCTGGATCCTGACCAGGCAAACAAAGTTATCCAAATTTCTGCTGACTATCAGGCCGATTTTCTGGGACAAATTCCTTATGATAAAAATATAACCCGGGCCCAGATAAAAGGTGTGTCTGTTGTGGAATATACCAGCAATACTACAGTAAAACAAATCAAAAAAATATGGCATAAATTAAAAAATAAATTAAAATAAAATGAAAAAAAATTTATTACATCTATGTCATGAAAAATATAAAAAAGGCCGCCGCCTGATAGCTCCTTTACTGGGCACACCCGGTACCGGACTCATAAACAGCACTATCAAAATAGTACAGCAAAACAGCCAGGCTCATTATCAGGCCATAACTGCCCTGCATGCAGCTTTCAAACCGGATATTATTTTCCCGCTTATGGATCTTTCCGTAGAGGCCAATGCCCTGGGAAGATATACAGTTTTTCCCCGCGATGACAACCCAACCGTACCGGCGGACAATTTTGACATAAGCGAACTGGAACAGATGAAACAGATCAATATAAGCGGCGACAGCCGCGTACAGACTTATGTAGAGACTGCAGCCTTACTGCACAAAGATTTTAAACGCACTGTGATCCAGGGGGCTTATGTAAGCGGCCCGTATTCATTGGCATCATTGCTTATCGGCAGTGAACAAGCGGCCATGTGGTGCATAACAGAACCTGAAAAACTGTTAGAGGTTTGCCGGCTGGCTACTGGAGTTATTAAAGAGTACATCACAATGCTGGCCAGAGCCGGCGCAGATGTTATATGTATACTGGAACCCAGCGCAGTAATGCTTGGGCAAAAGCAGTTTGAAAAATTTTCAGCAGCCTTTATAAAGGAAATTTTAAAAGTAAACTATTATGGCCGGCCTGATTTTTTATACCATGTGTGCGGCAATGCTATGCATTTGATTGAAAGCATGACCAAAACCGGTATACACGGTTTAAGCCTTGACTCAGCAGAAGCCGGTATAGACATTATAAAAGTACTGGAACAAATAAATGAGGAGACAATTGTACTGGGCAATATTAATCCTGCTTCCACTCTGCTGAAGGGCCCGCCGGAAAAACTGGCCAAAGAAACGTTTGCCCTCCTGTACAACACCAGGCATTATCCCAACTTTATTCTCAGTACCGGCTGTGATATTGTACGGAAAACCCCTTTGGAACATCTGCATATTTTTATGAATACCGGTAAAAATTTTATAATAAAGGATAATAAATGAGTACCTCCTACCAGCACATTTTCGGTCCTGTCCCATCGCGGCGTCTGGGATATTCTCTGGGAATTGATCCGGTTCCTTTTAAAACCTGTTCCTATGATTGTATCTACTGCCAGCTGGGAGTAACTACTAATAAAACCTGTCAACGCCGGGAATTCTTTCCGGCTGAAAATATAATTTCAGAAATAGAAAAAAAATTAAAAGAAGGCGGGCCTGTTGATTATATAACCTTATCCGGCTCCGGCGAGCCTACTCTGTACAGTAAAATAGATACTGTAATTAATTATATCAAAGACAGTTCCGACAAACCGGTAGCAGTACTGACCAACGGTTCTCTGCTGTGGCAGCCAGAGGTAAGAGAGCAGCTTAAAAGAGCTGATCTGGTTGTCCCCTCTCTGGACGCGCCTGACAGTTCCCTGTTCAGGTATATTAATCGTCCCCAGACAGAGCTTGATTTTAATACCATGATACAGGGGTTGATTGATTTCCGCAAAGAATTTAAAAATAAAATATGGTTAGAGATATTTCTTCTGGGAGGAGTTACAGCACTGGAAGCAGAAGCTAAAAAACTGGCACAACTAGCAAAACAGATAAAACCGGATAAAATCCAGCTAAACACCGTAGAACGTCCCCCGGCAGTTGAATTCGCTTATCCGGTACCGCAGGAACAGATGCAGGATCTGGCCCGGTATTTTCCGGCCAATACCGAGATCATAACCGATTTTAATAAAATTCACAGTGCTTCCTATTTTAACAACAACAAAACCGAAATAATGAATTTATTAAGCCGCCGGCCCTGTTCCATTGAAGATATTCAGGGAGCACTGAACATGCATCAAAATGAAGTAATCAAATATACTGAAGAACTAAAAAAAGCACAAAAAGTAATTATAACCGAACATAACGGCAAACAATACTATTATATTAAAACCAAAAAAAAATAATTTTATTATTCAGAAAAAAAAATGTATGTAGAAATATTTTAAAAAAATTAATTAAATGAAAATTGTATTTATTACCCCTGCCGCAAATATTAGAAGGACTACGATCTACCGTCTGGCTATGCGTCTTTATGGCTCCCCCTCGCCTATTACCGGTCCTCTTATTTTAGGGAGTATTCTTAAAGCAGCCGGACATGAGGTTGAGGTTTATGAAGAACTTTACCAGAAAATAAAATTAAATAAACTTTTAAAAGCTGATATTATCGGCATCTCTACAATGACCTCCAGCGCACCCCGGGCTTACGAATTGGCTGCTTATTTTAAAAAACATAATAAAAAAGTTATCATTGGCGGTATGCATGCTTCAGTGCGCCCTGAAGAAGCTTTACAACATTGTGATCAGGTTATAATCGGCGAAGCGGAAAATACTATCCTCGATGTAGTTAATGGAAAAATTAATAACAAAATTATAAAATCCCGGCCGGTTAAAAACTTAGATAATCTTCCCCGGCCTGATTACAATCTGTTAAAAACTCCATACAAAACCGCTAACCTTTTAAGCACACGCGGTTGTCCGTACAAATGCAGTTTTTGTACTACAACCCGAATGTTTCACCCTTACCGAGAACGCAGTATCAACAGTATTATTGCCGAGTTAAAATTATATAAAAAAATGGGATTTAAACATGTCAACTTTCAGGATGATAATTTCACAGCCAATAAAAAAAGAACCAAAAAATTATTACGCGCTATAATTAAAAATAATCTACTCTTCAAAGACAATTTCTTTTTTGGCAGAACTGATATGGCTCAGGATAAAGAAATGTTAGAATTGCTCAGTACGGCTCATTTCCGCACCGTACTAATAGGTATTGAGTCAATAAATCAAAAATCACTTGACTTGATTGATAAACAACAAAAGGTTGCCAATATCAAACAATGCGGTACTGAACTAATTAAATACAAAATTAAAATAATTGCCAGTATTGTTTTGGGGCTCGATTTTGATAATAAAAATGATTTACATAAAACAGTACAATTTTGCCGAAAAATTAATGCTTACCGTTTACAGCCACCGCCGTTAACACCTTATCCAGGTACTCCGTTATATAATCAATTTGTCCGAGAAAAAAGATTGTTAATAAAAGACTGGCAGTATTATGACATGATGCATGTTACCTATATCCCTCGAAAATTATCTGCTCTTGGTTTACAACGTGAATTCATTAAAGCTATTTATAAATTTTATTCTTTGGGTTCATCATTGAAATTATTGTTTATATTCGGACCGCAAGCAGCACTAAATCGTTTATTTCTATCAGTCATATTATTTTGGGGCAGTATTTTTTCTAAAATTAAAGAAAATAAATATTACCGGCTGCTTAAAATAAATGCAAAACAGGAAAAACTACTTACCCGTTTTACTGTTTCCCCATCCAGATCGCAAAAAAAAAATTACAAATCTTTACACAAGCTTAAAAAAATATTTCAATCTATAAACCAATACAACCAGCAATACAGTGAAAATAACCGCTCTGTTGTTCAACATAAAATCTGGGAAATTGAAAAGCTTTTAGTCCATAAATAAAACCGCGGATCAACCGGCTTACAGGGTACATAGTGTCAGTGTAATCTCCGGGGGCTTCTATTTTAAAACAAAAATATTCAGCTGTTTTATTTTTTATTATTATTACAATAAATGCAGCTGTAAAAAAAATAATTAATAATTTACAAAATAATTATCTGCTATATCCCTGACTGCTGCTGTATAACTTTGATCATATATATCAACATAAATATCCTTTTTCGCGCCTGCCAATGCTGTTTCCAGATCTTGTTTAAGAGAGTATCTTAGATAATTACCCGCTTTACAAAAACGGCCGGAAAAAACCAGAGCATCTATTCTGCCGGCAACAGCCGCACCAGCGGCACAGCTTTGTAATAACTGGTAACGGCACACCTGCTGTGCCAAAGCGTTAATATTATCATCAGTTTTAAAAATACGGCTGAGATCTGTTTTACTACCTGTTAAACCGTACCAGCCACATTTTTGCGTTAAAATTTTATTAAGTTTTTCAGGACCCCAGTTAAACTCCTGTGCCAAAGTAAGTATTATACCGGGATCTGTTTCCGGAGAAAAGGTTTCTCCCGGCAAAGGGTAGGAGAGCATAACTGCCCGGCTGCCTTTAAGTGCAACTACTTCTGGAAAATCACCAAGGTGAATAGAGATAACACCGGGCTGACAGTTACAAAACCGTTGACGAAGAATGCGCCACAGATAAAAACAAGCAGCCTGATGTACAAGACCGTTTAAACCATAACGTTCCCGCGGAATTTTATCTGCTGTAGTCCGGTTTAAAGCATATACCCTTTCCCGTTCCGGTAAACTCTTAAAAAAAGTATCTCCAAAAACAAGCAATACCGGTATTGATGAAAAAAAATTGTTACAGGCTTTAACCAGTTCTATAGTTCCCGGCATATGAAGCGGAGCATGGGGAATTAATTGCTCCAGTTTGGTTATTGTATTACAGTTAACAATTTCCGGTGCAGTAAAAACAGTACCGCCGCAGATTACTCTGATAACTACAATTGTATCTGCAGCATTATAGCTGTTTATATCAAATGAATCTATAATTTCTTTTAAACAACTTTGCCACTCCTGCTGCGTAGTGTTAAGACCGCGGCACATATCAGCTTTTTTATGATAAAATATTTTTCGACGTTTGCAGTAAAAACTGAAAACAAAGTTATCAATTTCCGGTTCCAAAATTAAAAAATTCATTCTATCACTCCTGAGAGACTGGCTTACGGTGTAATAATTTAAAAACATCACGGGCAATAGCCAATTCTTCATTGGTTCTGATTACCAAAATTTTTATACGGCTGCCGGAAGCGGTAATGTCTGCCGGCAGTGTATTTATCGAATTGTTTAAATCATACGCAATATTGATACCAAAATGACTCATTCCGCTTATAACTGCGGTGCGCACTTGAGGAACAGTCTCCCCGATGGTATCTGTAAAAATAACCGCATCAGCCGGACGGCCGGACAATGCGGCCACCGCTGCAAGATAGCTACCCAGATATTTTTTAATACGGGAAATATATATCCGGAAAGCTTTATTAGCAGCTTCATCTGTTCCTTTTGCCTCAGCTGTGACTATATCACGTATATCACCACTTTTACCTGATAAACCCAGCAAACCGCTTTTTTTATTCAACTCTTTTTCCACTGCCGGGCAGTTGCCGTTATACTCTGCCAGTAAATGTATTACAGTGGCTGCGCTAATATCCCCGCACCTTGTACTCATAATAAGTCCGGGTAGTGGTGAAAACCCCATAGTATTATCAATGCTCTGGCCATTAACTACAGCACATAAACTGGCGCCCCCGCTGCCAAGATGGCAGCTAACAGCATTTATTTTTTTAACTGCTATACTTAAATGCTCTGCCGCCTCACTAATTACATAGCGATGACTGGTACCATGAAAACCATATTTCTTAATATGCAATTTTTGAGAAATATCTGCCGGCAGACAATAAGTTGAAGCATAAGCCGGTATAGTACTATGATAACCGGTATCAAATACCATTACCTGAGGCAGATCAGGATACAGTTTTAAGCATGCATTTATTAATTTAACAGCCGGCGGATTATGTAAAGGAGCCAGTTTTTGGGTAGCATAAAGCTCAGGTAAGACCTCTTTATTAACCCTAACCGGTTTCTGAAAAAAATTACCGCCATGAACAATGCGGTGACCAATAGCCTGGATGTCTAGCTTATGTTTTTGCTGCAAAATATTCATTACCTCTTTAAAAGCTGCTGTATGATCCGGCATGTTAACTTCAATTTTATCGGTTTTACCGTTACAGGTACTGATTATACACGGCGGTTGGGCAGTAGGCGGACCCACCCGCTGGGCCTCACCAGCTGCAAGCTGCCGGCCTGATGGCATTGCTATTATTTTATATTTTAAAGATGAACTGCCGCAGTTAAAGATTAATATTTGCATTATATTTTGCCTGCAGATGTTTACAAGCTGCCTATGGTCCATCCGAAAACCGGTATGCCGATCAGATTATGAATTATACTGGCCGTTCCGTATACAGCAGTATGAATATTATTCAGCTTTACATATTCATCCGGACCATGGATAACATCTTCCGTTCCCGGACCATAACCTATTGTGGATACATCATATTCATTAACAAGCACACCGCCGGCTGTAGCCATTCCGGCACGGTTCAGGTGCCATTTACCGGTACGGCACTCCAATCCTGCTGCCTGCAAGGCGTGCCGGGAGCGTTCCATTAATACAGAAAAGGGATCAACAGACCAGGCATGGGTTACTTTAGTAACAGTACAATCACGGCCCGTATACATATTATGGTGTTCCCGGTGCACATCTACAGCAACAGCTACATTATTCACAGTCTGTACTGCCAACAGGGCCTCATTACGCGTTTGTAACAGAAGATCTTCCGGTTTTTCCCTGATATTAAAGCGACGGGTAAGGTTGATACAAGCCCGGCGCTGTGAGTCATTACTTTGATATACAGGCGACTGGGAATGAAAACTTTCCGGTTTCGCTGCAGTATCATTTTGATTACGAAAATTAAAATCACGATAGATCATACCAGCTGCATCATCTACATCAAGCACATTATGCCCTTGTACTTTTACATCCATATCTATCCATCCGTCATGACCATAGTAAAGACCCAGTTCAGTCGGCTCACCCAGCAAAGCATAATCCGGCATTAATTCCAGTTCCGGTAAAGTCCTCTCCAATAATGCCCGCACTCCGCTGCTGAAACCTGTTTCTTCACCTACTGTTGCCGCCACTACAAGATTTCCCTTGAATGGTAAAAGACTGCGTTTTAAGAGAGCACCGGCAAAAAGCTGGCAGGCTAAACCTGCGCGGCAATCACTGGCTCCGCAACCATAGAGTTTACCCTGGTCCTCTTGCGCACCCCAGGGAGAATGATGCCACTTTCCTTTATCCGCCGGCAAAACCGTATCCATATGAGAGTTTAAAAGTAAAGTCGGTTTATGTTCTCTGCCGTAAATAATACCGATAATATTGCCGCTGTCATCCTGTATTACCTTGTCATAACCATATTTGTTCATATACTTGCGCACCAGCCTCGCTATATCCTGTTCTCTGAAGCTGGGACTGTAACATTTTATTAATTCCCTGGTAAAAGCTGCTGCCTCACTTTTAAGTCCCTTGTATTTTGACTGTAATATACTATACATTTAATACTCCTTAAAATAAAATTTAGTTCTATTAATCCTATTAAATAAAAGCATAAATCATACCAAACTTTTCCGCTGTATAAATTCAATGAAAATACTGAAAATAAAAAATAGTAAAATTTTATTTTCAACAAACTATTTCATAATGAAATTATTATATTTCATTATGAAATAGTTTGTCAGAATCAGCTGTGAATCTTACGCGGCATAAGTAAAAATTTTTGATAACCTTAAAAAAATACAAAAAAACATCTATAAATTTGACTTTATAATAATAATAGCTTATCTTTATATTAAGTTGCCTAATAATTAGGAAGCCTAAATAATTATCTTCTGACAATTAAATGATAAAAAAAAACAACCAACTCTCTTCTGATTTGCAACAGCTGACCACTGGTTTCCCTTCCGCCACCCTGGAGATAGCTGACTGTGTCCAGCGTATTATGCTTATTACCAAAAACTGGAACCTGGACATAAGTATGTACACCCAAAAAATGCTGCGCAACATTACTATGAGCGAATGGACTGTACTGGGATATATCTTTAAAAACAGCCAGGCTTCCATGCATGAACTGGCCCGGTATACCTATGTAAGTATGCCGAGCATGACCGAAACCATAGCCAAACTGCAAAAAGCAGACCTGATAAAACGCTGCCATGATAAAAATGACCGCCGTAAAATTTTTATCCGATTAACATCTAAAGGAAAAAAATTAATGGAGGTACTGCAGAAAAAACATCTGACTGTTTTAAACAATCTGCTGCATAACTTTAATAAAAACGAAACCCGAAAACTGCTTGATCTGCTGCAAAATTTACTGCACAGACTGGAACATAACAGTTCCCGGGAAACTGACGCGGGATAAATAATGGCCAACTGTAAAAAATTAACGATCCAGATCCTGATTCTAACTGTTCTGCCACTACTTTTATCCGCCCGGCTGCAGGCTGATAGAGTTATTAACCTTAAAAAAGCGCTGCATCTGGCTAAAAAAAATAATGTTACCTTGAAAAAACAGCAAAATGAAATACAAATAGCCCGCCATAACCTGCAAAGCGCTCTTTATTCATTATGGGTGCCTAATGCCAGTATAAGTTTTGATACTTCCTTCCTTGATCAGGATACTATCAATGACGCCAAAATAGGCACTAATATGATCATTACCAATATTCCCGTTGTTGACGCCGGCTATACACCTACCGGCAACTATGTCCCCCTGCCTATCTCTGACCCGGATGCAAAAAATATTGCTACGGTGCAAAACCCGGCTCTGTCAGCCAGACTATCAATTAACAAACCCCTGTTTGCCGGGTTTGCTTTAAAAACAGCTGTCGAAAACGCCCGGTATAAGCTTAAGACAGCCCGCCGTATATTAAGAGAAAAAACCACAGCTGTAACCTGTAAAGTTATGCGGGATTTTTATAACCTCTTTCTTTTACAACAACAGATAGATCTTACTTCTGATATGCTAAACAATCTCCGGGAACGCACAGCTACCATGAAAGCAAATTACGATGCCGGACGCATATCTGAATATGAATATACTTCGGTTAAAGTACAGTATCTGAATATGGCACCGGAAATAATAAAATTAAGCAATACTTTACTTACTGCCAAACGCAGCTTTATTAATTACCTCGGCATAGATAATAAAAAACCGGTTAAATTTGAAGGGGAAATCAGCCAGATAAAAAAATTACAAATACCTGATTATACTAAAAAGCAATTTACAGAAAAAGCACTGCTCCATAACAGCAGTATAGAAACTTTGCGTGATACTTTAAAAAATATTGCCCGGCAAAAAAAAAGTTTACGCTCTGCCCGGCTGCCGACTGTAAGCGGTTATTTCAATTTTCAATACCAGTATGCCTTTGATGAAAAAGAGATGGCTGCAGACAACAACCGAACCTGGCAACCGTCATGGAACCTGGGCTTACAGCTTAACCTTCCCCTGAGTAAAGCTGTTCCCTTTTCTTCAGCTCAAAAAAAAGAGCAAAACGCAGCATTACAAGAAAAAAATGCTTCCATACAGCTTACTGATTTAAAACGCAACATTGAACTGCAGGTCACATCTTTGCTGCAGAAAATCAAGGAAACTGGAGAGATACTGAAAAGCC
>Ga0102934_1002592_pt1 | contig 12468 bp, 31 predicted proteins | sample SalPonR2_A_D1_MG_FD_78175 | JGI IMG/M metagenome (GOLD analysis project Ga0102934, IMG submission 78175) | Salt pond soil microbial communities from South San Francisco under conditions of wetland restoration - Salt Pond MetaG R2_A_D1_MG | ecosystem: Environmental > Aquatic > Marine > Intertidal...
GACCATCCAGATCTATATCATTTACTTTCTTAATAAACAATGTAAGATCTGTTATTTTTATTCCTTGCTTTTTCATTAAATTCATCTTAATTGAAATTAACCTTTAGATTAATTTCTTTTCTATCAATTCGATAGCATTCGTGGGTAATTGAAGCACATTTAATTTGCTTATTTACCAACTCTTCTAATAATTCAGTTTTTGCATTCATAATATTTGTTTTTAAGTAATTAATAAATAATAAATAACAGTGGCTAACAAAGGCTATAAAACATAGCGGTTGTAGTGGGTAATTCAACGGTAGTGGCTCGTATGTAGTTCGGTGTAACTTGACAGCTTTCTGCCTCGTACTCCGCTACGATTTCATAGCCTCGACCGTTAGCGTGCATTTAAGACGCTCCCAATATCCCATATACTTTCCAATGGGATTTCTCGTTGCTTAATAACTCCGCCTCGACAAAAAAGTATTTCCATTTCTAATTCCTGAAACATTGTCGTTTCAAATTCAAAGAGTTTAAAACCATTATTGTAAAGGTTTATTGCATCAGAAGCAGTAAGCCATTGGTTCATATTTTCAACATTCTTTCCCGCACTTTGCCAAATGTGTCCATCTTTTCTATGTAGTTGTAGATTTAGTGGCATTGGAAAGTCTTTTGCTATTCCATCAGGGCAAAGTATGTGTATCTTTTTACGCAATAAACCTTCCTTGGTGTACCACATACCATCTCTATCGGTTGGATTTTCTATTCTAAATACTTTTTTTGTTTCCATAATAAAAAACGCACGCTAACATTGTATATAAAACAGTGGCGTTACCGTGTCAATTTGAACCACTGTGCAGTCTTGTTAATTTGTCGATGTGCGAAAAGTCCTGCAATCAATCACCACCGTTTCATATACTTAACCGTTACCAACAATGCTACGTCTTATTTCTAATGTAGCTTGTTAGCATATTCCGCTCGGCTGCCAAATTTGTGCTTTGTCTTTCTGCTTTCTTTATAATTTTAATCCCTCTTTTGGTTTCGTAAAGCAAGCCCCAATTTTCGGGTGTTTCATTTTCGTTAATCATATTTTCAGGGCATAAGTAAAATCGTAATTCACCTACGCCATAAGCACAAATTTGTCTAAATGGCTTTTTAAAATCTTGCAGGAAATCTGACCGTTGAACTTTTACTTCTATCATAATTGAACACCAACTGCACCAACCGATAATGTCAGGTATTTCAGGCTCAACTTGTGTAAAAAGTTCAACTGCCACAATACTGCAATTAGGCACTAATACGTTTTTTGAGTGTTTTTTAAGCCATTTACCGCCTCGCTGACATAGTTCTCTGTGGGTATCTGTGTCGGGTTTTTTCCGCATAGTTGGTAACACATTATATATGTCAGTTGCGGTTTTGTTATGTCTTGTTCCTTTTACTCCCATTTCAAAGTTTTTACGTGTTTGATACGTCCGTGCTTTTAGTCGCAACCGAACGCATATAATTATCCGTTATTCTTTTTTAATTTCATAAACCTCAACCGTTTTACTTTCTTTATCATAGGCCATGATAAATGATTTCTTTTTCCGAATAAGATTGTAAAGCTTGTCAAGTTCATGCACTTTTTTCTGTTGTTGGTTTAAATTTACCCTCAACCAATCAATAATGTAAGCTATTTTGTTTTGTTGTGCCATGATTAATATTATTTATCATTGTTTTCTAAAATTTAAAATTTGCGCCCCGTTTACTTCAATGTGTGCATTAATACAACATGAGTTGTTAAATGAAAAAATAAACCAGTAAGCAGGGCCGTTTCAAATCCTTTCCTATCTCCGGTGTAAATAAAATATTCTGTGACAAGAAAGGCTGTAGCCCCAACACCAACACCAATCCAGGTTTTTTGATTGTTGTTTAAAACAGGTGTGCACCTCTTTTTAACCTTTAGGGACAACATTTCACATTTCAATTTCTGATAAGTAGCGGGAGGTTCTTCAGCTTTGGTTACAATAACCAAGCTAAACAATACGATTATTAACATTATTTTCTTCATGATTTATAATTTTATAGCGTTTATAATAAATATAGTTGTTGCATTCCTCAAAGGTAATAAATTGAGGGTTGTTTTGTACAATATTGTCTATTTCGCTTTGTTTCGTTGCATTTTTTAAGGCGGTAATAATCTCCTGGTATTTAATATTGTGTTTGTTCATGATTAGTGATTTAAAGGTGTCGAATTCGATGCGTTTTCTTTTCATATAAGCCTTATTTTTGGCTTTTCTTTTTATTGTAGGGGTAAACCCTTACCAATATAAAAAAAGGCTTAAAATTGCCTTATATGACAATAATAAGCCATTAATTTAAAATGGTAAAGGAATGTTATTAATTTCATATTTTAATTTATTCATAATTATTTAATTTTAATGTTTATAAATTTAATGTCTCTTTAACTTCCTGTTCTTTTTTCTTGCTAAATATCCAACCGACAAACCGCTCTCCGTTTTTGTTTTTTAGATATTTGTTAAACCGCCCGTTAATGGCTTTTAATTCTTCCTTAAGGGGTTTTGTGTTTCCTATAACTGCAATACTCTTTTCTGTGTATTCGATAATTTGAATTGATTGTTTTTGTTTTTCCATAGTTTCATTTTGTTTTTTAATTTGACTTTTCTTTGTTGTTCCTGTATTGGTTTTTTTATTATTTTTTGATTTAGGACTTGAATTATTTTTTGGTTTAGTTTCTCTGGGAGTTTGGTTTAAATCCTCATCACAAATATTATAATTTTCGTTTAGTTCTTCTTCTTCATTCCATTCAAGTTCTTGCGGCATAAGCAATATCTCTTCATTTATAATCATTCCACTTTTTTCGTCAACAAATTTAAAATTTAATTCTTGATATTCTTCTGTCTTAAACATTTTATTTAAAAGTGCAAGACTTACACCAATTAATAATTTATTTCCCGAATTTTCGGCTTTTAAATTACACTTATAACCAATATTAAAATCTATATCATTTCCCCTAACATGCAGAATGTTTCTGTCAATAGCATTAAATAATTTTATGGTTTTACTTGCTTGGTTTACCGCTGGCTCTGCCTCTTCTAGCGTTTCCTTCATATTACTTGCTGTAACCTTACAAAATGAATGAAACTCTGAAGGCAATACGCCTTCCCAACGTGGGTACTTGTTTTCCTCGTTTTTATAATAGTATTCATATACACTGCCCTTTAAACAGGTTGTTTTTTCATCATATATTATTTGATAATCATCATCTTCTAAGATATTAATTATTTTTTTATCCATAAGAAACTGAAATTTTCCGTTTTTTTCTCTTTTGTGAAAAGATAAAATGTGAGCATCTGTCGCAACTATATATCGATCAGTTACATTTACGCATTCCATCACTGGGCGTAACTTATCTTTTGCTGTATAATTAACAGACTTTTTAACTCTTTGTATATCTGCCAGGCAAATTTTATCTTTTTGTTTTTCTTTGAATTCCGGCAGTAAAGGAAAATCTTCCGTATCAATATCATTCGGCAAAGTATAAACAGAATTTAAGGTTTTGATTGCAATAGTGCCATTTTGATTAATTAGATCAATCTCTTTGTTTTTGTCAACAATCTTTTTAAAAAAATCAAGCGGCACAAGTCCTTTTTTTAATTGAAAGTTAACATCTTTGAGGATTACAACCCGACCTAAGTTATAAAATATCATTTGATTATCTTTTATTAAAATACAATCTAATACAGGCAAGGTATTATTTTTATCATATATTTTCTTTGCCTTTTTGCAAAATTTTCTAAGTTCTGTGGTTTTCATAGCTTTTAAGTTTTAAGGATTTATAAATATCTTTTAAATGATTCAAGTACATACTTGCCATTAAATATCATTCGGCTAGGCGTGTCAGGAAATTCTGATTTAATTTGATTTTTAATTTTACGGGCTTTATAATAACTAATATTAAGCCGTGACGCTACTTCTTTTAAGGAATTAACTTCAGTCAAAGAAATAGTTTTTCCATCTTTCATTTGTAATGTTTTAGTTTTCATAGGTTAAAAGTTTTATTTAATCCGAATAGGATCAGTTAGTACTTCCCCAAATTCATTGCGATAATGTGCCCAGAGAATATAATTAACATCCTCAAAGGTTATATGAACAAAACCTGTATTTTGTCCCCAAACTTTTCCTTTTTTCTGAGCTTCTCTAAATTTTCTTTTTGCTTTTTCAACCTCTTTTTTAGAAGTTCCTGAATGTGCTTCTTTAATTTGATAAATGTTTGTTGTTTTCATAGGTTTAAATTTTAATGGGTTTAAAATAATACTCTATTCACTACGATAGCCGTAATAATTACCATTTTGACGATAAACAGTTTCACCAATCTTTACATCTTTAGGACTTACACCAAAATACAAATATAACGGTTCTTGTTTTAGTTTAGAAAAACCAAATGCACTTTCTGATCTTTCAACGTTCAAATCATATTCTAAATCATTGTTAGATTTTGTTCTTTTCACGATATAGGTTTTATCGTTTAGCATTTCTTTTCCTGTTGTAAATTTCATAATTATTGGTTTTTAAAATTGTTCTTCTAATAATATTTTTTCCTGGTGCATAGTCTCCCCAAAATTGATAAGGGCCTCTCTGTAATTATTACAAGATTTAAACATAATTTCGGGATTTTGCCTGGTTACATGATCGTTTTGAATAACATACAAACCAGTCTCATTTAACACTGTTACTTTATTTCTTTCGGCATGAATCATTGTATTAATAATCTCATCCTTTCTTTGTTGTGCTTTTCTGATTAATTGTTGTATTTCCATAATTAACAAGTTTTAAAGGTTTGTTTAAACAGGCTAAATTAATAGCCTGTTTGGTCACAATTTTACGGACTGCCAACCGGCTTTATAATTTCCATTCATTTTCTTGTCCTTCCAATATTTCCATTTCTATAGCAATATCAGAAATTACACTGTCTAATAATATGGCTTGTCCGGTGCCTGTTCGTCCCCAATACTGGTTTAAGCCATCATCAATAACTGGTTCACCTTCTTGTTTAAGCTTGTCATATAACCATTTTGAAACAATCCACCATTCAAAAATCTCCTGGGGTTCTTCTTCCAGGTTTTCTATTTCATCTCTGGCATCTTCCAGCTCTGTTATTTTGCTTTGGATAGATTCTTTTTCAGGGTTTTGCCCTGCATAATGATCAATCATTAAATCAATCTTTTCTAAAGCTTCTTCTTTGTCCTCTTCGGAATAAATAGAGATAAACTCTTCTTCTATTGTTGTTTCGTATTCATACCGATACATATTTTCAATGTCATCAATTGAAAAAGGAGCTTCAGAATCTTCAAAACCCTTGTTTAATACATATTCAACCAAATTATTTACATTTGCATAAACTTCTCTGTTTACAAAATGTCCTTTAATTTTTTGGTTTTGTGGGCTGTTTTCTTTAATTTCTTGTCGTTTCATAATAATATAAGTTTTAAAAGGTTTTAATTTAAATTAATGTTCTTAACGTTTATGTTTTTTCTTTTTGAGGAATAAACTTTTTGTTTAGTTATTACATTATTTAAGCGAGGTAAAACTACAATTCTAATTGTAATGTTTGTATTTTCTTTTTGTGTTTTCATAGCTTTTAAGTTTTAAGGATTAATCACTGGCTTTAAATTGATATTACAAACATTGTAATGATTAATGATATTACAATTAATTTGTAAACAATGACTTGTTGTTGTTCTTTTTTTAGTGTTTTCATAATTGAAAAGTTTTAAAGTACATTAAATAATTTATTTGTTAAAATACGTTTGCAAAGCCATTTTCCAGGCATGCAAATTATAAGTTTTAGGATTTGAATTTGATTGATTTCGCCAGAAATTAATACGTTTTTCAATTGCTTTTTTAAGTTCTTTTTTATCTCCAATTTTTACATTGCATTGTTCGTACAATAAATCTAATTCTGTCATAGTTTTGATTTTAAAGATTATACTAAATTATTGTCTAAAACAAATTCAGCCGGATCATTTAAATATTCATGAACTTGATCCATCAAGCGATCCAACTGTTTCTTTTCACTGTAACTTACTATCCTGTTGATTTCACTCCAATTTAAGTCAAATGATGAATCATTGGTATGAAAACCTTCACCATTTTGAAATAATTCGGTTAGAAACTCTTCGGCTTCTTTTGTTGAATCAATAGTCCTGTTTAGATTTGTTTTTAATGTTTTCATAATTATTAGTTTTTCAATGAATAAAATAGGTCATCTTGAGAATTAACACCTTGTACATCACAAGCATCAAAAAAATATGTCTCGTACTCATTTTCTACCTTAACAAAACAATGAGGTACTCCGTTTGAAAATGTAACATCTGCGGGCTCCGTGTTATAACCTTCTATTTCACCCATTAATTCAAAATTATCAGTAACAATAATAGATGTTTGATAGTTTTCTTTTTCTAACTTATCAACCATAGCCTTAGCAAAATCAGTAAAATATCTTTCATGAATTTGTTCTGATGTTCCCATACCATGTTTTACATATACTTCACCCCTTGATTGTTCTGCGATGTTTTGTAATTGTTTTAAATTTGATTTTTTCATAGCTTATAAATTTTAATTAAACAAATATAAATTAATTGTTCTACAAAATACGTAAAAAAACAATACTGTGCAAATATTTTAACTAAAATCTTTGTATGTTTTACAACATGTTTTGTGTATAATTCAGGAATAATGAAGGAAAGAAACAATTCTGAACGTTTATTCTTTGGGGAACATATATAAGATAAGAAAACAATCAACTATTATGGTATTTACTTTTCTCTGGCTGTTTTATTATATTATTTTTAACTTTATAATTATACGTCGCCCTCCTGGTGGCTGCCGTTGAATAGTCCGCAAATGATATTATTGTATCTTTATCTAATGTTTTAATTTGATTTGATATTATATAATTATAATACCGTAAAACCTTCCGGCCCTGATTAGTTAATTGATAACTTCCTTTCAGTGTAATATAACCTTTATCTTTTAAAGAATGTATTAGCTTGTTTAAATAATAATAATGTAAACCGGTGATGTTTTTTATATCCCCTATCTTTATTTTTATCTCATTGCGATTAACATTATTGATAATCATTAATAAAATTAGTTCTGTCTGTGTAATATTATAATGTTCCTGCATATACTTTAATATTACAGGGAGTGTAATCATTGTTTTTTCGTGATATTGCTGAAGCTTATTGATAGTGTTTGGTTTTGTAATTAATAATGTTGTTGTTGTTGTAACTAATACATTTAGTTCAAAGATACAGAAAAATAAACAAACTTAGTTTTTTAGTTCATTCCTGGTTAATACAACCCTGCAAACCTCATCCAGGTACATATTATAGATATAACGTTTCACTTTTAACATTAGTGAACCATGCAGGATCGTTTTATACTTGCGTCAATTATACTGTTTATTCATTGCAGATTGTTCAATACTTTGTTTAGATCGTTGATTGTATACGCTATATAATTAAAAAAGATACTATAAACACAAACCCAACCGAGGGGGGTGGGGTCGCAAAATAATGAATGAAACGCACGCATACACCCCCTTATAATATAAACTAAGGACATATATAAAAAAACATCAACATTCCCATAAATCACTCAACATTATCAATATTGTCTATATTCTCTACCCAATTTTCATATTCACTTCTACTTATTTCAATCAGGTTGGTTAACACTAAATTTTTTATATCAGGATCATCTTCCTTTAATTGATTATATAATATTTCTCTATTAGGGAAAGCACTCCTATTTCCTTTTGAGACAATTAATGTTTCCCAAGTTGTTAGCTTTCCATCTAGATCAATAGCTTTGTAAAACACTATAAAATAACGTTTTTTATACTTCTTAAAAAATTTTGTAATACTCATGTTATTATATTTATTTATTCAACATACTCATCATTCCCAATATTATTCAAACAACTATCACAATCTACTGGTTGAACAACATGCATTTGTTGTCCATTCTTAAAGCCATTATCATAAGCTCTTTCTAACATAATTTTGACATATTCTTCTGTATAATATTTCTTTCCAAGCACTTCTATAGTATCTTGATCAATATTTTTAATATCTACTGAATATTCCATAAATCATCCTATTAAAATCAACAATACAACATACACTAATAAGGCAATTCCTCCACCTACTTCTTCGTCAATTTTATCACACCATGATTTAAATGTTCTTCTGTCCACATTAACAATTCGGGCCAATTTAGCATATTTATCGCTTACATAGCAGTGCCCATCTAATGTTTGTAATATAAAACCCTTTTTCATTATTGTATGTTTTATCGGTCATTCACTACAATTTTTATTCATATTTATCTCTCAATAGTTGATACAACTCATCAATATCTCCATAATTTGACACTATTTCTTCGGGTGTTAGATTACAAAGCACCTCATCCAGATAATCTGTTTCTATAATAAGTGTCACATAATACGTGCTAGAGGCAATAACCTCTACATTATTTGCATCAAATTCTAATTGTTTTGTCATAATTATATTATTTAATTAACCAAAAAGTCACGTTTCCACCCGCATTAACGTGACAAATAAAACGCACACAAAAGCTAAAATAAAGCCATATAAGAGCCTTTTATTCTTTTTAGGGATATAACACCAATAGTTAAAAACAATGCCATGTGAAGGCTTATTTTGCATTATAATTATATTTATTTATTCAATAATTATTATTACTATCCCTAATAGCATAACAATCGTTTTAGGTTTTTCTTTATATGTATTCTGTCGTTAAACATATCAAAAAAAAAGATTGTAGTCTTTCAATTCTAAACATAATCTATAATTTATTCATTTAAAAATATTATTTGCATATCACTATATCGTACTCCATCATTAAAATCAAAATCAACAAGTTTAACATCATAATCAGTTATGAAATTATAATATAAATCATAAAATTGTTGTCTAATATTATCAGTTAATTCACCATCATAACTATCTAACATACCTTGATATGACATTACTTGTTTATTATCTTTAATAAAGTCAAATATTTTCCTACTATAAGATTTGTAAAAACTAGAAAATATATAAACATTTTCTGGTCGAACATACTGAATTTTTTTATAAACCTCATCTTTATTATCAAAAAGCATGTATTCATCTAAAATGATGTTCCTAGTTTTCTTTCCATCAACTTCATACAAAAATTGATTAGATGACATAAAACGTTCTTTACTAATCTTAACTCTCTCATAAATAGCTCTTGCCGTATCATAATTTTGAGCTACATACAAAGTATCATCAGGACTCTTAATAAATTCATAGAGTGCTTTTGTTGTTTTACCTGATTATCTTGGCTGTACTAAAAATATTTTATTCATTTTTACCTTTTATTTATTTTATGTTGATAGAGTTTGAATTATTTCTTTTAAAATATATCCAGTAAAATAATTTTCATTTGTGTTAAATCTTCCCTCCTCAAACAGAATTTTGAACATTTCTTTTTGTTTGTTGTTTAATGAATTATAAAAATCTGCAATTAATTTTTTATAATGTTCGATAAACCCTGATTCCTCTGCACATTCGTACGAACAAAAACGTTCATAGTACAATGGATAGTTAGTATCCTCCATTTCTTCCATTGGATCATTTGAAAATTCAAAAGTTCTTCTACAGTGATTGCATATATTTTTCATATTTATTATTTTTATTTATTCAACAATTGTTTTAAATTTTTCTTTCATGAATTACCGATAATTTCTCGGTAGTTAGTTTTTAATTTACGTTTTAATCTATAGTATTTAATGCGTGGTTTAAAAATTAATCTTATTAACCATCGCCATCTTCGTCTACGTTTAGCCTTTTTAATCCAACCACTTTGCTTCATATTATTTTATTTTTATTTTGTCACAATTATGTTCTATTTTTGTGACATTGTAATTAAAATTCATGTATTGTAAGTATTTTTCACGTGAGCTCATACCAAACTTTGTCCTCAATCTCTTTCATGTTATCCTCAAAGAAGTCAAAGAACGATGTTCCCTTGTGGAATACATCAATAATATTAACTTCCCAGAAAGGTTGTGCCAGTCCACCATATCTTTTAATACGATCATTATAATCTTGTTTTGTCTCACCATCAATTTTAAATATAACAGTAAACTCTACACCTTTAATTTCAATTGTTGCTTCCATAGATTTTTAATTTAAAAGTTCCACTGATCTGCCATTGCTTTTGCAATACCAGGGAACGTAGTACTTCTTATTTTAGAGTTTTTATTGTCAGAATACCACTTAGGCAATTTTTTACCACTTGGAGTTGTAACAAACTTGCCTTTATCTACAATTTTCGTAGGAAATAATATAGGCAACTTTTTTAACCACAAACAAGTTGTTTTTTGAAAAGGATCCCCAAATTGCTAGGGTTGAATTATCTGGTCTGGTTTTCTCCATATAGTTGACATTATGCTAACTGGATTTTCTATTGCAATTTTTTCAATTGGTGCATTAGCTAGTTGCATAAAAAAATCAATAGCTTTTTGCTGCCTTCCGTCTTCTCTTTTCTTTTTAAAATGCTTTGCTCCACTGACAGCCAAATGAGTGCAAGGAGGAAAAGCAATCATCATATCCCACCCATCTTCTAAATGTTCCAATACATCATCTTTTACATGCCACTCAGGATGATCACCAGAACATGATTCAATATCACACGAATAGGCTTCGTGCCCCCTCTCTCTAAATGCTTTTGTTACTATTTGACTTTCCTCACAAGCTACTAATATTTTCATAATTCCATATACATTATTCTAATATAACCTAAAATTTTAAAATCTTTTCACCCTTACAGGCAAATATATCAAAAACAAATTTTAAATCCAAATTTTAGCTTATATTTTATTATTCATAACAATTCAATATTTTCTTCTCTCATAAATTCTTCCTCAGAAACATTATTTCCACAATCCATAATAAAATCTGTATAAAGCTCTAGAAAATGCTCCCTGCAATAATATCTGTCTATTTGTATTGGAGAATTAATTGGTGTTGTCTCCCATTTATTGTGTCGATAGACAGCAACGTTTTTACAAAACTCACAAAGAAGTTCTTCATCTTTCTCATTAAACGGAGCTCTTTTGTCATGTTCTGCCCCTAGTGGTAATCCGCCTAAACTATTTTTCATAATGTGTCCTCCTTTAAATAACTAATATCAGGATCATAAATTAAAACATATACACAAAACTAATGTAAGCCATATTTTGGCTTTAAATATAAAAATAGGGGTTATATACTATAAAAAACATTTAAAGCTTAAATTTGGGCTTATATATTGCTATTATAATAAACAAATGTTTTATTCATTTTTGTGTATTTTTTTAAAAAAACAACTAAACATTTCATTATACGTCTCACATCCTTTTTTAGTTATAGTCCATTTATAAACTCCCGCATCATCCTTTTCTGCATTAATCAGCCCTTTGTCTTTCAAATCGTAGAGTAATGAACGTGTGTATTCTTTGTCAAAGTCACTAACAAAACTTAATTTATTAATAGCTATTAAGACAAGATAGGGGTGTTTTGTTTTCATCGCCCTGTAATAAGCTATTTTAAATATAAGCCAATGATCTTTATTCAATTCTTTTTCGTTATGCATTTTTATATATACTTTTAAATGATTCAACAAATGATTGTGGAAGCATGTTCCAAACCTTATAAGCAACCTCTGGCACTGTTAAACAATCATCGTTGGGCTGTGTTATACGAAACATTAAATCAGAATAATCTTTTAATGTTCCTCCATTTTCCTTAATTATATACCAAAGAAGTCCCAACTTATCTCTCATTGGAAAATGTTCAACATCAACCATGTATTTGTGAAAAACATTATCTATATGCATGTTTCGATACTCTACGCAGTATTCACCAAATGTTTTTTCTTTAGATTTAAAATCTATACAAGTGCTATGATCAGTAACTTCAACACCACCCAGTGCAATTCCATCTGGTACTAAGTCCTTAATTTTTGTTTTTTTTGTTATTTTCATAATTATTATTTTTAAATATCGCATATCGCAATATGCAATATCACGTTTCTTCTTTTGACGCATCAAGATCAGTTAATAAATCATTAATACGCTCATTAATTTTTTCAAGCTGCTGATTTAACATATCAACAATCTTGGCTTTAAGGGCTTTTTTATAATCACTATCAAAAAGCATTGCGTCTACAATTGTAGGATAATGCTTTATGGGATTTTCAAACTCTATTTGTTTAGGAACTAAAATTTCTTCCTCTGAGTCCAAAGAACTCAATATATTTTTAATTTGTTTCCTTCTCTCCAACAGTTTGTGGAGTATTTCAAAACGATCTTCTTCCATGTTATTTAATTTTAAATTTAACATATGCTAACATGTTATTAATTGCATTAAAACGCAATTAATAACTGCGTTA
>Ga0102934_1002593_pt1 | contig 12467 bp, 16 predicted proteins | sample SalPonR2_A_D1_MG_FD_78175 | JGI IMG/M metagenome (GOLD analysis project Ga0102934, IMG submission 78175) | Salt pond soil microbial communities from South San Francisco under conditions of wetland restoration - Salt Pond MetaG R2_A_D1_MG | ecosystem: Environmental > Aquatic > Marine > Intertidal...
CTCCTCTTGCCATCCCCCCGTCCCACCGTCCTCGGCTGCCACCTCCCTTCCCCCCGCTTCCAGGTCCCTCCCTCCGTCCTCCCCACCCCCCCCCCCCTCGCCCTCGCGCCCGGGGGCCCCGCTCGAGGGCACCACCTCCTCCCGGCAGCACGGGCAGACCGCATTGATCCTGTCGCAGGCAGGGGTGGAAGACGGGAGAGAGACACAGAAGCCTAAGAGCCAAATCCCAACGTGGACAATGCCCGTCCAAACCTAGGAGAGTGAAGGCTTATGCGAGGGTGCTAATCCAGGCCTGCGGAGATCTAGACCTCACCCCATCCCTCCCTCCCTCCCTCCCTCCCTCCCTCCTTAACTCTATCTCTCCCTAACTCAACCACTGATCCACACACCCCACATGGAAATGGTGCTTCCCGGGGCACTGCAACAAGCGCAGCGCCTCCCCTTCCTCGTACTCGGCAAGGCAGATGGCGCACGTGCCCGCCTCTGCCCCGTCGAACATCCCCACCCCGAACTTCACCACGGGCAGGGCGTTGATTTCCGCCGAAGAAGCCCCCCGGGAGGCCCGATCCTGGGCTTGGAGTTGGATGGCGAGGCGGAGGAAACAGGGCATGCAGAAACAGGCGAAGGGGACGAAGAGAAGGGCCAACAAGACGGGGAAGAGCATCGTCACGTAGGTCATGACAATGATGCCCAGCGACACGTAAAAGATACCCGGACTCGTGAACCGGCAGTAACGACTCCCAAAGACCCAGGCATTCCCCAACGTGAACCAGATCAAGGCAAAAATGTCCAGTATTTCGCGCGCTTTTTCCACCAGCACGGACGGCCCTTGCCCTACCTCGTCGGGGTGGGGTCTGCCGGCACTGGTCCCCCCGCGAGTCCCGGGGCCTGCCTCCGCATCCACGGTCGCTGTAGCCCTACCTGCTCGCCGGTCCTGGGAGGCTCGTCGCCGTCGTCCTCGCCCTTCCTCTGGTGCGGCCCCTTCCTCCCCTCTTTCCTCCCCTCCCCGTCTTTGCCGTCTCTCCCCCCGCGCAGACCCCCTTTCCGCGCTGAGCCCGGCATCACGCACGGTGGGAGGCCCTTCCGGATGGATCCGTACGACAAGGGCGTCGCGGGGAGGGGTAGGAGGACGGGCTGGGGTAGGGGGCCGTGGGCCCGCAGGACTCCTGTCGGTTGCCTGCGCCTGGGTCATTGGGGGCATGAAGAGAAGTAAAGGGCGCATGTGCGCCCAGGCAGCATTGGACATCTTGAGGGCGACGCTTGAAAGGGCAAGGCGGAGGACGACCCGGCAGGTGCTGACAATCAACCACAGGTTCAGTTTTTGATCGCATGACCGACCTCGCTCCGCTATCAGCACGAGCACGGCCGCCACTATTTGCGTGATATGCCAGGTGGCTGTCAATGCCGACGTCCATTGGCCCGTGCGAATGCTACCCAGTCCATGGAGGATGGAGGAGGGAGACAGGCCCCCATCCATCCGCGCTGCAGGGATGAAGAAACTAGCCAAATCGCAGTACGAGATTTAACCTCCTGGCCTCCCTCTGACGCTCCTGGTTGTCCCTTTGGGCCGCCTCTATCTGTGAGCGTCTGGGCATGTGCATTGTTATTTTCGTCAGTATAAGCAGTCTTATGAGAATTACAGGCTTGAGCCAGATAATCGTGTGGCAGGATGCCGCGAGAAAGTGAAAGGAGACCAGAAATATGACGTGCAAGGGAGAGCCTTGGAGGCCTTCACCCATGTCTGTACAGCCCAATATGAGAAGCGCAGTGATCTAGACATGCTAGAACGCCAACAATACTCTATCTCTTGTTATGCGCGTATACTTTGATGCACACGATCCCGTCAAGGTAGTGGTCTCGGTCCACTGCGCAGAAACCCTGTAACCCTTTCGGGGATACGAAAGCATATCTAATGACGGTATTATCAGATCCTTTAAAGGCCAATGCAACGCATCGCGTTCCCCCTGTGCCACTTTGCAATTCGGGAGACGTTGTAACACCCAAGAAGTTCGTGGTCACGGCTAGAAGAAGGCTGTAAGTGAAGCCACTTCGTCTTCAGCTAGAAGCACAAGAAAGGCCACATCATCATGTTCTCATCGTCTCACCCTCTTTGCCAAAGACATTTGTGCGCTTACCACCTGGCACGCCACCCGTTACGAATGAGAACGGTGGATCTACACGTGCAGAGGCTACACATGTATCCTTAGTGGGAGCATTTGCGTGCTTGTGGCCGCGTCAAAGCGTCGCGTGTCGTGCTAGCTTTCTCTTTCGACCCGGAGCCTCGCCCACTGCCGCTCGATCACGGAGGCCTTCCCCCCCCCCCATGTCCGTGTCCACTACAGTCGACATACCCCTGTCCTCTCCTCCTCCCTTTCCCTTAAAACAGGGAATTGAAGCATACGTGCCTAAGAAGTGGGGCCGGGAGCGTTTCTCATTACCGCAATTCAACGCGCTTCGGCCCTCGGAGAGGACTCTGGACGATCAGGCCATCCGTTAGCGAGAGGCTTCCCCTTCGACGCTAAGCAGGGGATAATACAGCCATCAGTCAAGCTTTCGTTGTGCACAGAGCCCAACCACACGCTTCTTATTCAAAGGTTGGGTCGAAATTGTGCCTTGTGTCTGCGCATTGCTCAAGTCCTTCTATCCGTCGCCGGCGTCGTTCAAGGGCATACTATGAAGCGTTCCAACGAGCGAGGGCAATTGAGCAAGGAGGAGTACGAGCGCGACGAGGAGGAGTACGGGGAAGGTGGTGGGGCTGACACATTTCGCAAGGCGGACGAGAGGTGAGAGTGGAAGAGGGAGTGGGATATTGTGTTTACATTGTCGTTATTGCCTCGTAGTCATCTTTGCACGCTGCCTTGTCGGATAGGTGGTGGGTTCTTCTGGCCCGCAAAACGGGTATCACTCTTTGTCATCACTAATCGTGGCATGTGACTCGCGAGCGCCTTATTTTCGTGTCGACGGTACTCAATCTTATTCCGTCTTCCCCCCCCACACCCCCCAATATCTGCGCGCAGTGTTCTGAAAACGCGCAAGATCGTCAAAGCCTCGCGCCGATTCTCTGGAGGGGAGGGTTCGTTGTCCTCGGCAGGATCGTCTGCGCCTGCCCGGGGATCCCAGCTCCCTGCTTCCAACCCCTTTGCTGGGTTCAGCTTCGCGAAGACCGCATCCAGCAGCAGCGGCAGCAGCTCTGGCGGTGGCAATACCAACACCATGACGCCCCAGGTTGGCCTCGGCGGACCTTCAAGCTCACTGTCGATGGGAGCCAGGCCTAGTGAGAATGCTTTTTCCGCAGACGCCCCCTCTTTTCCTTCCTCCCTTGGCCTCCAAAACGGGCAGGGAAGCACCAAGGCCTCTTTGTCCTCCCTGGCCGATCCCTTCACACCCCTCGCCTCGTCTTCCGCTTCCTCCTCCTCCTGGAAACCACCATCCATGCAGGGCCCTCTCTTTTCCTCGTTTCCCCACGCGGATGCGCCCAACCCATCCCCATGGTCCACGACCGCCCAGCCTTCCTCCGCCTCCTCCGGCCTGCCCGCCCTTGCCCCTCGCTCCTCAGTCCCGGCTGCCGGCGACGGCGGTGGAAGGTTGAAAGGCAGCCTGGGTTCCACTGGGCCTCCCCTTGCCCGCGGGGAGGGCGGTCATGGGGAGGGTCATCGCCTGCAAGGAGAGCACGAGCACCGTCCCTTGCAGGTCGGGCGGCTCGAACCAGCGCACCCGAGGTCGCAGTCAGGACTAGGACAGGCAAAGGATCCATGCCTGAACGGTGGCGGGAGGCAGCGAATCCCGCACAGTTACAAGACACGCATGACCCAGCTGAACCGTGGATTCGCCGCCTGGGCCTCCCAGCAGATCAAGGAAAATCCTTTCTCGGTGTGGGTGGAAGGAGTGCGGGACTATGTGAAATTTGCACAGGCCATTGCTTTCAAGTATGGGGAGGGGTCTGAGGGCCCCACTTCGGTAGCCCCGCACCCAGCGCAAGAGCAGCCGCAGCAAGCGGGGCGGCTGGCTCCCCCTCCCACTTCTTTTCGGTCTGCACCTGTACTGCCAACCTCCTTCGATGCAACGTCCAACGCCGAAGCGGAAGGAAGGAAAGGGGCAGGAGGGGGCGAAGAGGGGGAAGACGCGGCCCGTGCCCAATCCTACCCTGTGTTCGGCGCCCTCCCCGTGACGGGGGGGGGGCAGGCAAGCAGCACGGCCAGCACCCCGTTCTCCTTCAAGCCCCAGACCCTGAGCTTCGGTAGCCCCGGGGGGGCGCCTCCACCCCCTGCTTCCTCGTCCTCTTTCCTTGCCTCGGGTTTTCCTTCTTTCCCCCCCGGGCCGTCCCAGCCGAGTGCGGGGGCGGGGGTGGGCGAGGGGGGCGGGGAGGAAGAGGACGCAATGCCCTTGCTGGCGCCTGATAAGGCAGTAAAGCAGAAAAAAGACCCCCACGAGGTGTTCGAAAAGGATCCTGTGCGGGTGTATCGGCTCGACAAAGAGAGCAAGACCTGGGTGGATATGGGGAAAGGCTCTCTGGGTACGTGGGCCATGCCTGTGTGGCCTTTGCACCTCCCTCTCAGACCCATTGTGGTTTTATTGGCAAATCTTCCCGCTATTTCCAGATGGCATTGGTTTGGTGCCCTCAAACTGGCTCTCTCTTCCGCATCTTCAGTGCTCTTACCTATTTCTTCTCTTCCCCGTACCCCCCTTTTTTCTGGTAGTTCAGAAGACTTTAGATACACCCATCCCTTCTGACTGTATCGATTTCTTTGGCCATGAAGTGCTCGCCATGACCCTTGTCTCCCCCCTTTGTTCCCCCCTCATCCGATCCCCTCTCTCGTTTTTGCCGTTCGTTCCCTTTCCCCACTCCTTCCCTCAGGTCTGTATCGGGACCCTGCCGCCAAGAAACAATGGCTGGCTGTGCGCAACATCACCGGTAAGGTAGTCCTTTCTTGTGCGCTTACCCCTCCCATGTCTTTCAGCACCATGGAGAAGGCGAGCAGCGTGGCCTTCGCCTGCAAGCCCGTGCTCGACACCACGGCCGCACATGAAATGATGACATTGAGGATCAAGGTCAAGGATGGCCTGGGGGAGCTCGTGAAGAAAATGAACGAACTCAAGGATGGGAAGTAGAGAGGAAAGAAAGGGAGGGGGGTGGCGAGACGCCATTGTTTTGAGCGGTGTGACGGAGAAAGGACACGTGGATTGAAAGAGGCCGAGAAAAGTGTCACGTAGCCAAGGAGGGGTAGGAAAGAAACAATAGAGTATCACAGGTCTTTGCCGGAGCGTTCCTCTTCCTCATTGAAGGCTGTGTTTGAGCATCATTTTCCGAGCTTTCTTGTACGGCATTCTCGTTCCGTTTGAAATACCGATGGCTTTATCAGCGCGCCTGCTCTTTCATGAGTTGGTTGTTCTACAGTCATTTTACGCGCAAGTCCAACTATTATTTCTCCCATGTATCGCCAATGTCATCATGCCAAGTAGCTCGGCGCCGTTTGAGCTAACTACTCTCTTCCTCTGCCCATTCTCCTCTCTCTTTCTCGATCACTCCGTCACCCCATATCCATGCTGGGAGCTACTGCCCTTCGAAGAAGAGCAAAGTGCCCTCGATCCATGCTCCAATATCTCCCGTCAGCCCAGCAACCCTAAATCCTCAAACCCATCCCTCCCGTCTACACCACTGCCTCCCCCAAAGTCTTTCCTCAACCCAATCAAAAACTCCTTGAGGGAACACCGCGCCTGGGACAGGTCTCTCACCACTACTGTCACTTCCAGCCCCCGTACAGTCCAGGCCATGACTGCGCTCTCTTTCCTTCCCCATTGCCAGGCTTGCTTACTTCCTTTCCGGACAGGGTCAAAGAGACCAAGACATCGAACGGGAGGCCGGGGGGCACCTGGGGTGAGGAGTAAGCTTCCATGCTCCTAAGCGACCGCGGGCACAAGGACAGATAGGCAAGCGGCGACCATGTGCAGGGACAAAAGGGTGGGAAAATGACAAAATGTGAGGCGAGAGGAACGAAATCGTTCATGCTTCCCAATGGTGAAGCGTCTGCCGTACGAAAAGAGCGGTGCATTCAGCCGCAGGGGCGCGGCAGAAGATCTTGATTCCAAAATTCACAGCAGGGCATGACAAGTGGCAATCCTCTCCCACTTACATCCAATTCCTCTTCCGGCCAACGGACGCGCGGTCGCACCGACCGGTTCCACAGGGCGAGGATGCCCGACGCAGAGACGTAGTGCGCGTGCAGGACGTTTTTCTCCTGACTCATGGAGGGAGTCACGCGCGCAGTGCTCATTTCGGCGCCTGCGTGGCTGTTGCCTAAGTGTCGCCCTATGGCGCCCGCTGCCACCGGTCCAAAGGTGCACCAGATAGGGATACCGGCCAAATTTACAGCCCATGGCCTGCGTGACCCCAAGAGACAAGCCCGACCAGGCAGTGAAGCCAGGAGGAGGTCGGAACAATAGAGAAGGAGTCATGGAGGAGGATGGGTTTAGCTAGAGCGACCACCGCAATTGCTCCCTCAAGCATACCTTTCGTCCCTCTCCACTCACGGACCCCTTCCCTGCCTCTCTCCCTTAGTAATGCGCCCCTCTTCTTCAGATTGTCCCTCCCTCCACCTACCATTGCTGGAAGGCAGGCAAGCCTGCGTTGTACCCGCCCACTAAGGAAGAGAGGAGGACATTCCCCTCCTTGTATACCTGCACACGCGCCCCTGTGAGCAAAGCTCCCATGACAAAGGGCTTGATCAGGCAAGACCGGGCCAGGCAGGTCAAACAACCACCAAAGCCACAGGTAGAGCAGCAAATGCCGAGAACTTGCCGCGCAGGCGCCGCCGCTGCGAAATGCGGGTGCCCCCACAAATGTTCTTGGTCCATAAATTGGACGATAGCCTCGACGGCTTCTGGATGGAAATAACCTCCGTGGCTCCACATGGCGCTCACACGTTCATCCAATGGCATTGCCTCCAGCCCCTTTCCTCCGGGACCTTCCTCTGTTCGACGCGCGTCCAGAAAGGCCGAGAGCTCGGTCCAAGTCGGCGACAAGGGGATCTGGGTGTCCGTAACAGGAGATCTAAAATTCGAGTACACCCATTCGGACGGTAAATACGAGGTGTCCTTGACGGCCTCTCGCAGCGCGCTCTCTGGGGCGTCGGGGGGGGATGGGATGTGTTTGCGTGTAGTAATGTAGTCGATGAAGAAAGAGAGGTGGTGCCCGCGGGTGGCGCGCCGGTGCCGGGCGTAGGAGCGTCCCGAGGGGGACACGAAGGAGCCATCAGGCAGGCATATAGAGAGGATTTGGTAGGACATTTTGTCGAGAAGCTGCTGACTTTTGGCGCGAAATGTCTCGGAATGGGTGTAGTCTACGAGGTTGAGGAGGCTGGCTATGGTAAAAGGGTAGTACACGGGCGAGAGAAACTCTGCCAAACCTGAGAAATGCTTATAGGTTAGAAAAACTCACGTTGCTGTCGGCAACCTTACTTGTTTGTGGCTTTCACGTAAACTTTACGTGTAAACATGGAAGGGGAAGTGGGAAGCTAAGTACCTATGGAGAGCTTTAAGTCCAAGAAGGCATCGAGCCGGTTCAGGAGAACGGATGGAATAGGGAGACCGAGGAACTCTCGAAGAAGCAACTCTGAAGATTGAGACATGATAATATGGTTTTCGGTCCAAAATACCTATGTATACAAGTGTGCACAGATAAGGAGGGCGGAGCAACATCAAGAAAAGAAAGGTGTTCGCGGTGAGACCATAGAGAGGAAAGTAAGACAGGACAACACGACGCGACGAAAATGATCGTGTGTGAGCTGATTGATGCATGCTCGTACAGAATGATGACAACGACGGGCGAGTTTTTAGACGCGGAGGGGACAAAGCTCACAATCCATGCGATGACAACCCACCTGACTAGTCTCATGCATCGTCCCGTGGTACCAGAAGCGATAGTGCTTCATAATGACTCGTGCTAATCCCTTTTCGTCGCCCTGGATGATACTGTGGAAGTGGATGACCGCTGAGGCGGAGTGTTGAGGTGGAAATCGTGAAGGACCTCAGAGCTTACCGGCGGAGGCGGACGACAAGTACCATGTCCGATGTCTCATGTAAGGGCAGCACCCCCTGAAGTATAGGATTGGCCAGAAGCTTTTGCTCATCTTCTTGGGAAAGCTCTTCCGTGAACGATGGTGCTGCGGCGGTGTCCATTTAAGGTTGCGACTGTGCAGCAACAGGACAGATACCGTGGTAGGGTGGCACCAGCATAAATAGAAAGCCTGCAGCCAAAAAATACGCGGGACGGCGGTAAGATTCAGTAGACGATTGCCAATAAATTGCAAAGGCGATATTGTGCAAATATTGAAGAGGGAGGAGAGCACTTTGTCGTGTACGGTAAGGCGCACGCTGCCAATGTCGAATGCATGTGATGCTTGTTGGTTAGAGGAAACGGCTGGGGAGCATTGGCGACATGTTTTGGTTTTTTGGGAGGAAGGAAAAAATATTAACAAGACGCTCAACATCAAATGTACTTTGCCCGCTACAGAAAATCTTCCATTCGATATTTTACAAAAGTTCATCGGTTTGAAGCCAGAATGAATCGACTTGCACGAGCATAATAACCCGTCAACTCCTCGGTATTACGAATCTATCACCGGCAGCCTCCCTACAGCAGCAGCCATTCATAGGACTGGTATGTCACTGCCTTATTCAGCCGCGCTTCTTCGACGTTGCCAGAATAAACGCAGAATTACTGTCACTGCTGTTGCCGCAACCGCCGTATTTGGTCTTCCGACCGTCGCGTCCTTTGCATTTGCCTCCCTGCACGTGGGACAGTACCAGCACCTTCTCAACCTCATTCCTCGCGTGTCATCCCCCATGTCCTCCACGGCTATTGGCTGCAATGATCGCCCTGCCTCTCTCTCGTCTGCTTTAGCACCTCCCCCTCTGCCATCCCCTCTCTTCTTCGGCCCCTACGAAATCACGCCCGATCAGGTTTTTTTCCAATCTCATCACTCCATGGCAATCGTGAATTTGAAGCCTCTGGTCCCATGCCACGTCCTCATCTTACCTTACCGGGTAGTAGAGCGGTTCTCGGACCTGAGGCCCGAGGAAGTGAGTGACTTGTACCGGGCAGTGCATGAAATAGGCCCTGTGCTGCAGACATATCAGAAGAAGCAAGGCTTGACCATCTCCATGCAAGACGGGAAGGCGGCCGGGCAAACGGTGCCGCACGTGCACGTGCACGTTCTCCCGCGTCTGGAGGGTGATTTCACGCCCAACGATAAAGTGTACGAGGAGCTGGAGGCAGTGCATTTGAAGAAGCACTTCGACCTGGACGTGGAACGGCGGCCTCGGACGCAGGCAGAAATGGCGGCGGAGGCCTTAGAACTCCGCAAACTCTTTCCACACCGACAAGGCCGTGCGGAGGGAAAGGAAGGGGTCTGAGCCGGTATGAAGGAAAGGTCGCGAAAGAAAAATGTCACCAAGACGACTGAGCCGTGTCGTACCCATGACAGGCATCGGCCTAATCTTGACGCGATTGCTATCATCAGCTATCCTGTTGCAATTGTTAGACTTTCTTTTCCCTGGCGACGGTCAGTCCATGCATTCAAATGGCCGCACAGACGAGCTTCACCCGCCGTCTCGGTCCACGTGGCTGCCACACGCTCCTGGGTCTATACCGTCATGATCTCCTTCTTCTTTTTCTCCAGAGCCTCCCCGACCCTCTTGACCCACTCCTCCGTCATGCTTTCGATCAACTTGGAGCTCCTGCGGACGTCGTCCTCCCCCACGCCCTCCTTCCCTTCCCCTTTCAACCGGTCCATACCCTCCCGCCGAATCTTCCGAAGGTTTTGCCGGGCCGTCTCCGTGCATTGACTCACCAGTTTCACGTATCCTTGCCGCATTTCCGCGGACGGTTTGGGCAGTGGGACATTCACCACGTTTCCGTCCACACGGGGATTCAGCTCGAGCTTGCTGGCTTGGACCGCTTCGTGGACCGGATGGAGAATGTCCGGGTCGTAGACATGGATGACAGCCAGCGTCGGGCTCTTGATCGTGACCTGAGCAACGTCGGAAAGAGGCGTCGCTTTCCCATAGGCTTGCACGTGGAGGTGGTCAAACATCCCCGCGTCCGGCCGTCCCCCCCGCACGCCCGAGAACTCTTTTTCCAAACCCCGCAGCACCCGCTCCATTTTCGATTGCAGCTTGTCCAGGTCGACCAAGGGCTGTTCGTTATGTGTCACGCCGCCGATGGACGGGGCGTGGTGGTGGTGCGGTGCAGTGTGGCGTGACGGTGCGGCCGTCCCCGAGCCGGACCCAGAGCCGCCAGCATTGGCGCTGCCTTTTCGTCGGTCTGGTTTTGTGGGGTTTAATAGAAATGGGTACAACAGAGAGGTGGAAGAAGCGCGCGCCAACAAAGAGATATACAGTAAAGACTTCGACCCGAAGGGAAGCCTTCATTGGACATTAAGGGGGGGGGAGGTTATGGTAAGGACGACGGAGCTCTGAATCCCCATCCCTCGTTCGCCCTTTTTACGGACACGCATGCGATCCTTTGGTCCTCAACACGACGGTAAACTAAAATGGCACCTTATGTCGACGCCATTTCAATACTCTCAATCCTGGGAAAGCGCTGGCAGATACCCACAGCACAGTGCTCCCTTCGCCTACCTTTTTTGCTGAAGTTACGGACGGCTTGTGATGGTAGCCCCGATATAACAGGTGGTTGAAGAAGAGATACTGTCCTGCTAATACAATTGCTTTGCCCTCCGAATGCCCTGACTAATGCTCGGTTCATGATGCTCTTTGTTCTAGGGGAAGGCAGCCTTCTAGAGAGGTGCCGCATCCAAATACCACTTGAAAACGATGACATGAGACGTTCAAATGCCCTTTTCGCTGGCTGATGTAGCCCAAAATTTCTCGAAAGAAGACTGTGGACGGGAAGGGCGTGCTCGGACTGAGATGAGGTAATAAGACCTGTTTCAGGGGCGACCTCGCTGGTGACTCCGCTACTCGCCAGCCGGGGATAAATGATGCTTATGCAGCGTCGCCAAAAAAAAAAGGAAAATGAGGCCGATAACCACGATATCAAGATCGATGTATAAGCACAATTCACAATCCTGGCTGTTTTAATAAATATTGTCGTGTCAGTGGTCTCTAGTCGATGCATGTACCCAGTTTTTCGTCAGTCAACCTCCCCTGCTTGCTTCCCTCTTAACCAGTTTACTTTCTGAGCAAGGGACATGCCGCCTCGTGCTAGCCCATAAGTGTCACAGCAAAGACGCTCTATGGCTCCCGTTTTTCAAGAATCACGACTTCGGTAGGCCTTCAATATGTCCGTACCACCTGCGTCGGGCGGAGAGCCCAACTCGGACGCGTTTCGCTCCAGCTTGTTGAGTGATCAATTCTACCGACGGCTGATGCCCTTCCAACGAGATGGCATTGCTTTTGGAATCAAAGCTCAAGGCCGCGTGCTGCTGGCTGATGAAATGGGCCTGGGAAAAACGCTTCAAGCGATCGGGATCATGCTTCATTTCCACACGGACTTTCCGGCTCTAGTGGTCTTGCCTTCCTCTGTTAAATTCAGCTGGGCGAACGAATTGGAGCGATGGACAAAACTCAACCCCAAGAGGATCAAAATGGTGCGGTCTCGTGCGGACGTGGAGGCCTTACGCGACGCGGACGTGGTGCTTGTGACCTACGGCATGCTCTCTGCGACCGCGCCTGTGGTGGAAGCGTTACAGAGGGCCCGGCCCCATGTCGTGGTATTGGACGAGTCGCACTCCATCAAGAACCAGAACTCGCTGCGAAATCAGCTGCTGTCGCCGATCTTAAAACAGGTGAATCTTCTGCTTTAATTATACTTCACTTGGTCTTGAGGCGATAATATCGGCGCGCTGGGGAAGGCAATGGAGGGATAGCATGCGCTTCAGTTCCTACTCACCTTTTCTTCTTTCAATCCACTCCCCTTCCCTCCCTCTGCTCTTCAGGCCAAGCGCGTCATCCTCCTTTCAGGCACGCCCGCCTTAGCACGACCTGTGGAGCTTTACCCTCAGCTCTCTACCATCGCCCCTTCTCTCTTCGGGACCTACCTAGAGTACGCCCGCCGGTTCTGCAACGCCCACCAGGGACGCTTTGGGTGGGACGTCAGCGGTGCCTCCAACGTGGCAGAATTGCACGTCAAGCTTCAGGTGAGTGACGTGTCATTACTTGGTCGGCCACGGCCGGGGCGCTTTTCCTCTTCCAGGTTCCTCCGTGTCGGCTTGGCTTTCTGGGAACCCCCTCGGCGAGCCCTCGACACGGTGAAAGGGGTCGTTCAACAAGCCGGGCGGCGCAGCGATCGGAGTAACGAGTGTCCTCTCCTTTGTCTGTGCAGCGTCTATTGATCTTCAGGGTCTCGTGGAGGTGTCAGGGTTGGGTTTGGACCTCTTCGTTCGTTCCACTCCTTCCTTCCCCCCTTTCCCCCCCCCCCCCCCCCCCCCCCCCCCCCCCCCCCCCCC
>Ga0102934_1002595_pt1 | contig 12459 bp, 14 predicted proteins | sample SalPonR2_A_D1_MG_FD_78175 | JGI IMG/M metagenome (GOLD analysis project Ga0102934, IMG submission 78175) | Salt pond soil microbial communities from South San Francisco under conditions of wetland restoration - Salt Pond MetaG R2_A_D1_MG | ecosystem: Environmental > Aquatic > Marine > Intertidal...
AAAAAAAGCCGGCATCCCTGCCGGCTAATATCTCGCCTCAACTTAGGAGATTTGAGGGTTGGAGGAATCTTCTCCGAGCGATAAGAGAAGATTCAAGCGAGAAGTTACCGGAGGCCTGAAAAGGCTGGTGTGATGCGGTTCACACTTCCCGGACAAAAAAAGGGCGCCAGCTGGCGCCCTTTTTTTGTTTGCGCGGAGGCGTCAGTCGGTTGCGCCGTCGTTACCCGACCTCAGGCCATCCAGGTATTCTTGCAGTTTCTTCTGCTCGACAACCGGTCTCAGTCGTTCTTTCACCTCTTCGAAAGAGGGGGCCTCCGTTTCCCGCGAATCCTCTCTCAGAATCACGTGCCAACCGAACTGGGTCTGCACCGGTTCGCTGGTGTAGCTGCCGTCCTCGAGTGCGACCACGGCGTCAGAGAACGGCTTGACCATCGAGTCTGGCGGGAACCAGCCGAGATCACCGCCGTTGGGTCCGGAGGGACCGGTCGATTTCTCCTTTGCCAGTTCGGCGAAGTCACCGCCTTCATCCAGCTGCGTGATCACTGCGTTGGCCTCGTCCTCCGTCTCCAGGAGGATGTGGCGAGCTTTGTACTGCTGGGGCTGGTATCCGGCCACCTGGGCGCTGTATTCGGCGCGCAGTTCCGTTTCGGTGGGCGGGTTCTCCTCGAGGAAGTTGCCGGCCAGCGCCGAGGCGAGGGTCGACATGCGCTGGAGCTTGATCTGGGCCGCCACTTCGGGATCGTTGTCGAGTCCGGCCGTTTCGGCCTCTTCGGCAAGCAGGTAGAGGTCAGCGACTTCCTCGCGGAACTGCTCGCGCTGCTCGGCGGTGACGTCGCCCTGGGCGCCCCGCATGCGATTCTGCATGTAGAGTTCGAGCACCTTGGCCTCCACCTCGGGGTCGGCTGTCGTCCCGGTGTCGGACTGTGCGCAGGCTGCCGTGCTAAGCAGCACTGTGGTGGCAAGCAGTAGAGCCTTGCCGGCGCCTCGCTGGCGCAGATACGTACTCGTCATAGTTGGTCCTCTGTTTCCGTGGTCGAATCTTGCTCTCAATCCCGGCGGGACTCGTCGGGAGCGAGGGCGGAAATACTGAGTGCGTGGATATCGGTGTCCATCATGTCTCCGGCGGCCTCGTAGACGAGTCGGTGCCGCTGGATGCGCGGCAGCCCCTCGAAGGCGCTGGCCGTGAGCCGCACCGCGAAGTGGCTGCGGCCGTCCCGCGCGCCCGCATGACCGGCGTGCAGATGGCTCTGATCCCTGATCTGGAGGTCCTCGGGTTGCAGCGCATCCCGGAGCCGTTGTTCCAATTCTGCCTGACGGTCTGTCACGGCAGGACCTTGTTGAACGGTTTCACCACCACGCGCTGGTAGACGCCGGCTTCCACGTAAGGGTCGTCGTCGGCCCAGGCCCTGGCATCCTCCAGGGAGGCGAATTCGGCGATCACGAGGCTGCCCGTAAAACCGGCCTCGGCCGGATCCTCGTTATCGATGGCCGGGTGCGGTCCGGCCACCAGTAAGCGGCCCTCGTCGCGGAGCGTGCGCAGCCGCTCGAGATGTCTGGCTCTCGCGCCGGACCGCAGAGACCGGCTCTCCGGCACGTCTTCACTGATGATGGCATACCACATCGTTATTCGGCTCCGCTGGTGGATTCACGCTCGTTCCTGGAGACCATGATGGCCAGCCAGACGCCCTGGATTACCATGAAGGCGAGGGTCATGCCCAGCAGCCCGAAGAGCTTGAAGTTGACCCAGGCGCTCTCGCCGAAACGGTAGGCGACGAAGATGTTCGCCGCGCCTGCTACGGCGAAGAATATCCCCCAGATTACGGTCAGTTGACGCCACTGGGCCTTAGAAAGTTCCACGGCCGACTGCAGCAGCCGCTGTATGAGAGGTTTCTCGCCGATGTAGAGACTGCCCAGGCACACCGCGGCCATGGCCCAGTTCAGCAGAGTGGGCTTCCAGATCAGGAACAGGCTGTTGCGCAGCGCGAGCGTGACGCCCCCCAGCACGAGCACCAGTGCGGTCGAGATCAGGTAGATGCGCCCGACCTGCCGGGTGAATATCCAGTGGGCGAGCGGCACCAGCGGCATGGTGGCCATGAGGACGATGGTCGCGGTGTAGATGTCGGCCTGTTTGTAGGCCACGAAAAATGCGACCACCGGCAGATAGTCTAGTATTAATTGCATGCGCTGGGAGTCTGTTCTGCGGTGAGTACCGTGATCCGCGAATGATAGCGCACACGCCGGCGCAGCCCCAACGCAACGGTTTACCGCAGTCGGAATTGCATCTGCGTGCCGGTAGAATGCCGGGCGTGTCGCAGATCATCACAATCCATCCGGAGAACCCGCAGAAGCGCTATGTCGACCAGGCGGTCGACATAATCCGCAGCGGCGGCCTGCTGGTATATCCCACCGACTCGAGCTATGCGTTCGGCTGCCAGATCGGCAACAAGAAGGCGCTGGATCGCATCAGGCTGCTGCGCCAGGCGGACAAGCTGCATGATTTCTCGCTGGTGGTCCGCGATCTGTCGGAGATCGCCACCTACGCCCGGGTGGACAACTGGGCTTACCGGCTGCTGAAGCATTTCACGCCGGGGCCCTATACGTTCATTCTGAAGGCCACCCGTGAAGTGCCCAATCGGCTGAAGAACCCGCGGAAGAAGACCATCGGCATCCGTGTGCCCGATCACCCCATCAGCCAGGCGCTGCTGGAAGCGCTGGGCGAGCCGATGATGAGTTCGACGCTGCTCCTGCCCGGCGACGACGTCCCCATGACCGATCCGGTGGAGATCGCCGGGCGCCTTGGCAATCAGGTGGATGCCGTGGTCGACGGCGGCTCGGGCGGGATGGAGCCCTCGAGCGTGCTGGACCTGACGGAGGGCACGGTGCACATCCTGCGGCGCGGCATCGGCGACGTCAGCACGTTCGAATGAGGGGGCCGCGGGCCCGCCGGGATTACGTTAGAATCACCCTGTGTCCGAATCAGAGAAAAAGCAGCCGGTCCTCCGGGTGGTCAGCGACCAGGGAGCGCCCAGGGCGGTGCCCGAGGATCTGCGGCCATCCCAGGCCGAGATGCCGTTCGCCATCGTGGACGGTGAGCCGGTCACCGAACTGCCTCAGGATCTCTATATCCCGCCCTATGCGCTGCAGGTGTTCCTGGAGGCATTCGAGGGACCGCTGGATCTGCTGCTCTACCTGATCCGGCGACAGAATCTCGACATTCTGGACATCCCCATCGCCGAGATCACCCGTCAGTACGTCGAGTACATCGAACTGATGAAGGAGCTGCAGCTGGAGCTGGCCGGTGAGTATCTGGTGATGGCCGCCATGCTGGCGGAGATCAAATCGAGGATGCTGTTGCCGCGGCCGGTGGTGGAGGAGGACGAGGAACACGACCCGCGGGCGGAACTGGTCCGCAGGCTGCAGGAATACGAGCGCTTCAAGAAGGCGGCGGAGAACCTCGAGGAGCTGCCGCGCCTGGAGCGTGACGTCCACGTGGTGCAGGCAGAGGCGCCGGAGCGTCAGGTGGTGACAAAGCTGCCGGACGTGACGCTCAAGGAGCTGATGGTGGCACTCCAGCAGGTGCTGGCCCGCGCGGAGATGTTCACCAATCTCCACGTCCAGCGCGAGCCGTTGTCGGTGCGGCAGCGCATGTCGGAGATCCTCACGCGGATCCGGGGCGCGCAATTCACCCAGTTCGACAAGCTGTTCGACGTGGAGGAGGGCCGCATGGGCGTTGCGGTGACGTTCATCGCGGTGCTCGAACTGCTGAGGGAGTCGCTCATCGAGGTGGTGCAGTCCGAGGACTTCGCCCCCCTGCACGTGCGGGCGGCCTCGAATGTGCGCGTTGTGAATGACGAAGGGGAGGCGACGGCGTCGGACGAGAGCGCCACGTCCTGAGCATTCCCGGTGAAGTGACCTATGGATGAGACGAGCATCAAATATATTCTCGAGGCGGCTCTGCTCGCCTCGGCCGAGCCCCTGTCGATAGAGCAGATAATGTCGCTGTTCGACGAGAACTCGCGTCCGGAGCGCAAGGATATCCGGGCGGCTCTCGACGAACTGGAGGCCGACTACGAAGGCCGGGGCATCATGCTGGCCGAGGTGGCGTCGGGTTACCGGGTGCAGGTGCGCCCGTCGATGACGGCGATGCTGCAGCCGCTGTGGGAGGAGCGTCCACCGCGATATTCCCGCGCGCTTTTCGAGACGATGGCGCTGATCGCCTACCGCCAGCCCATCACCCGCGGCGAGATCGAGGACGTGCGCGGCGTCACCGTCAGCCCCAACATCATCCGCACGCTGCTGGATCGGGAGTGGATCCGCGTGCTCGGTCACCGCGACGTCCCGGGCAAGCCCGAGATGTTCGGCACCACGAAAGGCTTCCTGGACTATTTCGGCCTGAAGCGGCTGGACGATCTGCCGCCGCTGGCCGAGCTGCAGGATATCGAGGGCCTGAACGCGCAGCTGGAATTCGCCACCGGTGAAGAGAGCGCAGCGGTGCCGGCCAACGTCACCGCCCTGCGGGCCGCAGATGGCGGCGAGGGCCCGGACGCAGAGGGCGGCGGTGAAGCGGAGGCCGCCGCCGACGAGGCGGGGTTCGACGACGGCGAGAGCGTATACGAGGACGAGGATGAACCCGCCGCAGCGGACGAAGTCGCCGAGGCGGAAGCGAGCCAGGAGAGCGCGGAGAGCGAGGAGGCCGGGGAGGAAGAACGCGCCCGCGCGGGCGCGCCGCCCTCGAGCTGATACGCGCCACTGTGGCTGAGCGCTTGCAAAAGGTGCTGGCGGCCGCCGGCCACGGTTCGCGCCGCGAGATCGAACGCTGGATCAGCGACGGGCGGCTCGCAATCGACGGCCGCACGGCGGTACTCGGCGATACCGTCACCGGCGACGAGCGGATTACCCTCGACGGGCGCCCGCTGGGCGTGAGTCGGCCCGAAGCCGGTTCCCACCGGCATCTGATCTATCACAAGCCTCAGGGCGAGGTCTGCTCACGGAGCAGCGAGTCGGGGCATGCCACCGTGTTCGATGCGCTGCCTCGGCTGCACCGCGGGCGGTGGGTGAGCGTCGGCCGCCTGGACGTGGCCACCAGCGGTCTGCTGATCTTCACCACCGACGGCGCGCTCGCCAATGCGCTCATGCATCCATCCAGCAGCATCGAGCGGCGCTACGCGGTGCGCGTGCGGGGCACGCCATCGGCGGAGGCCCTGGCGAGACTGACCGACGGCATCGAACTGGAGGACGGCCCGGCCGTTTTCGGCAGCGTCTCCGAGAAAGGCGGCGAGGGCGTCAATCAGTGGTATGAGGTCACGCTGCGGGAGGGCCGCAACCGGGAGGTGCGCCGGCTCTGGGAAGCGGTGGGTGTGGAGGTCAGCCGGCTCATCCGCATCGGCTACGGTCCGATACGTCTCCCGCGAGGGCTGCGCCGGGGCCAGCACCGCCCCCTCACGGCGGCCGAGGCTCGGGCCCTGTATGCGGCGGCAGGTCTGGAGCCCGCCGGAGAGAGTCGGGGCGATGCCGGCGATGCCGGCCAGGGCGCTAATCGGCGCCGTCCAAAGACCGGGTCGAAGACGGACCGGCCGACCGGCCGATCCGCTGGCAAGTCTACTGGGCGTCGAAAGACCCGCCGGTGACACCGCGGCTGTCCGGGCCGAGCAGGTAGATGTGGGGGGTCAGTACCTCCTCCGGCGTGGCCAGCTTGTCCCTGTCCTCCGCCGGATAGGCTTTCAGCCGCATGTCCGTGCGGGTGGCACCCGGGTTTACGCAATTGACCCGGATGCCCGCCTTCCCGGTCTCCTGGGCGAGCACCTGGGACAGGCATTCGACACCGAATTTGGAGACGGCATAGGCGCCCCAGTAGGCCCGGCCCTGCCGGCCCACGCCGCTGGAGGTGAAGACGACTGAGGCGTCTTCGGATTGCCGCAGCAGCGGCAGGCAGACCTTGGTCAGGACGAACTCCGCCGTCAGGTTGACGTGGAGAACGCGTTGCCAAAGCGTGACGTCGTAGTGCTCGATGGGCGCGAGTTCGCCCAGGATGCCGGCGTTGTGCAGCAGGCCGTCCAGCCGGCCGAACTCGTCGGCGATGCTGTCCGCCAGGCTCGTGTAGGCCTCGCCGTCGGCCTTCTCGAAGTCCATCGGCGCGATGGAGGGGCGCAGGTGCCCCGCATCGATGATCTCGTCGTAGACCGACTCCAGCTTGCTCACAGTGCGGCCGAGCAGGATCACGCGCGCGCCCAGTTCGGCGAAGCGCTTGGCCGCGGCCCGGCCGATGCCGTCGCCGGCGCCCGTGACGAGGATGACGCGCTCGGCCAGCAGGTTCTCGCTGGGAGTGTAGGTGCGGGGATCGAAGGTCACGGCTGCTCCTGATCGGGGGTGGCGCGCGCCTGGCGCCGGGCGGCGCGCCACGCGCGCCACAGCGATTGTAACGGATGGGCCGAGCCGCGGGCCCCGTCGCGGCGCCGCGCGGTCAGATGGGTCTCGCTGACGGCGGCCACCACGGCGGTGACGGCGCTGGCGCTGCGGATTTCCGGCCCGGCCCGCGCGAGTTCCTGAAGCCCCGCGTCCGCCAGCCGTTCGAGCGCGCGACGGAATGCGTCCTGCTCCTTCCACCTGCCGGGGGGGACGCCGTCCAGTCCGGCATCCGCCGTGACGTCCCGGGGCAGCAGGAAGAGCTGCCGTCCGCATGCCAGCGCGGCCGTGGTCTTCGCCAGGCCCCACGCGATGCCGGCATGCCGCGCAGCGGTGCGGCGGGGTCCGTCGTGGCTCTCATCGCCCTGCGGCGCGGCCGCGAGCGTCAGCACGGCGCCCTCCCGTCGGAAGCAATACATCCGCAGCTGGTCGACGGACTCCGGCGCCTCGCGGCGGCCCAGAGATTCGGCACAGATGACGAGTTCTTCCAGCCAGGGCAGGAACGGCGTATCCGGAGACAGTAGCGGCGCCAGTCCGCTGGTCAGCGGATGACGGGGCTCGCCGGCGATCAGCCGCGCGATCTCCTGTCGCCACCAGTCCAGTTTGACGGCACCGATCGCCGGGTCCCGGCTCTGGGCCGTGGCGGCGAGGATCGTGTCGCGTAGCGCGCACAGCAGCCGGAAACGGCGTTCCGGGTCGCCTTGCAGGAAGTTGGCCACCAGTTCCTCGTCGGAACCGGCCGGGAGCTGCATCCAGTTCTCGGGTGTGTCGGCCACGGCGTCAGGAGCGCGTCTGTTCGTCCGTGTGGTCTGCCGCGCCGTCGCCTTCATCGCCGGACGCCTCGGTCGAGCCGGCGCCCGATTCAGGGCGCCATTCAGTAGCCGATTCGGCGGGCGGCTCGAAGGCCGACTCGGCTGCCGTCCCCGCCACGCGCGTGATCTCTTCCACGGGCTCGAGGGTATCCAGGGTCTTGCGGGTCTGCACGCCGAGTTCCCTGAACTTGCGGGCGCCGGGCAGCACACTGCGCTCCAGCGAGCCGACGGCCGCGTTGAACGCGTTGACGCTGCCGGAGAGCTGGCGTCCGATCCGGTTCAGGTGGCTGCCGAAAGTGGCCAGTCGATCGTAGAGCTCGACGGCCAGTCCGCGGATCTCCTCCGCGTTTTCGGCGAGCGCGAGCTGGCGCCAGCCGTAGGCGACGGCCTTCAGCAGCGCGACGAAGCTGGTGGGCGTGGCCAGGATGATCTTCTGTCGCAGGGCCTCGTCCAGCAGGTCCGGATTCTGATTCATCGCCGCCGAGAGGAACTGATCGCCCGGGATGAACAGGATCACGAACTCCGGGCTGCGCGGAAACTGGGACCAGTAATGCTTGCTCGCCAGCTCCCGGATGCGTTCGCGCACCTTGCGCTCGTGGCGGGCGAGGGCGGCCGTGCGGAGCTGGTCGTCGGTGGCCTCCACCGCCTCCAGGTAGGCGTCCAGCGGGGTCTTCACGTCCACGACGAGCTCCCGCTCGTCCGGCATGCGGATGATCATATCCGGGCGGATTCGCTCGCCGGCGCCGCCGCCCGTCTCCTGCTCGACGAAATCACAGTGCTCGACCATGCCCGCCAACTCGACGAGGCGGCGCAGCGTGATCTCGCCCCACTGGCCGCGGACCTCAGGTCGGCGCAGGGCCTTCACCAGATTGCCGGTCTCGGCCTGCAGCGCCTGCTGGCTGGCCTGCATGGCCTCGAGCTGGGCCGTGATACTGCCGTAAGCCTCCGATCGGGCCTTCTCCAGTTCCCCGATCTGGCGCTCCGTCTTCTCCAGTGCCTCGCGGATGGGCTTCACCAGATTCTCGACGGCCTTCTCCCGTTCCGACAGCGCGTGCGTGGCCTGCTGCTGCTGGGCGCCGAGATTCTGTCTTGCCAGGCGCAGGAACGCCTCACTGTTCACCCGCAGGCTGCGGTGGGCCACGTCGCCGAAGGACTGCTGGAGCCGGCTGGCGGCGAGCTCGAACGCCGCTTCCCGTTCCGAACGCAGCGTTTCCTGATCCTTTACCCGGCGCGCGGCGTCGTCGCGATCGGCGGCCAGCCGGGCGATGCGCCCGCGGACGAACAGCCACAGCAGGAGCAGCCCGAGAGCCAGCGAGACTGCAGAAGCGACGCCGGCCATCCACGCGGGAACCGGGACGTGCAGCCAGTCGCTCACCCGCGCGCTTCCTCCAGGATCGGCAGCAGGGCCACGGGATGCTCGATGATCAGGTCGGCCTGCCAGCCCCGGGCATCGTCTTCGGGCAGCAGATAGCCGTAAGCGGCGGCGATCGTGCGCATCCCGGCCGCGCGTCCGGCCTCCACATCGCGCAGGTTGTCGCCCACGTAGACACAGTCGGCCGCTTCCACGGCAAGCGCCTCTGCCGCATGCAGGAGCGGCGCCGGATGCGGTTTGCGCTGCGGCAGCGCGTCGCCGCCGACTGTGACCCGGGACCGAGCATTGAGTCCGAGCCCCTCCAGCAGCGCGTCCGTGAGGCCTTGGGGCTTGTTCGTGACGATACCCCAGGGCAGGCCGACGGCCTCGATGGCGGCGAGCACCTCCTCCATCCCCTCGAACAGGCGCGAGCTGCGGTGCACGCGGTCGGCGTAGCGCTGCAGGTACTCCTCGTACAGGGCGCGGCGCGCCTCTTCGTCCCGATCCGGGAAGGCGAGACGGATCAGACCGGCGGCCCCGTTGGTGATATTTGCGCGTGCGAGGCGGTATTCGGGCGGGCGGATGCCGTAAGCCCGGCAGAGCTCCGCCAGGGTATCCGTCATGTCCGGCGCGGTGTCGATGAGCGTGCCGTCCAGGTCGAACAGCCAGCCGGCGAAAGGCCTCGCTGCCGTCATCCGCCGGTGCCCCGCCTGCGGAAGTGGGCGATGTAGTTGACGTCCACGTCGCTGGTGAGGCTGAAATGGCGCGTCAGCGGGTTGTAGCGCACGCCGGTCAGTTCCTCCAGGCGCAGGTCCGCCTGCCGCGCCCACGCCTCCAGTTCCGAGGGACGGATGAGCTTCTCGTATTCGTGGGTGCCGCGCGGCAGCAGGCGCAGCACGTACTCGGCGCCGACGATGGCGAGCGCGAAGGCTTTCGCGGTGCGGTTGATGGTGGAGAAGAATACGTCGCCGCCCGGACGCACCAGGCGGCTGCAAGCGGCGATGACACTGGCGGGTTCCGGTACGTGTTCGAGCATCTCCAGGCAGGTGACCACCTCGTAGGCTTCCGGCCGTTCGGCCGCCAGGTCCTCGGCGCCGGTCTCCAGGTATTCCACTTCCACGCCGGATTCCCGCGCGTGGGTGCGTGCCACCGCGAGAGGGCCGGCAGCGAGGTCGATGCCCGTCACCTCGGCCCCGGCCGCCGCCATCGCCTCGCTCAGAATGCCGCCGCCGCAACCGATGTCGAGTACCCTGCGGCCCGACAGCGGCGCGCGCTCGTCGATGTAGCCGAGCCGCAGCGGGTTCATCTGGTGGATGGGGGCGAAGTCGCCGTCCGGATCCCACCAGGTCTCCGCCATCGCCTCGAACTTGCGGATCTCGCCCTCATCGACGTTGCCGCCGGTCTTCGCTTGCGGGTCATTCATGGTCGTAGTTCCAGATTTTCTCTCTCCATTCTGCGGCCCGGGCGCTGATGTCGTCCAGGCGCAGGTGGCTGAGGCGCCCGCCCTTGACCAGCTGTCTTCCGGCCACCCAGACGTCGGTGACCTGCGAGGCCTCGGCGGCATAGACGAGCTGGGAGACCGGCTCGTACACGGGCTGGGTGCGCGGCGCTGACAGATCGACGGCGCAGACGTCGGCCCATTTGCCCGGTTCCAGGCTGCCGATGCTGTCGGCGAGGCCCAGCGCGGCGGCTCCGTTCAGCGTGGCCATGCGCAGCACGGTGTGCGCGGAGAGCGCGCTCGCATCGCCGGCGGCCGCCTTGCCGAGCAGGGCGGCGGTGCGCATCTCGCCCAGCATGTCCAGGTCGTTGTTGCTGGCCGCGCCGTCGGTGCCGAGAGCCACGTTGACGCCGGCCTCCAGCAGGCGCGCGACGGGAGCGATCCCGCTGGCGAGCTTCAGGTTCGACTCCGGGCAATGGGCCACGGAGACACCCGCGCCGGCGGCGAGAGCGATCTCCTCGTCGGTGAGGCAGGTCATGTGCACGGCCAGCAGCGAGCCGTTCACGAAGCCGAGGCGCCGCAGCCGCTCCAGCGGGCGGATGCCGTTGGCCTCCTGCTCGGCCGCTACCTCGGCCGCGGTCTCGTGCACGTGCATGTGCACCGGTACGTCCAGCTGATCCGCCAGTGCGCGCAGCTTGCCGAGGCTCGCCTCGCTCACCGAGTAGGGCGCATGGGGCGCGAAATGGGTGCTCACCAGCGGATGGGATGCGTAGCGATCGTGCACCGCCACCCCCTTGGACAGGTACTCGCCCGCATCCTTCGCCCACGGCGTCGGCGCGTCCACCAGGATCATGCCCACCGAAGCGCGCATCCGGGCCGCGGCCACGGTCTCGGCGACGATGTCCGGGAAGAAATACATGTCGTTGAAGCAGGTCGTGCCGCCCAGCAGCATCTCGGCAATGGCGAGCCGGGTGCCGTCGCGGACGAATTCCGCATCGATCCAGCGGCCCTCGGCGGGCCAGATGTGCTCGTGGAGCCAGACCTCCAGGGGCAGGTCGTCGGCCAGCCCGCGGAACAGCGACATGGCGGCATGGGTGTGGGCATTCACCAGGCCCGGGATCACCAGATGATCGTCGAGATGGACGACGTCGGCGGCCGAAAACCGGGCGCTCGCCTGTGCCGCGGGCACCAGCGCCCGGATCATGCCGTCACGGATGACCAGGGCATGGTGCTCCAGGACCGTGTCCGCCGGCGCCACGGGTGCCACCCAGCGGCACGAGATGATCAGGTCGCATTGCTCCATGTGTATGAAACTACTGGCTTTATTGAGGATGGATGGATGCCCGGGCCGGGGCCCGGAGCCTAGTATACAGGGCCGCCCGGCAGGGCCCGGGCCGGGTCTTCGCTTCCGGCGCAGGGCGGACTCCTGCGGCTACGTACAAGTCCCGATTTATGCTAAAATTTTCAACTGATCAGGAGCCAGAAAAAGGCGCAGAAGTAGGCTATGCCGGCTCCCGCCGCAAGCACTGGCCGAGACCTGATTCCTGCAGCACGGATCGTCCGCCTGCACCCAGCAAGGGGAAGGCGGTGGACCGGTTTTATGTGAGTAGCCATGAGTGACATCGCCCAGGAAATATTTTCGGTAAATCTCGAAGACGAGATGCGCCAGTCCTATCTCGATTACGCGATGAGCGTGATCGTGGGGCGGGCCCTGCCCGACGTGCGCGACGGCCTGAAGCCGGTGCATCGGCGGGTCCTCTACGCGATGCGGGAACTGGGCAACGACTACAACAAGCCGTACAAGAAATCGGCCCGCGTCGTCGGTGACGTGATCGGTAAGTACCATCCCCACGGCGACAGCGCCGTCTACGACACCATCGTGCGCATGGCGCAGCCGTTCTCGATGCGCTACATGCTGGTGGACGGGCAGGGCAACTTCGGCTCGGTGGACGGCGACGCCCCGGCGGCCATGCGTTACACCGAGGTGCGCATGGCCCGGATCGCCCACGAACTGCTGGCCGACATCGACAAGCAGACGGTCGATTTCGTCGAGAACTACGACGGCTCCGAGAGCGAGCCCTCCGTGCTGCCGACGCGCATCCCGAACCTGCTCGTCAACGGCTCCTCCGGTATCGCGGTCGGCATGGCCACCAATATTCCGCCCCACAACCTGGGCGAGATCATCGATGCCTGCGTGGCGGTGATCGACGACCCGGACATCGACGTGGCCGGGCTCATGCAGCACGTGCCGGGGCCGGACTTCCCCACCGCCGGCATCATCAACGGCGCCCAGGGCATCTACAGCGCCTACAAGACGGGCCGGGGCCGCGTGCACATCCGCGCCCGCAGCCACGTCGAGGAGATCGGCAAGGGCACCCGCGAGGCCATCGTGGTCACCGAGCTGCCGTACCAGGTCAACAAGGCCCGGCTGATCGAGAAGATCGCCGAGCTCGTGC
>Ga0102934_1002596_pt1 | contig 12458 bp, 22 predicted proteins | sample SalPonR2_A_D1_MG_FD_78175 | JGI IMG/M metagenome (GOLD analysis project Ga0102934, IMG submission 78175) | Salt pond soil microbial communities from South San Francisco under conditions of wetland restoration - Salt Pond MetaG R2_A_D1_MG | ecosystem: Environmental > Aquatic > Marine > Intertidal...
CGCTATCTTCTGTTCCACCCTCGCACACAGGCCACGCACCGTAACACCGCTTCCACGAACAGCAAGTCGCTCATGGCGTCACCGACGGCCTGTTTGCGAATGGAGAGCAAACGAGTGAGCGAGAGTAATCTCAGGATGACATATAAAGAGAAAGAAAAAAAGCTGAGATGACCGGAGATTACAGGACGACAGACCTTTCGCCTCACCTGATTGATCAGTTGCAGGGCGCACACCAGGCGGGTCGTCGCAATTTTCTCCTTTTTGCTTACTTCCGACTCGCTTACCACCTCTTTTTCTAGTTTCTCTTTATGGGACAAGATGGCTTTTGCCATAGTCTCACCGAAAATGACCGTGCCGTGTCCATTCGCCTGTGGCAATATCGTATTTAGGAAATTGCAGCCCTCCAAATTGTTCTTTCAATCCTTCCATTCTTTCTCCAAATACCTCGAAATAGATTCCGATATCATATTTCTCCGCCTCGTGATGCACATACTTTACTCCTGTCTTGGCAAAGACCACAGGAATGCCTTTGTCTCTCAAGTAGCCTGAAAGAGAAGAGAAACAAAACATTGTAAGATGCGTAGGCCGCATCTCGCATTTTCGATGTGATTAATATGAAAGTGTAGTTAAACGCGTCCGCGGGCAAGTACCATTGGCACTATAATCGACACTGTGGCAAAAATAAGAAAGGAGGGGATGGGGATGGAAAAAGAAAACGAGGGCCAATGTGATTCACTCACGAGTCGAGGCCCCGTTTGCATACGCTGTCTGAACCACAGCGACCTTCCAATCGCCCGCTTGACCACCCTCGTCCCCTGTTTTTATGTCGAAAAGCGGGAACTGTGAGAAAGCGCTCGCTTTCATCCTTTCTCCCTCACTCCCTCCTTTTCTTTCCTTCGACCCCCACCTGGCGGAGGCAGACCGCTCTCCTTCAGCGCATCCATGAGGAAGTCTGCGGCGAGAACGGCCATCTTATCTCCATCTAGGAGGTGCCACTTGCCTAAAAACGGACGGGAAGAAAGGAAAAGGAAAGGAAGGGGATGTGAGTGGGTGAGTACGTGGGTGGTGACTTGTAAGACACTGGTGCAAGTTTTCCACGGATGGAAGAGGGAAAAAGAGCAATTGGCATGGATAAAAGGTGCTAGGGAGATCAAGCAAGGGATATCAAAAGAACCTGTGGGGGAGGTCCCACCTTCCTGGTCGTAGAAGTGGTAGACAAGACGATCCGCATCGCCGTCGAAACTCGCCCAGCGCCTGCCTTTGTCTGCAGGGGAGAGATTTAGAGGAGGAGAAAGATCCGTGCGGCCGTTTACAACGCACGTCGTCCAAAATTAAGAGCTAGACGCTTCGTCGGGCCAAGTGCTGCCGTGTGCTCATACCGCGAGGGAATACCGTAGGGGTCAGTGTACGACAACATACCGAGAACACAAAGCTTCTTCTCATTTACGGGCAAAAGCATGGGATAGGGATAGTGCAAACAGTCCAAATACGTGAGTACCGTCTACCCCCTGGACCTCTGCCCTCCCCAAGCTCCTCTCCTTTTCCCACCTCGCTCATCTTCCATGCCCTTGGGGGGTTGCTGGCCCTTTTGCACGAACTCAGCTCCGCATTTGTCATTAAGGTAGAGCGTGTTCTCTTCCTCCGCGGTGTTGACTAAAGTCACATTCAGCCTGGCGGCTGATGGTGTGGGAGGGAGCAAAGGGTTAAAAGGAAGGGAAGACGGAGGATAAGGGAGTGCCGAGTTCACTGCAAGAGTGCAAACGCTCATTCCCACCGAATTCACGGGATAACAGCCTTCTAAAACCAACATTACATCTCTTGTCCTGCCCCATCCCTCTCGTTCGCTTTTCCGGTCTTGCCCCGCGCATCCTTCCACCCCTCCCTTCCCTCTTTCTCCCCCAGTTTTTCTCTCCCTTACCGCTCGCCCCCGCTCCTTTGTTGACGGCGGCCGCCAGGGCCGGGAACTTGAGAGCACCGATGCCATGTGCACAGTCCAGCCACAAATCAGAGGAAGGGAGGGCAGGGTGGGCGGGGGGGCCGGCGGGGGAGTGGGCGGTGGGGTCGGGGGTGGAGCACAAAGCCAGGTAGGAGGAGGCGAGCAGACGGACATAGCCCTCCTCCCCCTGCCAGCCGGGCCCTCCCCCGACCACAGGACACGCGTCCCCGCCGCTTCTCTCTTTCCCCGTCCACACATCGCCCAGCTGACAATTTTCCATGCGCACGCAGTGGTGTAGCTGTGGAGTGGTCATGAGCCCCACGTCCACCACCTCCCCGGCCTCCCCTCCGCTTGCTCCTACCCCCCTCTTCCCCCCGACGAGCAACAGAGCCCCCTCCACCGCCAGATTCGAGAGACGGTGGGAGTGAGGCCTAGTGTCGCGGGCTATCCACACGCGAGGACGAGGGCGGGGCGGGGTAGGGGTGGAGGGTGAGGGAAAGGCGGGTGCTGCGATGGCTAAGAGAGCGATGAGGATTGCTTTCAGCTCCTACAAGATAAGAGCGAGGAAGAGGAAGGAATCTGCTCGGTACCATTCATTAAATTGGATGAGATAAAATGCATTGGTACACCAGGCCAACCATGTGCAGGCGCCTTCACAATACATAAGAGTCGACGTCCCGTGCGAAGCCCTATCTTAAACCCCATTGGGCCTTACTTCTTCGGTTCGGGCGTTTGCCAGCGTGGCCGCGTGCCCCTCCCACTCAATGGCAAGCATGCTACCTGCTGGATCGATCATCTTTACACCATTATCCTCCACAGCATTATGAGAGGCTGTCACCATGAGTCCTGCGGGCAAGGGGTGGCGACGGATGGAAGCATTAGAAGGAATGAATCTCGTTGAAGAACCAGGACTCGAAGCACCAAGAAGCAGCTGTCTCGCCTGTCCGTCCGCTCACTCCCCTACTACCTATGACTTGTCCTCCACATGCGATAGAGCGCAAGGCGGCCAGAACGCCCATGCGCTGGAAGGTCGAGTCGAGCAGCGTTGCTGTGTCCCTAAATCCTGGGAGAAAGATAATGACAGTGATACCATGATGAATAAAACCAGGACCCGATAGGAGATGAGACCTATTTATGCGCCTAAGATATTCAGACTACCTTGTAGAGTGGTGAATATTCCTTTTTCAATCCATCGATGCACGTAATTCTTTCCCAAGTCTCACCTGCTGTACCATACGCAAGCTTCTTGCCGTTCGGCGGAGGGACGGCCATTAGCTCGGCAATCAGACCTGGAGGCAATTCTTGCGACGAAGACATAACTTTCGCTGATGATTTGATTTATTTTCATGGGCATGTTTAGTTGTTAGAGGGGTTGCGGATAAGAATGCGACCTATTCGCGCTACCGTGCCTTAGATTCGGCGATCTCACGCACGACAGCCAAAAGTTAGCGAGCATAAAGGAAAGACTTCTCGGGAACTACCTAGGCTGCTGTACCTGCATTTACACACCCACATTACCCGACAAACTGCTTGGTGCGCGATTGCTGGGAGGGTTTTTGAGTGCTTCTTCATTCAAATCGGGCGAATGGCGTGCGGACCACTCCCAAGAGGAGTCCAATAAACTTCTTGTCCCGCTAATTTAGACACTTATACTGTAGGGGAAAAACATGTCCGACGATGAAGGAGAAGTATACGCGTACAGCGACGACGAGGGCAGCGACGTGGATTACGCATACGGAAGCGACGAGGTAAGTTGGGACAAGATAAAAAGAACATAAGTGGCGCCCTACCTTCTGATAATTGATCTGGCACTGGAGAAGCGATTGCGATACAAAGACCAATATTTGAATCCACAACTGCCGTAGTACTCCTCGTTTGGGTAAAACGGAATAGTTCTCGCGTTCACGGGCCTCTGGTTTCGGTGCAAAATGTGCAGGACAAGCACACGTATCTCCCTCCCTAGTTTCCAAGCCAATGATAACGTGTCCTCCTCACCTTCGTCTCTTTTCACTTCTGTCCCTCTCCTCGCCTCGCACTGCCTAGGATCAAGATGAGCAAGACCACGAGATTGTCAATTCGTACTACGAAGGGGAAGAGTTCATGCAGGTACGTCAAAGAGAAAGAGAAGAGAGGAAGGGTCATTTGCATCTACGTCGTTGGGAGCACTGCTTCAAAGTTGCGCTTTGAGCAGAATTATCCTTGTCAATCATTCTGTGGCTTAACACCTGAATGCTACGCGTATCACAAAATCTGAGCAGCAAAACCAGCTGCCAGAGGCGCTCGAGAAGATGGAGCGGGTGGTAGGGGTCGCGGCGGAGCGAGGCGGAGACGACCTACGATGGTGCTTCAAAGGGCTGGAGTGCATCGTTATGCTCCTCTTTAAGCTAGGGGAACACGAGTGAGCAGTAATTTTGCAAATGAAGGGAGGTCCGTGCGTGTGGACCGAGCGAGTCCTCTTCTCAAGCGCGCTCCCGCTCCCCCCATTTTTCCGTAGGAAAATGCTGGCAGCCTACGAAAGACTCCTCTCTTACACAAGTGCTGTGACTCGGAATGAGAGCACGGACGCGATAAACTCGGTGCTGGATACCATCTCGGGCGCCACGGGGAGCATCGTCGCACAGGTAGGGGGCAGGAGGGAGGGAGGGAGAGGGAAGAAAGGAGCAGGATCGAGAGATGGGAGAAAATGCGACGCTACTGCCGACCTTTCATGCCACCGGACTCAGACTCCTACGCGTAATCTGCCCCAATCTCGCGCATTTTCCTTATCTCACTGTTTCCTGAACGTGTACCTTGTTCCTAAGACGTTCGCCAAGACGCTGGCCTCCACCGAGGGAAACGAGCGCCTTCATTTCACCACCATGATACGACAAGCGAAAGCCTACCTCGCCCAAGGGGACTTGAAGGTGAGGCGAAGGGGGTGGAACTGGAGCGTGAGCAGAGGAAGGGGAGGACGGAAGGGCGGGAGATTTCTCCTCGGCAAGGCCTGAGGGCCACCATGAGTGCCCCCCCACCGTAGCCGTCCCGCTTCCCTCAACCTTCTTCTCGCTCTTTGTTTCCTTCCTCCCCTGCTCTTCCTCCACTCTGTCAGGAGGTGGGCCGTGTCATAGAGCGCCTGCACCAGCTTTGTCGGAACCCCGACGGGTCGGACGATGAGTCCAAGGCTACGTACCTCATGGAAGGTACTGTCTCTCTTCTCTCCACTCCCATCTTTTCTCTGGATTCATCCCATTTCTATCCCACCTCCTCGCAGTCTATGCCCTGGAAATTTCCTACTGCACGCACACCTGTGACATGGCCCGCATGAAGGTAAAGACATTGAGGAGGAAAAGGGAAGGACCCCGAGGGAGGCTGTGGGGATGGCAGGGGCTGGTCCTCCCTCCCTTCCTCCTCTGCCATCCCTCTTGACTTCCCAGGCCTCGTCCCTCCCCTCCAGGAAATCTTGCCTAGGACGCTCAAACTCAACGCCGCAGTCTCCGACCCGCGCATTATGGGTGCGTCCCGCTTTTTCCCAGCTGCCTTTGTTGTCTTGTCGTCTTTCTCTCATCATGCCCTGATGTGTATCCCTACTCACCTCCCGCGGAATTCCCGTGCTGTGTCCCCCCTTCTTCTCTCCCTCCTCGCCACTCGACCTGCCTCCCTCGTCCCCTCCCGCGCCAGGCATCATCCGAGAGGAAGGCGGTAAACTCCACATGCGCCAATGTCAGTGGTCGGACGCGTACTCGGAGTTCAACGAAGGCTTTCGGGCTTATCAGGTCCGGTGTGAGGGTAGGAGGGCTGGAAAAAGGAAGAGCGTGCAAACGGATTGTGCCTTATGCCAGGTCAATCTAGCAATCATTCTTCGCGTTCACGTCCCTCCGTTCCTCCTTCCTTTTCTCTCCTTCCTTCCCCATCTCAGGAGGCAGGAAACAGTCGAGCGAAGCAATGTCTCAAGTACGCGGCACTGTCCAACATCCTGGCGAACAGCAGCATCAACCCCTTTGCAGCCACGGAGGCCAAAGTATACCAGGTGATGAGGGTGGGGGTAGGAAGGACGGTAGAGGGTGATTTATAAATTTAAAAAAATGGCGGATTCCTATCTGTTACTCGAATCTGGTTCAAATGTGGCTGACTGCTCGCCTGTCGCACCTGCTTTCTGCACAGGATGACCGGGAGGTGATGGCCATGATGGAGCTCCGCATTGCCTACGACGCCAACGACCTGCCGCGCTTTGAGAGGGTGCGTGGACGAAAATAGTCGCGAAGAGGGTCCTGGGGATGGGGAACGGTCGAGCAGTTTGATGAATCGGAGCCCTTAACACCCATGCGCAACACACGTCCTCCCTCCGTTCCCCGCGTGCCCCCCCAGACCCTGGAGCACAAACCCAATCACATCCTGGACGATTCCTTCATGGCCGTTTATATCGAGGAACTGCGGCGGAGGATGCGTGAGCAGGTGAGTCGACGAGCTTTCTCGCACACGGCCCCCTGTCCCTCCTCCCCTTGAGATCCTTGTGCCTCACTCGTCTTTACATCCCGTGATCATCCTTTTCCGTTCTTACTCTCGCCCACAGGTGCTACTCAGCATTACACAGCCATACTCGAAAATGACCCTTGCACACGTGGCTAAGGTTTGTGTCCTGATGCATCCCTCTGCCGGATTTGCTTCTGTCATTCCCCCTAATGCTGACATCCTCACGCTTCTTTTTCTCCTTTAAATCGCAGGAGCTCCGGCTGAGTCGTAAGGAGATCGAGTCCCTGTTGGTGGACCTCATATTGGACAAGCGCATCAAAGGGCAAATCGATCAGGTGGGAGCAGAGAGGAAGACAGGGGGGCATAGGAAAAGATGCCATGTGTATGATCCGGTATTGGGTCTCATGAATTAGAAATGTTCCTGGGAAGATGCAACGATACCGTACCAATACCGAAAGTGTGCTCGCTTAAGCCTCTTTCTCATCTTCTCGAACTCAGATCGGTGGGTTCGTGCTGCTAAGGCCCGAGGGACGCTCTTCCTCAGGAAAGCATGCCGCCCTTGCCCGGTGGGCGGATGCGCTGCAGGCAGGGACAGGGAGCGGGAAAGGTGATGAAGGTGACGATGGGTGGGCGCACTGAACTTTAATAGAAACTCCGTGCAGCCCCAGCCCTCCCGCCGGCTCGCATAATTCCGATGTGCTCATATTCCATTTCTTGTCGGGGCAGGCGAAGAGTTCTTGGCCGCAATTTCTTCCTCCTTGTTTGCACCGTTTATGAGTACGACCGCTGTTTCATAGTTTGTTAGGGGGGGAGACACCACAGAGAGGCGATGAAAGTCTACTTTGTTACAGCCCTCATGTTTATAACTGGATAGATCGACATAAGTAACCCTACTGTTTCCAAAGGAAAATTACTAGAGTAAAATGCAAAAATGCTTTGAAGTCTGCATTTTTCGAAACAGAGGTGTATATTTGAACGTTCCTTTGGGTCTGGTTTCGGATGTAAAATACTTGATAGGCTCACAACGAGGATGGAAGGCATCACATCTGTCTATGATTAGACCGTCCCAGGAAGGGAGCAAGTGTTGCGCTGCCTCCTAGACGTAGCACCGAGGACACATCAAGCGAGCGACCGATCAAATCAAATGTTTGGAAAGGGTAAGCAACCATGTGCATAAGTTTATTCTTTACAGCCTGTCTACATGATCCCAGCGCTAAAGTGGTTGCCCTTTGTATTGTACATCTACGACCGCGCCGATGCTGTGCATATTCACAAGCTGTTGTTGATAAGAGCGGGGCTATTTCTGATTTTGGTCGCCAAGTCTTGCGCTCGATCCCTAGACGCTGCGCCGTGAGAGATCTGGATCAAGGTTAGGAAGAGGGTCATCAGCAATCAGATAGTGGATATAAGGACGGGTACTGAAACAAACGATCGACGCCATCACAAGGTAGTACAGTTCTAACATTTGCACAAAATCCATGGATATACCCATGCAATTGTATCACGAAGCAAGCCCACATTTTCAAGTAGTTGAAACTTTTGGAAAAAAGCAGCACTGCTCCTTTCTTTTCACTTTAGTTCTGGTTCAGAGTATACTTCCATTCCATTTGCCGCTGAAGGCCACCCTTTCTTTTACCGCTTCCTCCCCTCCTTCAAACCTGAAACAAATAGCTGACTGGAGGGAGGTGATCGATGCTTCCATTCACGAGGGTGTATATATCCTGCAGGCGAGAGCGGAGAAGGGCCTCCGTGCGCGCTTGGGCCCGCTGCTGTTCGACCGCTGGCAGGCCAGGTGTGGAAGAGAAGGGAGGTCAGGAGGGAGAGAGTAAGAAAGAGGTAGAGAGAGGGACATAGAAAAGCCCCAGGAGAGGTATGGTCAACAGAAATTCGTGCCTTCCCGCCCCACAGAGGGGAGTGACACGAAGAATCAGATTATCTTACCTATTGCGGGATCCTCCCCTCCCCCGCCATACAGGGATGCGGGAGGGAGCGTAGACATGGAGCTGTGGGAGGAAGGCTCGGTGTAAAGCTCGCCGTCATGGACGCCCACAAAGCCGTCGTCCGAGGCGGAGAGGGAGGAGGCGAGGGTGCCGGTGGATCCTGAGAAGATGAGAGATTTGATCCACGACAAGAGCATGACGTAAGGATTGAGAGGTACAAGTGTCTTCGGGCGTCGAGTCGTCTTGTTGAGCGTGAAAGGGAAAGGCCGATAGGAAGAGATGCGAGTAGCATGACGCCAGACCTCGAGATACGTTCCGAGACCCTACCCATCTCCGCACTTACCCATGCTGTCCACGAGGAAAGGTATGATCCACTCCTCAAAGACGACCCTCTCTTCGTTCTGGATCAGCCGGAAGAAAGAAAGGGTCTGGCGACGCTCGTAAAAGGTGAGGACAAGGTGGCCTGCCAGAGGGAGAAAACCCCCGAACAAATGTCAGTGAGCTTCTCTGAGAAAGAGACCACGAAAAACATCTACATCGCGTACGGCACGGCTATTTTTCCATGTCCGCACCTCTGCTCAAATTGGGCCCTGCCGGGGTCAAATTTCGAAGGCATGCGTCAAGGGCGCTGTCCACAACCTCATCGATGCGTGCAACGGAGAAGGGGGACGACGAGGAGGAGGAGGTAGGACGCTCCACCTTAGGGTAGGACAGTCGAAGGTGCCGGCAGTGTACCTGGAATAGGGTCGAAAAGAGTCGTTACAACGTCACACGTGGTGCATGTCAAAGGGTAGACGCAAAACTCATATCAAGTGCATCCCGAAAGGTTCAATTAAGGTGATCGATTGGTCGAATATTTATAAGCCATTTCATCCCTGCGTTGCCTGTACTTAGTTCCAAAAGTTGCCGGCGCGAATCATCATATGGAGCAGGCAGGCGCGCTACTCCACGCCTGGCAATACACGATACGCGCACTCTCCCCCCTTGCCCCGCCTTCGTAACTTAGATTCTCCCACCACGTCAACACTACCTCGCGTGGCCGCACTATATTTGGTGCACGTAGGAATATAATTGAATGCAGTAGACATTGTAACGCCTCTTTGGTATGAAGGGGGCGAAGTTCTAGCTCCCCCAACACATGCTCCTTGTGGTTCATGTGTCTTCAGTCCTCCCTCTACAGCAAGAGGCTTGCGCCAGGCCCGGCTCACCCGCAGGCAAGCTTGACAACAGACGTCCACTACGTGACTGCGTGCTGTGCGTGCGTGCAAATCTAGACGTGGGGATGGACGACGAGTCGTTGGTCTGAATGGGGATGTGTCCTTGTAAATCACAAGATTAAACTGGCATGACGGCAAGAGGCGAGGTCCCGCGCTCTTTTCAACAGCGAGTAGCGAAAGCACCATTACCATTGGCACCATATCACCCATGTTGCGGATCAAAAACGAAACGTGGATTATCGCACCATTGTATTGATGCAGGTTGTATGGCGAAAAACAATCGAAACAGGTGCGAGATCAGTGTAGCTCGAATCGAAAATTGCATTTTTTCCATTTGTCCTTTTATCTGCAGTCTGCATATCAGTGCTCGCTAGTTGCAGTAAGATGACACGCCGTGGACGTTTTATTCCGTCCATGAGTTCTCTTGTGCCTTAACGTCCCACCGGATCTTTCACAGCCGCTGTGTCATCCAAATATTCTTGAAGTACTAGCTGTCATTTCCCATCGTTTGCTCCCTCTTTCTGACTTGCTGGCTTATTTATTTTTGTGAACAGGGCGTGAGGCAGGAGGTCACCTTTGGTACAGATGATAGGACAGCCGTAAACACTTCTATGAGCACGCAAACCGACATGAAGCTGAGAAAGGGTCGATGGAGCCTTTTTCACAAAGGCATTAAAAAAAAAACTTGTAATGGAGTAAGCTTGCTCCTCCTCATTGTTGCGGCATCAGCCCTGCAAAGCTCTCTAGCGTTTGTGCTGCCACTCTCCCCTCTGGCTAAACCCGCATATCGTATCCTCAGCTCCGCTGTTATCGGTTCAGAATCTATCTCATCATCTTCTGCGAAGCCAGTTCTCAGCCCTTTCGAAATCAATAAAGCAATTGTTCTGGCCGAGGGTGACACCTTGGCGTTATTTAGTGTCATGGCGAAGCATCTTACAAACTTCGATAAAGTTAACTGCGCGACGATGATCAACAGGTAAGGGCTAATAACAACCAAAGCTAAGTAAGTTGTGGCGATTTCTTTCCCAGAAGACGAAAATGACTGAAATGTCCTGGTCCTGCCAACCGACAGACTATCCCGTCTCGGCGCCGCCTGCTCCCTGAAGCTCTCAAAAAGAGGTAGAACGAGAAACAATACCAGCCAAACCGAGCAGCAGCTTCTCATGGCACATCTTCTCGACCGTACCACGGCTATTCTTGCAGATTGTGACTCATGGCAGGTGAGGGTCGTTAGCATGAGTCTCGCGGGAGAGCGCGCTATGTAAGCTAATGGCAGCCTCACACTCCTCAAATTCGTTTGCACGTAGCTGGCATGCATCACTAGGGGCCTGGGAAAGCTGGACATTAATCCCTCATTCCTCTCTGCGTCCTTCCTTCCTGCTCTGGCAGAAGGCGTAGAAAGAGAAGGAAAGTGGGAGGGGCGGCGGGAGGGCGGGAGACAGGGCTTCTCGGTACAACAGTTGACGAGCACTTTGAGGGGTGTCAGTCACATGTACCCGGGCTCCTTGTGGAGGAAGCAGGGGGCGGCCAATGGATCGACAAGGGAAAGAGAGGCGGGGAAAGCAGTGGGGAGGATCGTGGCGGTCATGCTGGAGCATGCCTTGCCGGCCGTGCTGTCCGAAGCTTCCTTCGGACAGGTGGCTGTGATCCTGGGGGCCCTGGCCCGGTAGGTGACGGAGGGGGACGAGATGGAGAGAGGAAGGGAGGGAGGGGGTGAGGGAGAGAAGGTCTGGATGGTCGATTTTCCCAAGGGGTGGGTCGTGTGGGAAGGCGGACAAGAGGGGGGGAGGGCAGGCCCGTTGCTTTCCTATATGCGGAGATTGCTGACGTTTCCTTACAGGCTGCATTATCGGGCCCGGTCCCCCGCCCCTCTCCCCGCCCTTTTGGCTCACGGTCGGGCTGTGGTCAAGGACGCGCGTCCTCGGGAGCTCGTCAGGAGCTTGCAGGCTCTCGCATTGCTGGACCGGGGGAGGCGGGCGGAGGGGCAGGACGCCTTTGTCAAGAGCTGCATGGTGCGTTCCTCGATTCCAACCCCTAGCCTGTCTCTGATTTCGTATTCCTGGCATTTGTGGGTGTTGATTGGGCCTCGTCGAACACCTTGTCCACGGCCCGGATGGCTCTCGTCGTGTCGGCTCTGGTGATGGGCTTGCGCCAGAGTCTTCTTCCACTCCAAGCGTCCGCCCGCGCTGACCGACATTTCTTTTCTCTCATTCTCCTCTCCCCTGCATCTCTGCTCGCTTCCCACCCCCTACCTTGCTGTCCTGGCCCAGACCGTCGCTCTCTCCACACGGTTCTCGAAGTTTCAGGCCGGAGACATCGCGTCCCTCTTGGAGAGTCTCCTTCGGCTGGCCGCTTGGCAAGGATACGAGCCGGTAAAGAGGACGGGAGGGAGGGAGGGAGGAACGGAGGGAGGCAAAGAGGGGGGGGCACATCGGCTGATAAGCCTGTAATGCGGATGAGGGAAGCGGGGTGGACGTCGACGTCGACCCATTGGCTCTCGTCCACTGGTGCGGAATGGCTGGTATCGTCATGGAGCCGGCGCTCTAGACCTGGATGTTGATTGATGTCGTGCAAATGCGTCCGGTGTTTCGTGTGGACGTCACCCAGGATCGGGGACCTCTTGCGTTGACCTGACCACGCGGCATGCACAGGAGACGGTCGACACCTTTTTGAGAGTGGCCCTGGCGCGATACATGCTGGTAATGGAGGCAAGCAGCACGCAGGAGATCGTCCTCGTCCTCCATATCCTCTCGTGCACTCCACGGGCAGGGGCAGGGGGACGGCGGCTGGAAGGTCGGTAGGAAGGGGGGGGGGGAGAAAGGGGGGGGGGGGGGAAGGGGGGGGGCGACAAGGGGGGCTTCGATAACACGAAATGTTGCGGATTTCATCCTTAATTTTAAAATCTCTACCGGCATA
>Ga0102934_1002597_pt1 | contig 12457 bp, 12 predicted proteins | sample SalPonR2_A_D1_MG_FD_78175 | JGI IMG/M metagenome (GOLD analysis project Ga0102934, IMG submission 78175) | Salt pond soil microbial communities from South San Francisco under conditions of wetland restoration - Salt Pond MetaG R2_A_D1_MG | ecosystem: Environmental > Aquatic > Marine > Intertidal...
GGAGGTGAAGTTTAGTTATGGCATATGTTATTTCAGATGAATGTATCATGTGTGGTGCATGTGAACCAGAATGCCCAGTAGATGCTATCAGTGAAGGTGATACTCAATATGTAATCGACGCTGACCTCTGTATTGATTGTGGTGCTTGTGCTGAAGTATGTCCTGTGGACGCAATCAGTCCTGAATAAACATAAGTATAATTATATATAATTATATATAATAACCGGAGTTTAATTACTCCGGTTTTAGTTTTATTAATATTTAAATATAATTGCAAATTTTTAAATTATATTTAATAACATATATATTTAAAGCAGGATTTAATCCTTACATAGAGAATAAATAAATTGGAGTTAATGTAACTTTTATATATAAATAACGAAGGGGTTGATATTTTGAGTTCTCTAAAAGAAGTAGATCCAAAAATTGCAGAATTCATTGAATTAGAAAAAGAAAGACAGGCCAAACACATTGAATTGATAGCTTCAGAAAACTTTGTCAGTGATGCAGTATTGGAAGCAGCCGGTTCAAAGTTAACCAACAAGTATGCAGAAGGTTATCCTCATAAAAGATATTATGGTGGATGTGAACAGGTTGATAAGGTAGAAGACTTAGCGATTGAAAGGGCCAAAAAAATCTTTGGGGCAGACCATGCAAATGTACAACCTCATTCCGGCTCTCAGGCCAACCAGGCAGTTTATTTTGCCAAGGTACCCATTGGAGAGACCATTTTGGCGATGGACCTTACCCACGGCGGTCACTTAACCCATGGTAATCCTGTCAATATGTCCGGTAAATACTTTAACTTTATTCATTATGGTGTTACAAAAGATAGAGAAATTATTGACTATGATCAGGTAGAAAAACTGGCTAAAAAACATGAACCAACCTTAATCGTGGCCGGGGCAAGTGCCTACCCGCGGGTAATAAACTTTAAAAGATTTAAACAGATTGCTGATGAAGTGGGTGCCCTCTTGATGGTAGACATGGCCCATATTGCCGGTTTAGTAGCAGCTGGATACCATCCCAATCCGGTGGAACATGCCGATATTGTCACTACTACTACTCATAAGACTTTAAGAGGTACCAGGGGTGGATTAATACTCTGTAAAGAAGAACATGCCAAGGATATTGATAAAGCGATCTTCCCCGGTATTCAGGGTGGACCTTTAATGCATATCATAGCGGCGAAAGCAGTTGGTTTTAAAGAGGCTATGACCGATGGATTTAAAGAATACCAAAAACAGATTATAGATAATGCCCAGGCCTTAGCCAAGTCCTTACAGAGCTTCGGATTAAGGCTAGTCTCAGGTGGAACAGATAACCACCTCTTGTTAGTTGATTTAAATAATACAGATATTACCGGTAAAGAAGCTGAAACCGCCCTCGATAAGGTCGGAATTACGGTAAACAAAAATACGATTCCATTTGAAACCAGAAGTCCTTTTGTAACCAGTGGGATAAGAATCGGTACTCCGGCGGTTACAACCAGGGGTATGGAGGAAGAAGAAATGGAACTTATCGGTGAATATATCTTTGAATGCTTAAAGTATATTGACGATGATGAAAAATTGAAAGATTTACAGAAGAAGGTATATGAACTATCGGCTGAGTTTTCTGGTTAAATATGTTGAAATATTTACCAATATGGATTAAAATTAATATAGGAGTACGATTATGATATTGAGGGGTTCGCCCCTCAATACGTTTATCTAATAAAAAGATAGGATGTAGTTATTTTGTATAAATTAATTGTGATCGATTTAGATAATACACTTTTAAATAATGAACATCGGATAAGTGCTAAGAACAAAGAGGTCATTAAACAGGTACAGGCAAAAGGTATTGAAGTTCTTATTGCTACCGGCCGCATGTATATTTCGGCTGAACCTTATATTAAAGAACTGGCCCTAGATAATGAAGCGATTGTATATAATGGGGCAATGGTAAAGGAGATTAAGTCCGGCCAAATCAAATACCATAAACCGATCAAGAAAGATATTGCTCGCAAAATCATTAGAGATGTTAAAAATGAGGGACTTCATATCAACCTTTATCAAAATGACCAGCTGTATGTTGACCAGGATAATGAATATAAAAAGAGGTATGAAGAAGTATCCGGTATCAAAGCCCTCCAGGTAGATAATCTAGCTGAAATGGATTTTGATGACCCTACAAAATTATTAATTATTGAAGATGATCCTGACAAACACAGTTATTATCAAAAATATTTGCGAGATAAGTACGGAGAACAGATTGATGTTACTGAGTCTAAACACTACTTCATCGAACTAGGAGCTAAAGGTGTTAATAAAGGAAAGACCCTCCAGCAGATAAGCCAGGTAAAACAAATTGAACAAAAAGAAATTTTAGCTATAGGTGACAGTTATAATGATATAGAAATGATTAGTTATGCAGGAACTGGTATTGCCATGGATAATGCCGCTGAAGCAGTCAAAGAGAAAGCTGATTTGATTGCCCCTCATCATGAAGAGGATGGTGTGGCAGAGATACTTGATAAATTGATATTGAGTTGAAGAACCATATCAAAAGTGTTATCATTAAGGATAGAAGGTAATAGTACTGACTAGTCAGTTTTTATAATACCAAGGAGGGATTGAGATGGCTACTTTCAATTTTGCAAAGAAATTTGCTGCAGACAAGTTAGTTAAGAAGGGTCTTGAGTATATTGAAAAAGACCCGGAAGAGAACTTTTTAAAGATACTTAACCTGGCAGAAAAATTATCAAATACTAAAAACCAGGATAGACAGATTGAAGTAATCAGGGAGAACTACAAGAAAAATCCTGTAATTAAGGAATTCATCCGCAAGTTGGATGATGTAGCCCCCAGCTATAAAGAAGGCTTACTTATAAACTTTTTTGTTAATTCAGCCCTATTGGGTATACCTTACCAGTACAAGATGGCAGATAAATTGGGACACGGAGTTCCCTGGGCTATCTTGATGGACCCGACCAGTGCCTGTAACTTAAACTGTGAAGGCTGCTGGGCTGGTGAATATGATAAGAGTGATACCCTTGAATTTGAAACCATGGACCGGATTATCAATGAAGCAAAAGAACTGGGTATCTATTTTATAATCTTTTCAGGGGGAGAACCGACCGTTTATCCCCGTCTGATGGAACTGGTTGAAAGACACCCTGATGTTGGTTTTATGATGTATACCAATGGGACTTTAATAGATGATGAGATGGCCGATAAGATGCTGGAACTAGGTAACATAACACCCGCAATTAGTTTAGAGGGATATAAAGAGCAGACCGATGCTCGCCGCGGTGAAGGGGTCTTCGATAAGATAATGGCGGCTATGGACCGTCTGCGGGAAAGAGGTATAATATTCGGAGTGAGCCTTACCGCCCATCGTAATAATGTCTATGACCTATTTCAGGGTGAGGACTTTTATGATTTCTTAATCGAAAAAGGAGCAACTTATGGTTGGCTTTTCCACTATATGCCGATCGGGAGAGACCCTGACCTCGATATGATGTTAACACCTGAACAAAGAGGTTTTCTAGCAGAGCGAGTTAATGAACTTAGGTCCAATAAACCGCTCTTTTTAATTGATTTCTGGAATGATGGCACCTATGCAGGTGGCTGTATCGCAGGAGGAAGAAGGTACTTTCATATTAATGCAAAGGGAGATGTTGAACCCTGTGCCTTTGCCCATTTTGCCACCGATAATATTAAGGATAAGTCGTTAAAAGAAGTACTAGATAACCCCTTATTTAGAGAATATCAAAAGAGACAGCCCTTTAATGAAAATTCATTAAGGCCCTGTCCAATTATTGACAATAATCCTGCTTTAAGGGAGATAGTAAAAGAGTCGGGTGCTGAACCTACTCATGCCGGTGCCGGCAATGTAATAACTGAAGAAGTAGGTAAAAAGTTAGAAGACCTAGCAGAACGCTGGGAGAAAGTTTCCCGACCGATACATGAAAAGAGAGTCAGTAAAAAAGAGAAAGAAAAAGAAAAGAAGAAAGAAAAGGTAAAATCTTAAATACAAGTAATTAAAGCCCCTCTTGCAGGGGCTTTTCCTTTTCTTTACATTAAATTTCATTAGTGATATAATAAATTTGAATTTTTCAAATCAGGGAGGAATTAACTTTGAAGATATGGCAGGTATTAAAAGACTCGACATCCCAAACCTATGATAAATTATTTAAATTTGCTATTTTGAATCTTATTTGGTTCATGCTTTCTACCCTGGTAGTCTTTATCGGATATTCAGGTTTAATTATAAAGTTCTACTACTTATTAATTGTTCCCATTATTTTTCTGGGACCATTTTTTATGGGTGGACTGATGAGCGGGATCAATTACATAGAGTTTAATGACTTTTCTATTAAACAGTATTTTATATACATAAAGGATAATTTCAAGAGAGGACTGCTAGGTTTTCTCTTTACTTTTTTTATATACCTACTCTTAATAGCAGATCTGGTTTTCTTTTTACAAAAAGGTACAGACAGCCTTTTCATGCTTGTACTGGCTGTTTTAGTCTTATATATCCTCATCTTTTTTTCAATGATGCAGTGTTACTACTGGGGCTTTTTAGCCCTTGATAAAGAAAAGAAGATTAGGTATGTCATCAAAAATTCCTTTTTAGTGACGATTGATAATGTGGTCTTTTCATTTCTTTGGTTTATAATAGTCTTCATAATCTCCGCCATTTTAATTGTGACCGGGTTCGGTATGGCAGTCCTTTTAATGAACTTCTTGTCTTTAATGATGTTGAATGGAACGATTGCTGTTTCCTCTGAATATGATAATTTAGAGATAGAGGAGATGAATAGAGATGAGTAAAGATTACTATATAGGAATTGATATCGGTGGGACCAAGGTTCTCTCGGCCCTGGCCGATAGTGAAGGTAAGATAATAAATAAAGCTCAAAACCCAACGGAAGCCGATAAGGGTGAAGACGTAATAATCTCAAATATTGAGGACAGCATTGAACGCGTGATTGAAAATAGTAAGATTGGTAAAAAAGAGGTAAAAAGAATCGGGGTTGGTTCTCCCGGTCCTTTAGATTTAAATAAGGGAGTTATCATCGAAAATTCTAACCTGGCCTGGACTAATGTGCCGATTGTGGAAATCTTAGAAGAGATTACAGGTATAGAGGTAATTTTAGAAAATGATGCAAATGCGGCCGCTTTAGGCGAAAATCAGTTTGGGGCCGGCCAAGCAGCCGATCATATGGTCTATTTAACCATTAGTACCGGTATCGGTGGTGGGATCATAATCAATAGAAAGATTTTTCACGGTGGAAAAGGAAATGCGGGCGAAGTTGGTCATATGACCTTAATCCCCGACAGTGACTATCAATGTGGTTGTGGAAATTACGGCTGTTTTGAAGCAGTTGCCTCTGGTACTGCTATTGCAAGAAGGGGCAGAGAATCATTAACTGTTCACCAGGACAGTCTAATTTATGAATATAGTGAAGGTAATCCTGATGTAGTAGACGCACCTTTGATTGCAGCAGCTGCCCGAGAAGGTGACCAGGAAGCGATTCGTATCTTTAAATTAACCGGTCAGCTTCTGGGTGTAGGTATTGCCAATGTGGTTAATCTTTTCGACCCGGAGATTATTTTACTGGGTGGAGGAGTTATGCATGCCCAGGACCTATTTATGCAAGAATTAAAAGCCAGTTTAAAGGAAAGGGCTTTAAAGCCAAATCTAAAAGATCTGCAGTTAAAAGAAGCCAAACTGGGTAAAGATACCGGAGTAAAGGGTGCAATAGCGGTAGCGATGTGTGATTACCTTTATCAAAACCAATAATATAGTCCGACGGGGTGAATAAAATGAGCTCGGGTCATAAGTATGTCCTGACCATTTCGCTAATAATTTTTATTACAACTTTCTATGCGGCTGCTCAGGCTGAAGACAATTTAATATTTTTTAAAGTTGACCCGGCTGGTGATGATCACGGCCCCGGTTACTACCTTTATCCCCAGCATGAGGTTTTTCAAAAAGAGGAAGGATTATTTGATATTGTGGAGTTTAAAATATATGAAAGCAGTTCTCAATATGAGTTTCAATTTGAATTTACAAAACTGGTCGATGTCTGGAACTCCCGTTTTGGTTTCAGTCACCCCATGGTCCAGATTTACATAGATAATGAAAAAGGAGGATCAATTGCCCTCTTTGAAGAAGGGGCCAGGGTGAAACTTAATCCCGAATACCCCTGGGATAAACTGCTTAAGATAAACGGCTGGTGGGTGAGCCTTTATGAACCCCTAGATCGGAATAGACAGGTGGTTGATTTTACAGTCGATGGGGAAGATGTGCCCTGGGTAATTAATAATCCCGAGCTTAAAGTGCAGGATAACTGGATAAAATTAAAGATTGCAAAGGAGAAGATCGGCCCTCTGCAGGGAGCCAATCTTTTCATTTTAGTAGGGGGGTTTGATCCCTTCGGCTATGACCACTTCCGGGGAATAAGAGATGAGTTGAACTCCTGGTTTTTTGCTGCCCAAGGTGATCATGATATTAACTATGCTCCCCGGGTGATTGATTTAATTGTTCCACCTGAGCACAGCCAGGAAAAAATGCTGGATGCTTACGAGATCGGTTATGCTCAGATAGAACCGGTCTATATTGGCCATGATAAGGAAAGAGAAAAACAAGATTATTATGGATACACAATTATCTTTTTGATATTATCCATTCTCATATTTATTTCTATTAAAAAAATTCAAAAAAGGCTTGGTGTTAACGGAAATGCTGAAAAACAAGAACAAAAAGGCACTTGATTTCTGCCGTAGTATAATGCAGAAGGTATCGAGAAGTTTTGCTTTGACGATACCCCTCTTAGATAAAAGAATAAGAGAGCCCGTCATGATTACATATCTTCAGGATAGACTTTTAGACAGCTTTGAAGATGAAGGGGAGATTAATAGTTCCCAGAGAAAAGCTTACATGAACGAAGTTGTCAAATTGTTCGATCCTAATATCTCGGAGTCTAGACAGCAGGAATTAGTTGCCAATATTAAAGGACAGGCCGATTATTTCGAGGGTCCTATAAAAAAACTAGTTCAAAACACCGATAAATTGATAAGTTGTTTTAATACCCTTAATGAAGAGGTACAAAAAATATCTTTCCGCTGGTTAAGTGAAATGAATCAGGGTATGCAGTCTTACCTTGATAAACCGGTTGAAACCTTTAGTGAACTTAACGAATACTGCTATTATGTAGCCGGGACAGTGGGAGGTTTTTTAACTGATTTAATTATTGAACTTGGTAATATTGAGGGTAAAGATAAAAAGGTACTGGAAAAAAATTTCGTAGAATCAGGCCTCTTTTTACAAAAGGTAAATATAATAAGGGACATAAAGCTGGATATCATAAACCACAAAAAACATTACTGGCCGCTTAAAGAACTAGGGATTTCCGAGAGTGAAATAATCGATCAGAATAATGAAGAACAGGCTTTAAAAGCCCTTAATAAAATGGTCGCAGATGTTAAAAGCCATACTAGGGCTTTGATCGATTACTACCAGGCCATACCTGAGGAATGGAGCGGCTATAAGAAGTTTTATTCGGTCAACAACGCGATGGGTTATGCTACCCTGGAGCTTGTGGAAGGCAATCCCGATCTATTCTATTTGAACAAAAAGTTAAAGATAAAAAAGACAGAAGTCTTAAAGATTTTAGCAGTATCCGAAGATACCTTTCTAAAAAAAGCACAATCAGTTTTAAACCAAGGATAACCACCTGAGATGGTGGTCTTTCTTTTTGTTTAATTAGAAAAGAATAGAGGAAAATTGTCGTGTAAAACGAAATTAATAATATAGGTGATAAATGTTGCAAGCAAATTCAATTAAAGAATTCAATCCACAGCAGAATAAAATATTTACGATCATCAACCCGGTTTCTTCTAACGGGAAAACGGGTAAGAGATGGCCTGCCTATGAACAGAAATTTAAAAAGGCCAAATTAAATTTAGATATTAATGAGACCCTTTATCCCGGTCATGCGGTAAACTTAACTAAAACCGCTTTAAATGATGGCTATAAAACTATTATGGCAGTCGGGGGAGATGGAACCGTTAATGAAATAGTTAATGGATTTTATCAGGACGGTCAGTTGATTAATCAAGAGGCTGTCTTACTTGTCTTTTCCCAGGGGACCGGTTCCGATTATATAAAGTCCCTCGGTTTAAATAAAAGTATTGAAACAGTTATTAATACCTATAAAAAGTATGAAAGAAAATGGGTAGATATCGGCAAGATGAAGTACTTAAACTTCGATGAAAAGGAAGTTGAAAGGTACTTTGTTAATGAGGCTGATGTTGGTATCGGGGGAGAGACGGTGGAATATGTTAATCGTTCCTCAAAACTGATGGGCGGTCTTTTGACTTATCTTATAGGGGCCATCCGGACTGTAGTGAAATATGACAATAAAGATATGAAACTTACAATCGATGGCGAGGTAATAAAAGAAGGCCTAATCAACAGTGTTATGGTAAGTCTGGGTAAATACTTTGCCGGTGGAATGCCGATAGCACCTCAGGCTGTAATCGATGACGGCTTATTTGATATAGTAATTTTGGGTAACCTCACAAAACTGGAAACCCTGTTAAACCTATATAAAGCTTACCGGGGAACCCATATCGATTACCATAAGATTGATTATCTAAAGGGTAAAGAGATTAAAATAGATTCCAAGGATCGGGTTTTAATCGATATTGATGGAGAAAGTGCCGGTTTGCTGCCAGCCGAGTTCAAGATTTTAAAAAAGGCTTTTCCGGTCCTAGTTTAGACCTATTTTACAAGCTATTGATAATGTTATAAAATTAGAGTGGAAGAGAAACTAGGAGTGTTAAATTAATGAAATTTATCTTAATTACAGGAATGTCTGGAGCAGGCAAATCTACAACCTTAAACTTCTTTGAAGACAGCGGTTATTTCTGTGTGGATAACTTACCACCAGCCTTGATTTCCAAGTTTGCTGAACTTTGTTTACATTCTGAATTAAATAAGATAGCAGTGGTCTGTGATATCAGAGGAGGAAAATTCTTTGATGCCCTGACAGAAAAGCTGAATTACTTAGAAGAGCATCAGATTAACCACGAGATACTTTTTTTAGAAGCCTCTGATAAGGCTTTAGTCGATAGATATAAAGAGACCAGACGCCGACATCCTTTAGAGGAAGAAGGTCGGGTCCTGGATGCGATTAGGGAAGAAAGAAGGAGATTAGAACAATTAAGGGGAAAAGCACACAATGTAATCGATACTTCCAGTATCTCAATTAAGGAATTAAAACAGAAATTGAGAAGAGATTATCTGGATGTGGATGAAGATATGCAGTCCCTCACTATCAATATAATTTCTTTTGGTTTTAAGTACGGTATACCACTGGATGCAGATAACGTATTTGATGTTAGATTTATGGCCAATCCCTATTATGTAGATTCTTTAAAGGACTTAACCGGGGAAGATAAAGAAGTTAAGGACTATATCTTAAAATGGCCGATCACGAAAAGATTTTATGATAAATTTTTTGACATGATAGAATTTCTAATTCCCGAATATGAAAAAGAGGGGAAGAGTCATTTAAGTATTGCAATCGGCTGTACGGGGGGACACCACCGTTCAGTCACAACCGCAATTGAGTTAAAGGACTTTTTAGATAGTAAAGGATATAAAGTTACGGTTAACCACCGAGATATTAATAAGTAACCAGGAGTGGTAAGATGAAATTTCTAAAGTGGCTTTATCCTGGGCTGGGTGTAAAGAGATGGTTTATTCTCGGTATTATTGGCTTACTTTTGCTCAGTACTGGTCTTGCATTACTTTTACACATAAATATTGTTGATTATATTATTAAAATGATCTTTGAAGCTATTACCCATTTAAGCGGCTCACTTCCGTATTATACGAACCTGATAATAGGTATCGCCTTGATAATTATTTCACTGGCAATGCTAACTTATGCCGGTAACCGCTTTGTGGATAAGTTAAATAAGGAAATATACAAAGATGATGATTTCGTAAATGTTTTATATAAGAGAAATCAACTGCAAAAAGGACCAAAAGTGGTTGCGATCGGCGGGGGCACCGGTCTTTCCAATATCTTAAGAGGTTTAAAAGAATTTACCAGTAATATAACGGCAATTGTAACAGTAGCTGACAACGGCGGTAGTTCCGGTAAGCTGAGAGATGAACTGGATATTTTACCGCCCGGGGATATCAGAAACTGTCTGGTTGCCTTAGCAGACCAGGAGCCTTTAATGGAGGATTTATTTCAGTACCGCTTTCATAAAAAAGGTGACTTGAGGGGACACAGCTTTGGTAACCTCTTTATTGCTGCAATGACAGAAGTATTAGGTGACTTTGAAGAAGCAGTCGAAGAATCTTCAAAGGTTTTAGCTATCCAGGGTAAGGTTCTCCCCTCTACCAATCAAAATGTAAACCTGGGAGCAGTTTATGAAGACGGTAGTGAAATTTTGGGTGAATCAGAGATTCCCGATGAAAACAAGGTTATTCAGGGGGTTTATCTCGAACCCAGTTCTGTAGAAATTACCGAGCGGGCCAAGAGTGCTCTTTTAGACGCGGACTATATTATCGTGGGGCCCGGCAGTCTATATACTTCTCTACTCCCAAATTTATTGGTGAAGGGAATGGTCGATACCATTAGGGAAAGTAAAGCCAAAAAGATCTTTATTACAAATGTAATGACACAGCCCGGTGAGACGACCGGCTATTCAGCCTATGACCACTTGAAGACCGTTTATAACCATATTGGGGCTGAGATCTTTGACTATACAATAATAAATAAAAACGGCAGCAGGAAAGACCTTTTAGATAAGTATGCGGAAGAGGGAGCCTATCCGGTTGAAAATGATATTGAGCAGCTTAATAAATTAGATATTAAGGTAGTAGAAGGTAAGCTAATTCAAGCCGGTGACTATATCAGACATGATCCCCACAAGCTAGCCGAAATTTTAGTGGAACTATAATAAAAGTTGGTGATTTTAATAAATGTCTTTTTCTGATGATGTAAAACATGAATTAGCCCATCTTGAAATTGAGCAAAAAGGGATACATCAGGCTGAACTGGCAGCCCTGATAAGAATGGGTGGTTCAATTTTACTTTCTTCCGGCAAAATGGCCGTAAAAATAAGTGTTTCTCACGGTGATGTAGCCCGAAGGATCTATAGATATATTAAAGAAGAGTATCAGTTTGAAAGTGAAATTAGGGTTAAAAAGAACAATTTAAGCAGGCGCAAAATTTATGAACTTTTCATAACACCCCAAAAAGGTGTTTATGACCTATTAGAAAACCTGGGTATCTTAAATAAGTCCCATAGTCTCCTCTTTACAGTGGCAGACTGGATCAAGGATAAAAGAGATTACAAGAGGGCCTATCTAAGGGGAGTATTTTTGGCAGGTGGATCGGTCAATAAACCAGGGGCTGAATACCACCTAGAGATCAGGTGTGAACATAAGTCACATGCCGAGGAAATTATTGACTTGATGCAGGACTTTGAATTAGACCCTCACCTGACTGAACACAAGAAGAAACAGGTCATTTATCTTAAGAGGTATGATGACATAGCAACCATGTTGAACTTGATGGGGGCATATAACTCCCTTTTAAAGTTAGAAAACACCCAGGTTTTTAAAGAGATCAAGAACAATGTGAACAGAAGGGTCAACTTTGAAACAGCCAATCTGGATAAAACGGTCAAGGCCGCTATGGAGCAGATCGAGGATATCGAACTTATTGAAGAAATTAAAGGATTAGATAATATAACTGAGAGTTTAAGAGAAATTGCCGAACTAAGAAAAGACAATCCCTATGCCAGTTTAAAAGAATTAGGAGAGATGTTAGAACCTAAACTTACTAAATCAGGTGTATATAACAGGATACGGCGGTTAAAAAAGATCGCCGAAAAGATAAGGAGTGAAAAAAATGGATCTAGCTCTTGATTTAAGCGTAGATCTAGAACAAAAACAGGAACTAGTAATGACTCCAAAACTTCAGATGGCTATTAAACTTCTTCAGTATTCCAGTATGGAACTAAAGGAATATGTCGAAGAAGAGATGAAAGATAATCCCCTTTTAGAAAAACATGATGAAAATGAAAACCATCTTGATGATAGAATAAAAAACCAGTACCAGAGTTATAGGTACGGCAGTAATTACAACCAGGAAGATTTCAACTATGAAAATATGGTTACTTACCAGCCGAATCTTTTAGAATTCTTAGAGAACCAGCTTTATGAAGTATTAGACAGTGATGAAATAGAAGCCGGGGAATATATTTTAGGTAATCTGGATGAAAGAGGCCTTCTTTCAACTTCCCTGGATGAAATAGCCGAGGAACTCGATGAGGATATTGATTATGTCAAAAGCATCATTAAAAAGATCCAAAAGTTAGAACCGGCGGGTATAGCCGCTACTAATCTAAAAGAGTGTTACTTGACCCAGCTA
>Ga0102934_1002598_pt1 | contig 12456 bp, 14 predicted proteins | sample SalPonR2_A_D1_MG_FD_78175 | JGI IMG/M metagenome (GOLD analysis project Ga0102934, IMG submission 78175) | Salt pond soil microbial communities from South San Francisco under conditions of wetland restoration - Salt Pond MetaG R2_A_D1_MG | ecosystem: Environmental > Aquatic > Marine > Intertidal...
ACTGCCGATAGCCGGTACGCCTTCTCCAAGGCCTCCCCGCCCTTGATTAAAACACCGTTTGCCGCCCCTACCCCCGTGCCCACCATAATGGCAGTGGGCGTGGCCAGCCCCATAGCGCACGGGCACGCCACAACCATCGTCGAGACTCCTAAAGTCAGCGCGAAGACGATGGAAGAGGCCTTTCCTGTGGCGGTCTGCTCCGCTAGGTGCCAGGAGTCGGGGACCCAGCCAAGGTAGAGGGCGAAAAGTCAGCCTGTGAAGGTCAGGAGGGAGATGGCCAGCACGGCGAGCGCGAAGAAGCCGGTGATCCGATCCGCCAGGGCCTGGATGGGTGCCTTGGAGAGCTGAACATCGTCCATGAGACGAATGATCTGCCACAGCGTCGAATCCTCGTCGATGCTCGTGACGCGCATGACGAACAGCCCCTCCGTGTTCAGACTTCCGCCTACGACCCGGTCCCCCGCCCGCTTGGTCACAGGCAGCGACTCCTCTCTGATGAAGGCCTCATCCAGGAAGCCTTCGCCACGCAGCACCACCCATTCGCCGGCACCTGAGTACCCCGGACCATCTTCAATAGGTCCCCCCGCTGGACCAGCTCCACAGGGATCATCTCTTCTTCCTCCACCGCCGATGGCCCCGCAGCCGCGTCCGCGTCGCCGTCGACCCGGCCAGCTGCAAAGCCGCCGCCCTTGCTGACCCTGTCACTGCCGCTGATTCTCGCGGCGCCTCGTCCCTCCGTCTCCTCGACCGGGTCCCACTCTTCTCCCTCCTCTCTCACACGGTCTTTCATCACCAGGAGCAAGGCCACCTTGGGCGCCATGTCCATCAGCTTGGTCAGGGCCGTGCTCGTCCGCCTCTCTCATCTCTGCTCCTCCCTTTTCGCGTTTCTTTTCATCCTGGGGAGAACATCAGCAGCGGATAAGGTCTTTAAATGTATGCGAAACGAGGGGCCTCCGTCATCATTAGCAGCAAATGTTGAGAAATGAAAGAAAGCCAGACATCTACGGGCTATGCCACGGGCCTGGAATTGTAGCTGAAGCAGCCATAGAGGTTTCTACAATCAGGCAAGATAATCAATTTTAGGATCGAAACGGGAAAGTGAGAATAGTTGTACAGCGATGGCAAACGAAGGCACCTGCCATCTTAGCAGCCGATATAATGAATAATCCAAAATGTAAGATAGGGAGAGAAGCAGCATAATTGATTTTTTTTTCGTCAGCCACAACACAAATTTCATAAACTTAAGCTCAAAAAACAGAAGAGCACATGGGCGAAAACTCGGAGTGAATCTTCATGCGACCAGTGAGCTGCATGGTCATATAGGACTTTGTCGGAGCCGATCCTAAAACTCCCTGGACCCGTTATTAAAACGATGGGGTCGGCGGTCACCAACTTTGGCTATCCATTTTTGGTCGCCCCACACACATTCGGGTCGCCTAGTTTGACATCCTCCGTCCGTCTGGAACGTTTAAACAGCCAAAGTTGCCATTTATCGTGAATATGTTTACACTGTGTTTTGCCATGCAGCCGACGTTTTTTTTGATAAACTACTTATGGTGGGGGGGCGGGAGGCCAGCGTAGAGACTGTCTGGACGCGAAATAAAGAAGGACAGGAGCCATGTGATCTTTCCAACTTGCCTGAAGGACAAATAGTTTCAGTCATTCTCTTATATGTTTAATGTTCTTTGCTCTATTGTGTGAGATAATCTGCCAAACTATGCCTCCTCTGAACGTAAGACGGAGGATGCCAACACTAGGCGACCCGGATGAATGTGTGGCGACCAAAAATAAGAAGCCAAAGTTTGTGAGCTAGCGTGGTATCGGTGACTCCCCACATTCACGGAGAAACCTAATGACTCGCTCTAGCACATGTTCCTCCCGACGTTTATCGAAAACATAACTTTCTCTCTTTAACCCAATAACACAATTTTGACAGAGTGCGGCGCGGAAGAGCGACATAGAACGTGAGGGGACTGGGAGACAGAGCGGATAAACACGCACCGATGTGCAAGTCCGGTCGTGTCATCCTGGTGTTCGAGGAGCAAGAATACCTATGACTGGTCTTGCCAGCTCAGCGTGGATACAAAAAAGGCTATTCACTCTCAGAAATAATACCCAGTAGACAGGAGTGGACGTAGCACAAAGGAATAAAGCCACCGTCATGCACACATCTGACGCTTCGCGCTGTGTGGTTTCTCCTCCTCTGGCGGATCCCGATCAACGCATTGTCAATACACGCCTGCTAGTCGAGCAAGAGCTTGCAATAGCGAGACTGGCTCGGCACCACATCAGTCCCCCGGACTCATGGACCGACCCGCACGCTGTAGCTCTCACCCTGGCCGCTGTCCAGGTGTTGACAGAGGAAGCTAAGGAAAAAGGAATAAAACTTAAGAAGCAACTGCCAGTTATGTCTATTGAAACACAAGAGACTTCTAAGGAAAGCGATTTTGGGCCAGCACGTCATACAAGCACTTGGACGAGATTGCCTGAGACACTGGCAACGGGCCTACCTTCTCGCGTATTGCGGCGCGGGGCTGCGGAGCTGAATCTTCGTCTACAAGCATATGAGAAGGAGCTTGAGAAAGTAGAGGCGCACTTGAAGAAAACTGCGCGTGAGGCAGAGGTACTGGAAAAGCTAGCCCCGCTGCTGACGGTGGAGAGGGATCCTGGGTGGCTGCTTGAGAAAGCGAGACAGAAAGTTGAAAGCCTCCTGCAGCAGCACGGAAGGATCATGACGCAGGAAGAGGCGGAGGAGGCAAACCTGATTGCGGCACGGGCAAGACGTACCGGAGTCTCTTTGTAAATATTTAGAGGAGATGCTCCGAGAGGACTGATGCGGGACAAAATAGAGCTTAATGGAGGAAATTTCCTGTTGTCCGGATCGATTCACGCGAAGAAAGTCGCACAGCAGGCAATTAGCGGTCAAGGCACACTGCTGAATTCTTTAATTATACTCCGTGATATTTGTTTTCACTTTCACCGATTTATTGCGTACCTTTACAATTTTGGGCCGTATGGCGTGTACATGATTTTCGAAAGGTATGTAAATTTTCCTCGGGTCCTGATTGGGCAGTTCTGAATCCCTCCTCCCCCAGACCTGATATCTTCCTCTCTCCTTCTCCTTCCCCTTTACTATCGCTCGCAAAATGTCCTTGCCTTTAATCCAAGCCCCGTACAGGGCCGTTTCTCTCATGTAATGCGCCGTGAACAAGGCGGAAACCGAATCAAAACTCCCACTTCTCTTCAATACCAACCACGCTATCGGCACCGAGACCAGGCCTACCACTGTGACCTTAATATTGTATGCCGCAAAGAATGACTTTGCGTGGCGAGGACAAACAAACATTCGAATGCGAGCAAGAAACACCGCCGAGAGTGAAGGCGGAAAGGCCCGCGCCGGCTGTGGCATAGAGAAGGGAGAAGACTAGAAATGAAGCAGATGCGGAGGGCGTTTCGCGTTTAGTAGTAGCGAGGATTAGAAAGAAGGCAGGAAAATCTGTAGCAACGGTCTGCAATAGCTGACTGACGTACACGTATCATGGACCACCAACCAGCGACTATCAAGTTATTGGCCAGATAGCCCGACGCGATCCCTACCAGAGCCTGCAGCTGCAGGGGGGCGAGGGTAAAAGCAGCCAGCTGTGTGACGTCGATATCATATATCATCAGAGTCTACAAGAAAGGACTTAGGATGAGGGGAAGTTAGCTCAAAGTAGGATCGAGATCACACAGTCTTACTTTGGTCGGCAGGACAACAACCGTCAGATTTATACAGCTTTCCGTTTAACCACATGGCCGTCCCTGCCGTTCTCTTTGGCTTTTCTTGCTGTAGTACGAGGGAAGCCAAGAGAGAAATCGCTGCTACCCCATACCTGCGTTTATTAAGCTACTAGGGTGAGTATCAACCTGGCTAAGGCCCACATCGATCCTCCAGGCGGGGCGGAGGAAGCGATAGAGGGAGAGGCGGCCGTCGACAGAGCGAACGTTAGCGTGAGGTCGATGCATTGAGGCTCGGATGATAAAGTATGTATTTGGCAAACTATGCCCTTCTTCGCATTTTGCTTGTTGTGTACCTCCTGCTCTTCCTTCTCTTCCCGCTCTTCGCTTCTCTCTTCCCCCTACACCCACCAGACGGAAACCAGAGGACGGGTAGAGCACCCAAAAAATGGGTCAGCTTGCGTGTTCCACCAGGGGGGACGACAAGGCGAGCGCAACCACGGCGCCACGGTGGCTTGCGAGCGTAATGAGGGAGACAGCCCGACAGCGTCTCAGGAGCAGGCACGCGTCGAGAAATCGTAGCGTGGATGGCGGGAAAAGCCCCCTCCCATCCCCAACAAAACTCGATCAACTACTATAGCGTCAGCTTAACCTCTAGTAAATGCGTAAGTCAGAAAGGCACAGACGGACTAGAGGATGATTCCCGCCTGCAAAACGCGCGACCCGCCAAAGCGGTCGGCAAAGTAGCCGTCAAGGAGGTCTGTGAGGGCGTCGCCGGCAAAGAAGATGGAGCGCACGACGCCCTGGGAAGATAGTGACCAGTCTAGATCCTGCGCCATGGGTAAAAGAGTGGTGGCGAGGTTGGTCCGCTCAGCTAATAGATGAGGATAGCAGCTCGAGAGTAGAAGGAGAAGCCATGGTGAGGGTGAGATGGGGGTTGTTAAGATTTGACGGGCGGGGGATGGTGGGACCCATCCCGGGGCATCGGACACCGTACAAAGAAGCGATAGCGATGCCCTGCAAAGCCTCGAGGGGACAGCAAAAACAAGGAGACCGGAAACGGGAGATGAAGGGCGAAGGTGTGGTCAAAGGTGCTGCACTCTGAGAGAAGTAAGGTGCGATTTGCAGGTAAATCAATATACGAAGAGGATAATTGCTACGGTACATCACTCAATAAATCTATGAGAGAAGACCACCATGAAAATTAATTGACTCGAGGGAACAGAAATGATGGCAGCATTTTAATCATGTCGCACAAAAGCACAGAAGCGAGCATCCTTTACTTAGAAATCATTCCAATATCGGGCTTATATAAACATGCCTGCGATGACTCGTAGTATCCCTACAAGCCCTGACTTATGAGCTCCGGCTTTGCCACTTCCTGATATTAAACAGCTATGCACTCGATGACAACAGAGCCCGCAGTGCGAGGTCGAGGTAGTAGGACAGCAAGCCGAGCAGGAAGACGCGCAAAGAGGATTCTGAGAGGTAGCTTACTACCCGATTGCTGTGAATCACTTACTGTCATGGTAAAACAGGAATAAGTACATCGATTGCATCCATATTTATCAATCACGCTTTTCTATTAATACCACTACGCAGCCTTACAGTACTGCCGACATAAAAGCAACCCGTGAGCTTCTGCAATGCAATAGTGCGTGTTGACAGATCATCCGGAGCGCGAATCCACAACAAAATACCAGACTAACCACATCTTCTTTGACTAAATACTGTACCTAAGTGCTTGAGACCAGAACAACACGCAACTCGTGCATCAAGGCGCCCAATACCAGCCAGCTTATCAAGAGGCTCGACGGAAAGGTTGAACTTCCGGGTACTCTTCTGTTCAACGGCAGCATCGAAACAACGGCCGAGGTGTACAGGACCAAGCGTGGAGGAAAGAGCTCTGTCAGCTAACCAGGTCAGCATACAGCATATTTCTAACTTACAAAATAGTGGGTGCTAGAGTTTTTGTTTGGCTCGTGTTGGTGCTGCAGGGCAGAAGTGTGTTCTGCGTTTTGTTCACGCACAAAGCCTACAACAGAAAATGAAGACCCCAAGGGTGTCGAAGCTTGGCTTGCACTTGATGATCAGAAGTTGCTTCGAGGGACCAACTCCGGAAGTTCATACAGTAATCTCTGTCACTTCGTTAAGAGCGGATGTAATTTAGAGAATCCCCTACTCCACAAGGAACCCATGGGCCATGTAGAGGAAAGACGAGAGCAGTCCTTAGATGTGAACATATTCCATCAATCACCCTTCCATGGATGCCTCAAAGACTTGTACTTTAACTTTTCAACGACTCTTATGGCCCTTCTTACCGCTTCTACGTTATGGCTCGGATCTTCCGTCAGAAAGTGTGCATCGAACCTATTACACACTACATGAAAGTCTACCGACATGTTTGCATGCTGAGAAATTTGCCTGGCTTAGCAATACTTCACAATCAAGACGTGCATGCGCAAGCTCCAGATTCAGGCCGTCAACTCGGAAGTGCAAGTCGCTCAAGAATGTTTCCTGCACATATAGACATGCTTAGCCGCACTGTCTTTGCGCGCTTTGCATTAGTCAACAGATAATGTATCTCCATGCTATTGTAAAGATATGTGTTAAGCACTATTGGTCCATTTTAAGCGCAGGTTTCCGGTTTTTATATAAATATATATATATCCTGCCATCCGTAGGCACAAATTGCCCCTTTGTTAAATAAGACGCACAAGCAATCACGACGACCAGGGAGTTGTACCCGATGGAGAAGAGGCGTCCCTATCTCTGACCGATATATCCTGTCCTTCTCCGGTTACATTCCAGGAGGAACAACGTAGTAATAAGGACCAAATAGATGAAGCAGAAACATATGTCGAGGTGTCTCCTTCCTGGTTGTCGCGCTTGTTAGGTTTCAAATTGTCGTCCTTTCTCTATAGTAATTGGTGGTAATAATATCATCGTGCTAGCTCTTCATTTCGAAGAAGCGAAGAAGCGGAGGGAGCTGACACTGTGGTCGCCTTGCACACCTCACTGCTCATACATGCTTGGAAGACCCGAAAAGGCTGCCTGTAATAAAATGCAACTATTTTTTCAAGATCATAGCCGACAGCGTTTATCCCTTACCGGTGTTCATTTGCCAAGAGGATATAAGCTGGTAGACAACATGATATCATCAATTCTTTGTTTCTTCACATGTTCTCATGATCCACAGTGCATTTCTCCTTCCTTGTAAAGGTAACCCTCGGACCCATTCACCTAAAGTCTTCATCTTACTGAACATTCCTGGGCTTCCATTCTCGCTGCGAGTCGTATTAATTTCAGAATGAATGGCCGATTTGCCATACTGATTCTTACGCAGCGATTTTCGGACTTCGTCTCGCCACCGATAATATAGTTCAACTTCCATCGATATCTTGATAATGGACAATTAAATAGCAAAATAACGAACGGCGTATAAAAATCCATGCACAAACCATGCTGAAATCCCTTTCTCATTTCAAATTCATGAAAGAGCGGGAATATAGCTTGAAATGGTCAGTACATCTTCATAGATTATTTAAATTACACCAGCTTGACGAACGTGAAGATGAAGCACTCGTCACTCAATACGGGACTATTGTCCAAACCTTAAATGTTTGTACAATATTCAAACTAGCAACTTCAGTATGACGCCCGGCTGAGTGGAAGTTCTGTTTCGAGAGGTAACGCAATTTGGTTGCTATTCGAAGGACGTGTTCGCATAATTTTTTGGCGGGATATAGGTGCTACTTACCCAAAATAAGCATAGCCTCCGCTCTCAGCTGCCGAAGTCAAGAGTGGATTTCCAGTGAGCACCACCGCAGTGCCCAATGTGAAGCTCCTAAGGTCTACCGGCACAACGATGCCTGTTGGATCAGTGTACGTGCTGCGCAGAGAATAGAATGTGAGTCGACACTGTGTCATTTAGGGCTTTATTCCCTCCTCAGAAGCATCTCTTTACCCAAAGTATGCGTGGTTCCCGCTCAGAACAGCTGAAACAGGCTCATTCTGGCCCAGCTGGAACTCTACGGCGCCGACACGAGAAAAGTCCAATAAATTTATCTTGATCACCTTCCCAGGGGACGTTGAGGCGCTGTACACGTGACGGGAAATGAGGATCAACCACCCCAAAATCTAATCATTATTCCTTTCCATACTTTACTCACGCAAAATAGGCGTAATTTCCGCTGATAACTGCGCTCAAAAGACTGGCCTCGTCAGTCTCGAGATTGAGGGTTCCAGTTTGAGTAAAGGTGGTAAGATCAACTCTCATCACCAAACCATTCGTTTCTAGATCAGTCCTGTAGGGGGAGTATGACAGGTCCTTTTCGGATCTTAGGCCGTTCTTGCTCATCTCTGCTTGAAAGTACGCTCCATCTTACCCAAAATAGGCGTAATTTCCAGCTGTCACAGATGATGAGATGTAACTTTCTCCAGCTTGAAAGTCCAGGTGGTCAACCCGCGTAAACGTTGAGAGTTGCACTTTCACCACCCTGCCTGGATTCAGATAGAGCCTGTCCGTAGTGCGAAGCAAGATTGATGAGCACTTAGATCAAGCATGCTCTGAAATACCCTGTTTCGTGCGCAGCAGCCTTACCCAAAATAGCCGTAGTCTCCGCTTATGACAGCTGTATCGATGAAATTTTCTTGGGGAAGAAATGTCACGTTGCCGTCCGGCGTGAAGCTCGGCAGATGCACCCTTAGTACCACCCCCGGTAAGGTAAAAGTCCTGTGTGAAGCGAAAAACGGGGAATTTTGGAGATCAGAGCCAAACGTTTTAAAGTTGTGTTTCTAAAGAGCTTCTTACCCGAAATATGCGTAGTCCCCGCTCGCAAAACCTGCATTGAGGTAACCTTGTCCGAAGGCAAAATCGAGGCTGTCGGCTACGCTGAAGTTTGAAAGCCTCACCTTCACCAGCTTTGCCGTGGGGGTATCAGTGCTTTCGAATAGAGCGAGAAATATCACAGAGTAAGGCGCCATTTCATACTGCAGTTACATCAGTGGAAGCCTCTTCTTACCCGAAATACACAAAATCGCCGCTCACAACAGCCACGTTTAAATAGTCCTCTCCCGGCCCTAACGACAAGGAACCATTTTGTACCGCGGTGGGACCTGGTGTTGGCGCTATCGTAGGCATAGCAGTAGGTGCTGGTGTCGGTGCGGTAGTCGGCGCGGAAGTGGCGGGCACAAGGCCCGCGAAGACGACAAAGGCAGGATCAAACACGAAAGGCGTGCATGTCCCCATGCAGCAGTAGCATTGGCGGGTCACTCTATTCCATTCAAATAAAAAAGGTGGTGGCTGGCCCCCGTTCACCGAGCAGTAAGCATAACAGTCTGCAGGTGTATTAATCGTTTGCAGAAGTCGCCATGCGCCTCCCTCTGGAGATGCAGGGCTCATGTCCCTGCTCAACCCGGACGGCGTTGACAGAGCACGACGCTGAAATGGCGCCAGTTGGCCCCCTCGTGAGAAGCGCAATCCCTCCCCAACAGGAACAAAAGGGTCTGACGGATTTATGGTGGGGGCTGGGGTCGGTGCGCAAGTGGCGCCTCTTCTGAGGCTCGGATATCGCACATTGATGATTGTCGGGGTAACAAGCTCCGTAATACAGGAAACATCCGTTGCGTTGACCACAAATGCATACGCATTGATGGCCAGCGTTTCGGGCGCACAAGAATCAACATCAGCTTTGGCTCGAAACCGGCCTTTGTTTCGTTTGCGATCGGTAAAATCGATTCCTTCCCAAAAAAGCTCGGTGGTTCCATCGAGATCCCGGACGATTTGAGGCGTGTATAATTTGCTGGACGGTTTTGTTGCAGTCTTGTGGACATTTAATCCGTTTGGTAGGGCCAAACCAACTTGAATATTGCTTGCGGGACCATCACTGTGCAGTGTGACCGTAACCTTGGCCTGGCCTCTACCGGCCATGATTCCGCGCTTGCCATTCGGGCGCACCTTCGCCTGCAAGAAAAAACGCGGGCATTCAATAGAGACGACAGGTTCAAAGCTCGCGAGGCCCAAGAGAAAAAGGCATAGAGATCCAGAGGAGATGTGCATAATTTTAGAGGTGATGCTGATCTTCAGAACGCCGCTGCGGGCCTAAGTACTGTAAATCCTCTTGTGTCTCGAGCTGCGAGCTTCCTTGAAAATATGTTATTTTTTCCTCTATCAGATTCACAGTCTTTTTATATTTTTTGAGGATTATGGGAGCGTCAAGCATGGCATCGAGAACGATTGTCCGGACGCTACAGATTGCCTCTGCAGCTAATTTGGCTATTATCATATATGCATAGCATTCTACACTTATTTGGCGCTCTAAGACTTGGTTTTATAGCAATATTAGAAGTTTCCCCTCGTTTTCTTCTCAAAGCAAAATGAATCTCTCATAAAGGTGGCAGTCCAATTCTGTCCCGACGAGGATAACGTCTCTTTACTCATCCGTTGACTCGAACCGTTCACCCGCTCTACAGGACAAGCTCCAAAGCTTTGAACACGAAGTAAAGCGTGCCTTCTAAACCTGTCATACAGTGCGCCTCCCTTGTGCAAGTGCCTTATTTGCTATGCATGTGGGCCAAAAGCCTCGAGCACATCCTTGCATATTCGGACAAAGTTAAATTAGTAGGCCAGGCCTATCTTGATTTCGAAAAATTTAAAATTGTTATCAACTGACATTTGCAACGGCCCAATTGTATGCCCCTTGCCCCTGCCCGCCGCCGCGAACAGCTTTAAAAGCCTTGAAGTAGTGATGTAATAATGATAGGGCATATGGACTGTGCCTATAGTGCTCCCATATGTGGAGGAAAAATAGTATGTTGTCGGAAATCGTTTCGTCAAACCATCCGGCAATACGCGATGAACCTCTTTCGTCATGCATATTCTTAGCAGCCTTTTATGTCTCGTCCTCTCGTCCTCCAATTTTTCTCATCCATTCCTGCGACCTTCATTAATTGTGTCGATTGCATAATAGGGGAAAAGAGGGAGGTCTATTATCTTGGAAGAGCGATACATGTGTGGTGGTATCGCAATGAATTTCCAACAAGATGATCGTAGGTGTAGAACACTTCCACTACATGAACGCGATTTCAAATGATTTTCCTTCAGATAAGTAAGAAGCCCTCTTATGGACTTACACAAATGGCGGCATTCTGCCTCGGATTTAGCTGGAGTTTACGTCGCTCAGATTGTCGTGCGATAGTACAGAAAGTAGAGCAGTGGAAAGAAGAGGGGAGAACTTAAGGAAGCAGAGGATGACGAAGTAAGGCTTGGCGCTTAGGAGAGAAAGACAAATCAATCACTGCATTGTAAATGTGCATCACAAATTTCGGTACTTATCCACAATAACGAAGGGAAGTGGAAGTGCGAGAACAGGGAGTACCACTGTACATGCTATACTTATCCTGGGTCAAGATACAAGATATATACTCTTGTATACACTGTGTATTTTCGTGAAGAGCTGGGCTTGTACCCATAATAACATCTACAAAGGTGGTGTTTCATGGTTGAAGCGGCGTCTATCAAGAAAGTAAGAGAGTATTTCACAAAAAGAACCATGCTAAACAACAAGCTAATAGCCACAACTTTGCGATATAATTTTTAATGAGATTTTCTGAACGGTTACTTCCCTGAACAACCTATGAGAGCTTATTTTCCCAGCTCTGTGTGTTAATCGCCAAGAAAATGGTACTACTCGTTCCCCTACTTTGACAAAAGAGCTGATATGGTTACAAAGCATGACGTATGTGGCACATAGATCAGCTTTCTATTTACTAGAGGAATAGTCCGGAGCATGTCTGTGAGGTAATTATTCCAATTCCACGCGTTTCCGCTCTGCATGCCTCACAAGTACCACGTTCTCCATAGCTGGGAGTCTTTCAGGCTCTCCTCGACCCAGCCATTCAGTTTACAAGCCTGTAACAATCAATAACCCTGATTGCTTCAGCGTCCGTTGTCTTCCGGCCCCTTGCGATGGACTGACAGGGTCTGAGAGTGGAGGCGTGACGGCGGAGGGGGCTGGCTCCTGCCCCTCGCTTCCCAGCGGGGGAACTGGTCCGTCATCGTCCGGGGACGGGGGGGGGAAGAAGGGGTTCATTTCGGACTCGGGAGGGCCGGCGCCCTGCGGGCGAGGGCGAGTCGAAAGCCAGATGGTGAGGCCGAGCACAAGCACCAGCAGGACGAGGAGGATCATAATCTGATAGAGGGAACACGTGTGGTGATATAGGTCAAGCTCTGGTGAGGACAAAGGACCGCCTGCGCGCAGGAAAAAAGAAATACGCTAGACCTCCCCCCTCTGCTGCTTGCATTCATGCCAACAGGAGGCTGGCGGCTGAGCCGTCGGCGATACCACCGGAGCCCCCGCCTCCGGTCCTACAACCCTGCTTCTCTCCCCGCGGTTGTGACGCGATGTTTTCGTCTCGCACCCCACGCCCTCCATCGACCGCCCCCTGTATCGCCCCTACTCCCTCACCTCTACCAGTCGCTGCCCCCGGGACTTGGTCCGAGTCTTCACACTCGGCCCCCCCGCTTGCCTGTATGCGGACATCCCTCCTCGCAACCAAGGGAAGCTCAACGCCCTTCCCAGCCCTGGCAGGCGCATCCCTTCTCCGCCACCCCCTCTTTCTCCCCCCCCTCCCCCCCCCCTTTTCCCCCCCCCCCCCCCCGCCCCCCCCCCCCCCCCCCCCCCCCCCCCCCCCCCCCCCCCCCCCCCCCCCCCCCCCCCCCCCCCCCCCCCCCCCCCC
>Ga0102934_1002600_pt1 | contig 12452 bp, 10 predicted proteins | sample SalPonR2_A_D1_MG_FD_78175 | JGI IMG/M metagenome (GOLD analysis project Ga0102934, IMG submission 78175) | Salt pond soil microbial communities from South San Francisco under conditions of wetland restoration - Salt Pond MetaG R2_A_D1_MG | ecosystem: Environmental > Aquatic > Marine > Intertidal...
AAACGGTGAATGTCAGGGTTAACGGCTTGATAACAATGTCAACGATCATCACATAACTGGCAATGATCATGACCTGAACGATCATTCTGATACGGTTGGGAATGTGATTCCGCAGAATTGAAACTGTTAGATTGGATAAGGCGGTTACGAAAATAACACCGGCAGCCATAAAAAGTGTATTGGCCAAAAGATTGGTGACAGCCAGTGATGAACAAATTCCCAATACCTGACGAAAGACTGGATTTTCTTTCCAGAGTCCCTTTAAGAAAATATTTTTTGGAGTATCAGCCATGCTTATTATCCTCTGTATCTTTGTGAAATTGTTTTAAATTTTTGTAAGTCTTCGTTGAGCATTTTCATGAGAGCCATACTGGTCTGAGAAGCACCAGTAATAGCATCTACAACATTGCTTTTATCAGAACTGGAGGTTGAGCCAATAATAACTCTTTGATCCTGATTCGCTTCCCATTTTATATTTAAACCTTTGAATTGATCGGTGAACCATTGTTCTTCAATACGGGCTCCCAGTCCAGGCGTCTCTTTCTGCTCTAATACTTTTAAATTGATAATTTTTTCAAGATCGCTATTTAGCACAATTATTCCGGAAATTGGTTCCCAAAATCCCATACCATCAAAAGCAAAACCTATATTCCCATTTTCTTTGTGAATGAAAATTTCAAGGGTCTCATTTCCTGCTCGAACTGTATCAATTTCGATTTTTTTATCAATAATTTTTTGATAGGCTTCTGGAGTATCATCGGCTACATCAAGCATGAAAGCCTGGGAAATTATGCGATTTCTATGCAGTGATTCATTTTTTTTCAGCATTGGCAAGGTCAAAAAATGCACAGCAGAAATGGCTACACCAAATACAACTGAAATTAGAATTATAAATATAAAAATATAGAGAGGGCTGTTTTTTTTCATATTTGCAAGCCTTTAATTCTTGTTTCTAGTTTGAATTCTTTTAATCCATAGATCCAGGGAAGGTGCAAACATATTACCCATTAAAATTGAAAAAGCTACACCTCCTGCAAATATGGCTTTATAACGAAAAAATACGATTAACATGCCAATCATAGCGCCGTAGATCCATTGCGATATTTTATTTTTTGGCGCTGAAATAGGATCAGTTACCATAAATACTGCAGCAAATAAAAATCCACCCGAAAAAAGAGTAAAAAAGAGCGGTGGAACAGCGTCGATACCGGCAACATTACGAAGGATTAGATTGAGAACTGTTGCTCCTAAAATTGTTGAGACTGTCAATTGCCATTTGGCAGTTTTTGTCCAGATCAGATATATACCAGCCAGGATAATGACCAGAGCGCATACCTCTCCAGCTGAACCTGCTGTAAGCACCATTTTTTCACCCCCGTGTTCAAATATACCGGAAATATCTCCTGTGAATAATTTTGAAATAGCGGTTTCAAATCCATAATCCCGGCGAGTCCACATCGGGGTGGCGGCAGAAATAGCATCAGTTCTTGCCAGTCCTACTGATTTAATATATTCGGGGATTTCTTTTAGGGCAGGAAAACTCCATTGGTTGAGGCCGGCAGGAAATTCTTGCATCGCAGGAACGAAACGAGAAGTCAAATCCTCGGGAAAACTCACATAGACAAAAGCCCGGCCAACTATTGCCGGATTAAATACATTTTTACCAAAGCCGCCGAAAACCTCTTTGCCGAATAAAATAGCGATTATAGCGCCGACTGCAGCGATCCAGAAGGGGACGGTGGGAGGCAAAGATAAACCATATAACATTGCTGTCACATAAACAGCATAGGACATACGTCCGCCTCGCAGCGAGGTCATTAGCCATTCCGTAAAAAAAGCAAATATAAGGGCCGTCGCAACTACTGCAGCGACTCGCCATCCGAAAAAATAGATCGCAACTAATAAAATGGGAATTAGAGCGTAAACAACTCTTAACATCATTTTTTGTTTGAGAAAAACCGGTTTTTTCATGTTCAACCTGTTGTAATAATGCGTTTATTAAATTGTCAATTTATGTAATAATATTTCGTACCAATATAAACTACAGTTGGTACTGAAAACTTAAATTATATGCCTGGAATTACAAATTAATAAATGGATAAAATTTATTCTTTTCTGGTGGTTATTTTAAAAGGGGAGTAGAGAGGACACCAGCGAATCATGCCTGTTACCAGGGGAATTAAACCTAGTAGCCCCCACCAGCTTTGATATATCAGCCCTACAACTAAAACAATAAGGCCGGCTACTATTCTAATTATACGGTCAATTTTACCTACATTGGATTTCATAATGACTCCCTGTTTACAATTATTTCAATTCTAAACTCATCTTAATACTAAACACAAATTAAAAAATTATCAAGGAAATTAATTAAAATGATGGACAGAAGCAGAAAATGTAAAATATAGAAAAATTTGGGCCGATTTCTCCTGAACTTGGATTGCTCAATAGGCTAAGTTAAATAATTGAAGGCTCGTCTGGGATTATTTTCCATTATTTATAAAGACTTGAATTTACCCTATGAAAGATTTTTAAATATCGAGTCAAATTTTTTTGTATGATTTATTGAATTTATTCCATGAAAAGGGTTTGCCATGGCCGGGGTATATTGTCAGGATGTCCGGATAATTAGTAAGGTTTTTCCAGCTCTGTTTTAGTTGATGTTCATTATTGGCGAAAAGAGGATAGACGGTTCCAGGAAATAGATTGAACATCGTATCTCCAACAAAACAATGTTTGCGATCGATTATAACTGCAATTGAATCCAGAGTATGACCGGGAATAGAGTGCAATCGTCCGTTTATTCCCAAATTTTGTAGATTGAAAACATCTTTTATCAGAATGTCTGGTTTGACAGGAGAAAAACTTCCATCATTTGTTGAAAACAACTTGATAAAGAAGGTCAGTAGATTGCTAAATATTGAAGTACCATCAGGAAAGGAGGTTGAACCCTTTAGTAATTGTGGTTCGGCCTTTTGATGAGCAATAATGATAGCGCCTGTCAAAGCTTTGATCTTTTTCACATTGGCGACGTGATCCCAGTGGGCGTGAGTTATGATAATTAATTCTAGATCGGAAATTTTTTGATCAAGTTCACGGCAGGCCTTTTCAATCTCCGCTATATCACCATCTCCACTATCTATCATAAATAAATGATCATTATTCTGGACGAGGTAGGCGTTGCTACTTGTTTTAATGCGTTTGATTTGGGTTTTGTTAGGTTTATTAAACATCACCCTAAAATATAGCGGTTTAATCGACATATTCAAAAGTATAAAATAATATTTAAAGAGGATTACCCGAATCTTTAAATATTTTATTTAAAATTGCCCGCCCATTAGATTAATTTTAATTGAAAATGAAGGAGACTTATATGTTTAAACTGTATTTTTATGTTCCAGAAGAAAATTGTGAGGAAGTTAAAGAGGCCGTTTTCGAAGCGGGGGCAGGAAAGATTGGAAACTATACAAAATGTTCCTGGCAAACAGCTGGCACCGGCCAGTTTTTGCCAGGCCAAGACAGCCAACCGACGATTGGTAGGCAGGGACAAATAGAGCGTTTGAAAGAGTTTCGAGTCGAAATGGTTGTGGATCAATCCAGAGCAGAAAAAGTTGTAGATGCTTTGATAAATGCCCATCCCTATGAGGAACCGGCTTATGGACTTATCCGTATTTTTACTAAGAAGGATTTTGAAAAAGCTCAAAAGAATCTAAGAATTTAACCAAATGATGTTTCAGTATTTTTTTTGAATATAAATTTTTTCGCTCAATTTTAATTATTTTTAGATGATAATGGTAAAGTGTAAGATATATAAAAAAACCTTGAAAACCATAAAAAAATTTAATCCTTAGCATAAAAAAATTTAATACTTTTTGGATTTGAGTAAAACCAATGTTAATCTTTAAACTGATGTAAAACATGTATTTGTAAAAAAATATGTGGTTATGGCACTATTATTGTAATATATATTTTGGTTTTTGATAGAGGATATTCTAACGCTATAAGTAGTTTAAATTCAATAAATATTAAAGTTTAGCTATTTAGTAAGCATGCGAAAATGTATTAAATATTTTAGTGGAACTAATTTGATTGAGAGTAATTATTTCATTTCACAGATATCAAAATATAAACCATCAAAACTCGATCTGTTCATATTTATGTCTTTCTATACCATACCCCTAAATACTAATCTGTCAATTTATTGGTGTGGGAGCGAGATGGTATGAATGGGAGAGATAAAGGAAATCAATACGTACGGACAAGAAGTATAAAGGACTATATTCAGATTGCTTTTAAATACAAATTGTTGGGAAGTATTGTGTTATTGATGTCTCTTATTGTCACAATTATATATTATATACGGGAGCCAAATATATACCAAGGCAAATTTGATATTTATTACAATCGTGAAGATGCTGTAAACATAAAGATACAGGGGCAATCAAATTACAATAAACCCAAGAAAAATTATTGGTTTCGTGTAATGAAAAGTATGAAGCCCTATATAATATTAAAAGATCTTTCTGGCTTCCCTTATAAACCATCTGTGATCAAATCATTTTTTGAAGTAAGTACCGAAAGGGAGAATGATGTTTTTCATATAACTGTTTCTACTAAATATCCAGGAATCATACCCCAACTGGCCTCTTATTATTTAGAAGTTTTGAATACTTTAGATAAAAATAATATTAGTAAAAATTACAGAGATAAACTCAGTTATCTTAGGAAACAGCTCCAGAATAAAAAGGATGAACTTCAGCAAATTGAAAGAAAGATACAACTAGCTGGCAGCCGGCTCGATATTTCAAATCTTGAAAATATACAGCAGGTAAAAAAATTTCATAATGATTTTAAACAAAAGCTTAAAAATTCAGAAATAGAATTAGCCTATGTCCAAGCTTCAAAACGAAGCACTGAAAGAGAACTGAATAGCCTTAATGATACGCTCTTTAATCAATCGTCTTTCACTGAACCTCTTAAGGTTCAGTTAATGAATTTACAGGTTGATCTGGCAAGAGCATTAACAAAATATGGAGAACAGCACCCAACAGTGAATGGTATACGAGAGAATATCTCCCAGGTTAAGGAAATGCTGCGGAAAGGTTTCGAGCAAAATGTAGAAATAAAAAACATTAAGGCAAACCCCATAAAGCGTGATTTAATGGGAAAACTAGTTGATTTGAAAATAAAAGAAGTATCACTCAAAGCCAAGATCCATTCATTGCAAAATAAGGTTGATAGTTTTGAGAAACAGATTACATCGGATAAACCTGGTAGCAAACTCTATCATTTATTGAAAAGGCGGGAACCTTTGCTTTCTACAATAGATCTGCTCAATGAAAAAATCATCGATATAGAAATGGCTATGGAGGGAACTGGTAATAGTTTCTCTATAATAAACGCGCCTGGAAAACCAAATAGACCTGCAAATAAAAATTTAATAATGTATATATTTAAAGGCTTATTGGCAGGGCTTGGTTTGGCAGCAGGTTCTATATTTGTATATGATTTACTGGATGATCGTTTAAAATTAGTGGATGAAGTAAAAAATTTCTTTTCTTTTCCGATTATTGGAACTTTGCATCAGGAAAAGATGATAAATAATAAAATTTTTTACAAGAACTTTGAGCTAGATGAAATATATAATCATTTTGATAATGAGATGACCGAAATACGGATTAACTCAAATCAGCTTATAAAAAGTCAAAAGCATAAGATATTAAGCATTATAAGCCCTAATAGAAAAGATGGTAAGACGATTATTGCAAATCTGCTTGCCATGGCTTTTGCTAAAAACCGACGAAAAGTTCTGTTAATTGATTATGATACATTAATTCCTAAGACAACAAAACTTTTAGACAGCAAGGAAAAAACCGGTTTACAGAACTTTTTACTCGCTGATGCTGAAATTGATGAAATTGTCCATAGTTCAACTTTTGAAAATCTTGATTTTATTCCTTCTGGTGAAAATCAATATGATATAAAATTGCATTATGATACAGAAAAAGCAAATAGGCTATTAAAATATGCTAGAGAAAATTATGATATTGTGATTGTGGATACTCCTGCAATGAATCCCCATCCTGAAATTTTTGATCTAATAGAGAAAACTGATAAAGCAATTATATCTGTCAGGATGAATAAAACAACTAAAAGTGATATAGAAGGTGTTTTGAAAAAGATGGAAAAATTAGAGGATAACCTACTGGGTACAATTATAACTGGTACTCGTTTTGTTCCCTTTGGATCCTATTATGAAAGTTCTACAAGATATTATAATTATTATAAAGATTATTACGGAAATGAAAAGAAGAAAACTAAAAAAAACAAATCAGAAGAAAAAACAGATCCAGTAAAACAAGATAAGTCAGATAAAAAGAATTTATTTACATTGTTATTGATTCTTTTATTGTTAATACCTCTTGGAATTACATCTTGGTTTCTGAGGCAAACTTTTGGGAAATGGAACGTGATACCATCCGGTAATAATCAATTAAATAGTAGTCAAAAAATATCACAAAAATTTGATAATTCAGATCAAAATGTAACCAAACAGCAACTTTATCCTAAAAATTTAGATAATAAAGAAAAATCTTATATAGTAAAAGATAGTCTGTCTCAAAATTTATCAAAGCAAAAACAGATTAAACCCGATGAACAAAAAAAAGATAAAAATAATCCTCAAATAAATCAAGAAGAGCAGCAGAAAGGGAAAAACTATATTATTGTTTTGGGGTGTTTTGATTCTAAGGAGAATGCTATTAACTATGTAAAAAAGTTGAATTATAATGGGGTAGATGCCTCAATTCAAGGGACGACTTCTAAGGGCTTATTTAGAGTGGCCTATGGTGTATATTCAAATCGAAAGCAGGCTCTCCAAAATTTGAATGAAATAAAAAATGGAAAATATAAAGGTGCTTGGGTTGATAATTTTTAAAATACCATGGGAATTTCTTAGTATGTTATCTATTGTCTTAAAAGGGTTTGAATTTGGAAAAAGATTTAAGGTATAGATTTTTATTATTTCAAAATTATAAAATCCGGAAAACAATTTTTTGGCTAATTCTTGCCCTATTATTTTTCACCGCATTGATATTTATAATTATTTTTCCTTTCAAAAAGAAATATGCAGAAAAATATAATTATCTAACAGTAGGAATATGTGGTTGTGTAAATGATAGAGGAGTATATAGATTGCCTGAAAACTCTGATCTAGCTACACTGATTTATTATGCCAAGGGTGTTTCTTCAAGAGGAGATATCCGCAATCTTGATCTTGATCAGGTTCTAGTTAATAATAGTGTATATAGTATTCCCTGTCGAAAGGCTGAGTTAGATACCAGTAAAATAGACATTACAGTCAATCATAAAGCAAAAATTGATACTGTTGACCAGAAATTGACAAACTTTCTTTATGTTGGCTTTCCGGCAGTTTATTTTTTAATTCAATATTCCACAACTCATAAACTTATCAATGTGATATATCTTCCTCATTCTTCTGTATTTCTTAATAATGATTACCGGCTTATTGATCTATTTTTTACCCTTGGTATCGATCAAACTATGGATATTCTTCAAAAAAGTCTAAATCAGCGTATTGACCATTATTACATTCAAAATAAATTTTCATTTATCAAAATGATTAATGAATTGGGCGGATTAAAATTGGATATAGATGCATCATTCGCCAGTGCCTATAATCTTGATACCAGAACCCAAATATTAGAAGGGGAATTGTGTTATGAGTATATTAGGTTTATTGATAAAAAACATTACTATTCAGCAGGTAAATCAGAATCCTATAAAGATTTAAAACTAAAAATAAAAAATATTCAATTGGCTTACACTCAAAGACAAATGCGTCAAAAAAAAGTGATTCAGGCGCTTTATAAAAAGTTCAATTTTGATGATCTTCAAAGCAATATTAGCACTATAAAAGAAATTATTAATGAAGGGACTGTCAACACTAGCATTTCTTTTAAGGACGCAATCTGGATATTTCGAGGTTTAATGAAAGGATCGAAATTATCATTCGGGACATTACCGGGCTATTATAAAGAATCTGGTAACAGTACTTACTATATTCCCAGCGGTCCTGGATTTGAAATGTTAAGGAGGAGACAGGTTAGAGGACTTTTTGAACTTAACAAAGAAAATAATGAGCAGATCTTATATTAAAGTTTTAGGTGATTATGTTATTTAAAAGAATTAGATTATTTTTAATTTTTATTCTATTTAGCGCAATTTTATATGGTAGTGGGGAGACCTTTACTATTGAAAAAGGTGATATTCTCTCAATAGAGGTAATGGAACACCCTGAATTTAGCCGTTCGCAGGTTATGGTTTTGCCTGATGGATATATTCAGTATCCAATTTTAGGAAGCATAGAGGTAGCTGGCACAACGGCTTCTAAACTTGCTGATACTATTGAAAAATCACTTGAAGGGAAATATGTGGTCAATCCAATAGTAACTGTTTATATCAATAAAATAAAAAACCAATCTGTCAATATTTTTGGCTATGTAAATCGCCCGGGTCGGCATGAAGTTTTTAGACCTATCGATTTAATGACTGCCCTTTCTATTGCGGGCGGAGTCAAAAATATGAAGAAAGTGACAAAGATAATTATAAATAGAGCTAACGGTGAAGTAGAAATTCTTAAGGCCCGTAGAAAATTTCGTAAAAGTGAATATAGCTTTAAAGAAGTACGACGCCTTAAACCAGGTGATACAATAGTTGTAGAACATAAAGATATTGAGTGGGGAAAATATTCGTTTTTTACTACTGTGGGCTATACAATTTTGAGAATTATTACATTGTTGATCCAATAGAACTTTTGAATATTTTTTTAAATCATTTCAGAGTTGAACCTAACCGTAGGATATTCATCTAATATAAATTAAAAAAATACAGTAAACGATTAAGCCAATTTTTGACCAAATTATCCCTTTAATCTAAGATTCAAACCATCAAACCAAAGAAGGCGAAGCCCGAGAGCCCCGCCTTTTGAACAATTATCTATAAAGAGTACTTTTATTCTTTTTTAGCACGTGTAGCATTCCAGTAGAAATAGATACAGAGGAGTACAAACATTGCAAAAACCAGGATTTCACCACAGGTGGATTCTGTCTAGTGAGTAGTTCCGATTTGAGCAGTACCAGTGATTGGAGCAATTATTGTATAAGGTCTGGCTATGCCTATTCTATTAGGTATTCAATGCCATCGGATATTACGTTTCTGTAATCGCCATTAAAAAGGGCTACAAAAAAGAAGTCTTGATTCCTCGGGTGCTAACTTTCGTCTGTTTAATCGGTTTTATGACCGGATCTATGGTTGCCCGATAGATTTAAATATAGGTATCCCAAATTATAATGCGGCTTTACGCTAAATTTAATAATTTTGATATTTTGCAGGAGACTGGTAAGGAACTGCATACAACTCCTCACCAATTTCACATAATCTGCCAAAATAATAGATTTAATTCAATCTATCAAATATCAAAACTGGTAGTTCTGATAAAATTCATCTAAATTCTGGTGATAATTAGAGACAGGGGAAATTGTGAAAAAACCAGTTAAAAAAAGAGATATAATTGAAGTTGAAATAGAAGATTTGGTCTATGGTGGCAAGGGTCTGGCCCATTATCAGGATTATGTAGTCTTTGTCAAGGACAGTATTCCCGGGCAAAGATTAAAAGCCAAGGTTTACAAAGCCAAATCCAATTATGCCGAAGCCCATCCCGTTGCTATTCTAGAAGAGAGTGATCTGGCAGTGGAACCGCCCTGTCCCTATTTTGAGCATTGCGGCGGTTGCAGCCACCAGAATATTAGCTACCAAAATCAACTTGAGTTCAAAGAAAAGCAGGTCCGTGACCTTTATTCTCGAATGGGCGGATTTGATAATATTGATTTTGAAAGTATTGAACCGGCCCTTGACCAGTTTCGCTATCGCAATAAAATGGAATTTGCTTTTTCAGCCCATCGCTGGCTGATGAAGGATTTTGAAGCTGAAAAACCGGAAGATTTTGCTCTTGGTCTCAGAGCGCCTGGCTATTACTGGAAAGCTATTGATCTGGATGATTGTCTGATCGCTCCTGAAGAAACGCCTCAGGTTTTGAAACTGATCAGAAATTATGCCCTTGATAATCACCTTCAACCTTATAGCGTGAGAAATCGAGATGGGTTTCTGCGCCACGTTGTTTTACGCAAAGCCTATCACACAGATCAAGTTATGGTCAATATTGTCACTAATCAGAATCAGCCTGAAAAATTGGCTCCTCTGGCCAGTCTTTTAGAATCTAAAATACCAAACCTGGGCTCTGTTATTAATGCTTATACAACTAATGTAGGCGGGACAACGCTTCCAGAAGAAACCCACCTGCTGTATGGCAAAGACCATCTCATAGAAACTTTAAACAGTAAAGAATATGTGATATCGCCATCTTCATTTTTTCAGACTAATACTCGAATGGCCGAAAAATTATACCAGATTGTCAGAAAAAAAGCTGCTCTGCAAGGTGATGAAATTGTCTGGGACCTCTACTCGGGAACCGGCAGCATATCCATTGAACTGGCTGAAAAGGCCGATAAAATCATCGGTTTTGAAATTGTTCCTCAAGCAGTAGAAGACGCCAAAAAAAATGCCCATCACAATGGTGTTAACAATTTGCAATTTATCAAAGGCAATTTGGATAAATTGTTCAGAAAACAGCCTGAAATTTTAGATGAATTACCCCAACCCGAACTCATGATAATTGACCCACCCCGAGCGGGAATGCATCCAAAACTGGTTAAAGATGTGATCAAGATGCAACCTGCGAGAATTGTTTATGTCTCCTGTAAACCTTCAACCCAGGTCAGAGATGTGGGTAAACTGGTAGAGGCGGGTTACTCGGTCAATTCTGTAAAACCGGTTGATATGTTTCCCCATACCGCTCATATTGAGGTTGTAACAACGTTATCGTTGTAAAATAAACGCAGTTAATATGTTTTACCGATTGAGTGGATTTTTTATTAAGTTATTATGACCTGTAATAATTTGGATGGGGAGAGCTTTGAAATATCAGAAAAAGGTATATTTGCAATTTTTTGCCGTAATGTTCGCACTGGCTTTAATTATCTTAACCATTTCTCTTGTATCTAAACTTACCAGCTATCAAACCATTAAAAAAGATAGTAAAACTAAGCAAGAGTCTGCTAAAAAAATTGAATATGGACCAGACCGGGAACTGCGGGCAGTCTGGATGAGTCGTTTTGATTACACGAAAAATTTACAGACTACTTCACCTGAAAAAATCAAAAATTACATTTCAACCACCTTTCAAAAAATGGCAGAAGCAAATTTTAATGCTGTCTTTTTTCAGATTCGTGGCAATGCAGATGCCTATTATCAGTCCAAATATGAGCCCTGGGGAAAATTGTTGACCGGCCAGCTTGGCCAGAATCCAGGCTGGGATCCTCTGGAATATGCTCTTCAAGAGGCTCACAAAAATGGCCTGGAACTGCATGCCTGGATCAATGTTTTCCCGGCCTGGCGAGGTAGCCGCAAACCCCAGCCCTCAAAGCCTACACATCCTTATCTGAAAAATTCCGATTGGCTTGTGCATGATTCTTCAGGCAAGGCCATGGAACTTAACAGTCATTATGTTTCTTTTTCTCCAGGTAATCCTGATGTGCAGAATTATATCATTAAAATAATTGAAGATGTAATAACTAAATATAAGGTTGATGGTATCCATTTCGATTATATTCGATACCCGGAAGGCGGTAATTATTCCTATGATCCGGTCAGTTTAAAAAGATTTGAATCAAAGCAGCATAATCCTTTGCAGCTTGATTGGGAGGATTGGCAGAGGGAGCAGGTTACAAATTTTGTCGCCCGGTCTTACAATTTGATCACTAGCAAGCAGCCTTCTATTATAATGTCGGCTGCTGTTATTGGCAGCTATAAAGGCCGGCGCTGGAATGGCTATTCCCGGGTTTATCAGGACGCCAAACGCTGGCTGGAATTGGGCAAGATCGATATGATCGTGCCTATGACTTATGTGGGCAGAAAACCGGATAGTAGTGGCTTCCGCTCTTTTTTAGGAGAATGGTCTGATAGCCGGGGCAAAAATAGAAAAATTGTTGCCGGTATTGGAGTTTATAAAATATCTCGCCCGGAAGTTCTCAAGGAAATTGATGATATTCGCCAGATGGGATTGGATGGGTGCTGTTTGTTTTCGGCAGGCTCATTATCCGATACATTATTTCAGGAATTAAAAGAGACAAAATTTCATTATCCTGCCAAAAGACCGGCTATGGAATGGAAATCCCAAGTTGCACCTGAGGCGCCCCACAATTTACAGATCAGAAAAACAGTTGATCATCTGATTCTCCAATGGGAGCATAGCAAGAATAAAACTACGAGTCGGAATTATGTTATTTATGCCAGTGCAGATAGTGCCCTTGACA
>Ga0102934_1002602_pt1 | contig 12438 bp, 9 predicted proteins | sample SalPonR2_A_D1_MG_FD_78175 | JGI IMG/M metagenome (GOLD analysis project Ga0102934, IMG submission 78175) | Salt pond soil microbial communities from South San Francisco under conditions of wetland restoration - Salt Pond MetaG R2_A_D1_MG | ecosystem: Environmental > Aquatic > Marine > Intertidal...
AATGTGACAGGGAAAAGAGTTGTGGCAAATTCTCTCGGCTTTTGCGAATCCTACAACCAGAGCTATAATGTTACAGCTCTTTCATGCGCGGCCGAAGATAACGAAAACGGCAAAACCCCAGGCAGAAAACAGTCCTCTTTCTGGTATAGCGCGGCCACTTCATTCAAACAGCTTGATCCGGTGGAGATCACAGCGACAGAGGCGGTAAAACGTACTCTAAGGAAGCTGGGAAGCAGAAAACCAAAGACCTGCAAAGTTCCAATAGTGTTTGACTCTTTTACTTCATCGAGGTTTATCGCGTATCTGGCAAACGCGGTCATGGGCAATAATATATATAAAAAAGCGTCATTCCTTGAAGGCCTGATCGGAGAGACAATAGCCCCTTCGTATATAAATCTGATAGACGACCCTCTTATCAGAGGAAAGATCGGAAGCCGCCCCTTCGATGGAGAAGGGGTGATATCGCGAAAAAATAGTGTTGTGGAAAAAGGTATACTGAAGACCTACCTTATGGATACTTACGAGGCAAACAAACTCAATTTTTCTACAACGGGAAACTCCGGCGGTATATCTAATTTCTATATGGTTCCGGGCGATTACTCGGAAGAAGAATTAATATCCAGTATAGACAGCGGAATTTACATAACTTCTTTATCCGGTCAGGGAGCAAACTGGTCAACGGGCGACTTTTCTCAAGGGGCGGAAGGATTGTGGATCGAGAACGGAAAGATCGCCTATCCCGTAAACGGATTTACTATAACCGGCACATTTGCAGATATGCTGAAAAATATTGAAATGGTCGGAAACAATATTGAATGGAAAAGCCACGTAGCCGCTCCGTCTTTTAAAATAGGCAACATTGTTATCAGTGGTGATTAAAATTAAAATGGTCACAGGTTCAATATCGGTCAGCCTTAAAGGGCATTGTTCTATTCCGGCAAAGCTTCCTCAGAGAATACAGGTGATAACCTGTCTTCAGTTAATAATATTTCTTCTTTTTGTTCCAATGACCGCGTATTCCTCCGCGCTCCGCCAGAACGACACAGTTGAAAAAATACTCAAGAAACAGTTAAAAGCGCTCGGCGGAGCAGACGCGGTGCGTTCCGTGAAATCCTCAGTTTCCACCTCCGATCTTTCTATAATACCGACCGGAATGAAAGGAACCATTAAGCAATGGTCGGCAAAACCCTGTCTTTACCGTTCAGAGTTATCCCTTGGACTTTTTACGATAACCCAGGGATCCGACGGAGAAACACCCTGGATGATCGACCAGAACGGCAAAGTTACTTATAATAAAGATAAATCATCAATGAAAAAACAGATTACCTCCTGCTTTATCGATCAGCACAGATACCTCTTCGCTGAAGAAAATATTGAATACAGCGGCCCGGATAGATCCTCAGGCGGCCGGGCATGCCATGTTCTCAGCTTTGAACCGGAGGGAGGTTATCCGTGTAAAATCTATATCAACAGAAAAACACACCTTACGGAAGAAGTAATAATTAAGACCGTAAATGGATATATACTGGAGAGATACGATGACTATCGCCGAGCAGGCAAAATGATGTTTCCCTTCAAGACAAGCATACACAGCCCTGTTATGAATCAGACAATAGAAACAACTATAACTTCGATCGAAATCAACCCCTCGATAAATCCTTCCATTTTCATCCCTCCCGCCGGCACAACGAATGACTATTCTTTTTTAGAGGGGCATTCTTCCAAAAAGATTCCTTTCTCTTACAAAGGCGGGCATATCTATCTTCCAGTACGGCTTGGCGACAAAAAGGAAGAGCATATTTTTCTTCTGGACTCAGGCGCGGGAATTACAGTAATCGATTCAGCTCTCGCCGCTGACTCGGGATTTCCAATAGGAGACAGAATAACAGGAGCTGGCATAGGCGGAAGTACTTTCTGTTATATGACCCGCGTCCCTGGTTTTAAAATAAAAGGTATAAATTTCAAAGCGCAAACCCTCATTGCACTGCCTCTGAATAATATTACAACCCGTTTTTCCGACATCGAAACCGGCGGTATTCTCGGTTACGACTTCTTAAGCCGTTTTGTAACCCAAATCGATTACGAAGATCAGACTATATCCTTTTTCGAACCCGACTCCTTCAAACACACGGAAAAAGGACAGATAATAGAGGCCCCTCTGTCGCGCAAGCTGTTTTCCGTCGAATGTGTACTGGACGGAAAATTCAAAGGTGATTTTGTAATCGATACCGGCGCTAACAGATCCCTTCTGCTAAAGAGTTTCGCTGAAAGAAACGATCTGTTTTCAGGAAGAAAACTCGTTTCTGTATCGGCTGTGGGGGCTGGGGGAGAAAAAACAGTAGATCTATCGAGGTTTAAATCTCTCGAGATATCCGGGATTAAGATTCTTTCCCCTATACTATTTATCCCCGGAGGAAAAAGCGGATTTGCCGCCTTCGGTGAAATAAGCGGTATTATTGGAAACGATATACTCGAAAGGTTCAAATTGACACTGGACTATTCAGCTCAGCAGATAATCATGGAGAAGAATACCTGTTTTTCAAAACCCTTTCCGAGTGATAAAAGCGGGCTTCAAACGGCGTGGGATTCAACGGGCTCGCTTTACATACACAATGTTATTCCGGATTCGCCCGCGAGCGCTGAAGGGATCAAGAAAGGCGACAGAGTTATCAGTATAAACGGAAAGAAGATATCGCTGTTCGGAGACCGCTCTGAGATCACTCGTCTGCTCAGGCAGAAAGAAGGAACGAGGTTGAAACTCCTTATAAAAAGGGGAAAAAAGAGAATCACTGTAACAATCCGGCTTAGAAAATATTTTTAATCAGTCTTGTATTAAAAACAACGGTTCTGAAAGGAGTATAGATGAGCGTTAAGATTAGATTTATGGGTGCTGTAAGAACAGTAACCGGCTCGATGCATATGGTAAAAGGCGGGGGGTCAAAGATACTAATAGACTGCGGCCTGTTCCAGGGCCACAGGGAGGAATATTACAGGAAAAACTCTCATTTTCCTTTCGACCCAGCCCAAATCGATGCCTGCATACTTTCTCATGCTCATATAGACCACAGCGGCAATATTCCGAATCTCGTCAAGAACGGTTTCACCTCGAGGATCCTTACAACAAGCGCGACGCGTGATCTTTGCTACTCGATGCTCCCGGACAGCGGCCATATACAGGAAGAAGACATAAAATATCTCAACAAGATTCACAAAAGAAAAGGGCTTCCGATAAAAAAACCGCTTTACACCCGGGAAGATGCTGAAGAATCGCTTCAATACTTCGACGGGCATCCCTACGAACAGAAAATAATTATCAAGGATAAGAACTCAGTTACTTTCTATGACGCGGGACACGTGCTCGGCTCATCGACCCCGCTTCTGGAGATCTTTGATGAAAACGGCCCAATCCGTATTGCCTACGCCGTGGATCTGGGAAGAAAGAATATCCCTATACTGAATGATCCGGTTACCCCTCCGAAGATAGACTACATGTTTCTCGAAAGCACATACGGTGGAAGGCTGCATGATCCGCCCCTGAAGACAAAAGAGATACTGGCGGAGATCATCAGGAAAACAGTCAAACGGGGAGGTAAAATAATTATCCCCTCCTTCGCCCTGGAGAGAACACAGGAAATAGTATATTACTTGAATGAACTGTTTGATGAGAAACTCGCCCCCGAGATACCGGTTTTTGTTGACAGCCCCCTCGCTGTTAACCTGACTGAGGTTTTCTTCAAACACCCCGAATGTTATGACGAAGAGATGTACGAAGCTTTCAAATCCGGACGGGATCCTCTTGGAGCAAACCGAATCAGATATATAAAGGATGTGCGGGAATCAAAGGCGCTCCATGATAATTCAAATCCCATGATAATAATATCGGCCGCGGGAATGTGTGAAGCCGGCAGGATACTTCATCATCTGAAGAACAATATTGAAAACCCGGCGAATACAATCCTGATTGTAGGTTATATGGCGAAAAACACTCTCGGAAGGCGCATAGCTGAAAAAATGGAAAAGGTAAAGATATTCGGCCAGCCATATAATTTGAAGGCTGAAGTAAAGATAATGAATTCATTCAGCGCCCACGCCGATAGAGACGAGATTCTTGAATACGTAAAACCTCTAAAAAGTTCGATCAAGGGTATTTTTATAGTCCACGGAGAGGAGGAGCAATCTGAAAAACTCTATAATCAGCTTAAAGAAAAGAAATTCCCCGTACATTTTCCCTCTCCCGGAGATGAAATAGTATTAAAGGGGAATTAGCAAAAAGGGAAAGCAATAAACCTCTTGCCCTCCTATTGGGAAAAACTTAAGGGGACGGCATGAAAAAGAAGATAATTTCATACGCTGATGAGTTTGTTCCGGCTGAGGGAATAAAGCTGCAGAAGAAATTAAGAAGCAGAGTTATATTAAAATGGGACGGACGTAAAATCAATCTCGTTGCCGGAATTGACGTTCACTTCCCGGAGAAAAACACAGCGTTTGCCGCGGTAGCCCTTTTCAGCTATCCCCAACTCGAATTAGTTGATTCCAGCTGCGCGGCCCGTCACTGCGATATTGCATATATCCCGGGTCTTCTCTCCTTCAGGGAAATACCTCCGATCCTAAAGGCCTGGAACCAACTTCGGAAGAAACCCGATCTGATCTTATGCGACGGGCAGGGGATAGCTCACCCCCGCGGGCTGGGCCTTGCCAGCCATCTTGGAATTGAGCTTGACCTTCCAACAATCGGATGCGCTAAATCTCCCCTTTTCGGAAAATACGATCTCCCTCCACCTCTCAAAGGGGATAAATCTCCGATCTTCGATAAAGAGAGAAACAGGATCGGATATGTATTAAGGACCAGAGACAATGTAAAACCACTCTATATTTCTCCGGGACACTTGATAGATATCGAGACTTCAGTAGATATAGTCCTCTCCTGCACTACGAAATATAAAATCTCAGAACCTCTGAGAGCCGCGCACAGGATGGCGGGCGGAAACTAATAGGGGTTTACACTTATTAACAATTTAGATGGTACCCTTATTGCATCTTAATAAGGATAAAATAACCGGAATCGGTGTTATTTTCATTATGAATAAGAAGCCGAATTCGACATAATAAAAGCCGGCAGAGACTGCTTTTCCCATCCTTGATCCCGCATCCTTCTGCCGGCATTATTTTTATCGTCTGTTCTCCTGCTTTTATATTGTCCCGCCTGGATAGGATAATCAATCGCTATCGATCAGAAAGATCGAAATATATTAATACCGGTTGAAACACGGAAGTTTTAAATAAAAGGAAAGTCTTGAATATAGAGGCAGCAGAGTTCGATTCCGCGATTAATCCAGCCAATAACTAAAAGCCGGTTCGATTTTTTAAAAAATATTATATCCGGCCGATTACTTCTTTTATGACTTCCTCGAAATCCCGGCTGGTTCCAACAAGTCTTGACCGGATGATTCCATCTTTATCTACAACGAATGTTGTTGGGGTGTAATTTACATGCAGCACATTCCTTGAGTACGACTTGCAGTCGAGCAAAATGGGAATTGTAATATTCTCTTCTTCTATTATCTCTCTTGTTTTATTTAAATACCCCTTTAAATTAATCAGAAGCACTTTAATCCCCAACCCCTCCTCCATACTCTTCAACTTCTCCATTAACGGCAACTCCGCTATACAGGGAGGTCAGGTGGGGCTCCAGGCGCCTATCACCAGTTTCTTTCCTCTGTAATCAGGGAGATTATAATATTTCCCCTCAGTATCCACAAAACGGCTTTCAGGGAGTGATCTCTTCCCCGCGGTTCTTCTCTCGATTATATTTCCGTCAGGGCCGCCCGCGCTGTCAGGATAGATGACCGCGTAAAGACTGTCCAGTTTTACTTCCGCGCGCTGACGGGGAACTCCGGCTGCAAGATCTATATAAACCTCTATTGCTCTTTCTCTCTCTCCTCTTTCCCAGAGTATTTTACCGAGCTGTTTTCCAGCGAAGGGGTTTTCCGATGATTCTAAGATTTTAACAGCCTCTTCGTTCCTGCCCCGCGTAGCGAGAAATTCCCCGTAGACCATTTTTGCGAAGGAACTCTCAGGGGGGTTATCCGCAACATCTAAAGCCTTTCTGAACATTTTCTCCGCGATCTTATACTTTTCTCTCGACTTGAGGTCAAAACCTATGTAGAGAAACAACCGGAAACTTTTTTCATTACTTTTAAGAAGGTTCGAGGCAAACTCTATGGCTCTCTTTTCGTCAATATCCCATAAATAGGCAAATTTTCTGTAAAAGAAACTTCCCCTAATAGCGGGGTCTTCTTCCTCAGCCATAGCTTCGTCAAAGAACTCCATCGCCTCTTCCGGCTTCCCTATATCTGTTATGAGGGTCTCAAAAGTCTTATTATAAGCAAACTTTCTGCTCATATGGCCGGGATGATTATTCAAAAATATATTTAAACGCTCGATGCGCTCCCGCGGAGCCTTTATCGAAGAGGCGGATTCAAGCTCTTCCATAACATAAAGGTCCGATTTCTCCTTCTTCCCCTTGCAGCCGCAAAAAATCAAAACAATCAACAATAAAACAATCCCGGAATATTTAAAGTCGCGGTTTTTCATATCTACTTCCCGTTTGATAAAGGATCATGAAGCTGAATCCAGATAAATTTCCGGCGGTTTTTCCTGTCCGGATACAATGATTAATATTATCAGCTTAAACGAATTCATCCGCAGAGTTTTCTTCAAGAAACTCTTTGACAGCTTCGATAACGTAGTCCTGCTTCCTGTCACTCAGCTCAGGATATATTGGAAGGGCTAATGTTTCTCCGGCAGCTCTTTCAGATTCGGGCAATACTCCCTCACCCCACTCCGGAAAATGAAAACATTCCTGCAAATTAAGGGGAACAGGATAGTAAACAGCAGTACCTATACCCTTTTCCTTAAGAAACCTGAGCATTTGATCCCTTTTTGGCGTTCGGATGACATACTGATTAAATGTGCTTTCGTTATACTCTTCAACAAATGGGGTCTTTATCCCGCTTAAGCCGGAAAACCCCTTGTCGTATTTACAGGCGTTGCTCCTTCTTGCCGCGTTCCACTCCTGGAGATATTTCAGTTTAACTTCCAGCACCGCGGCTTGAATAGCGTCCAGCCTGCTGTTTATCCCGACATATTTGTGGCTGTACTTCTCGTCTTCTCCATGAACCCTCAGCGCCCTTATTTTATCAGCTATATCCCTATTATCTGTTATAACCATACCCCCGTCACCTGCTCCACCCAGATTCTTCGAGGGGAAGAAGGAAAAACAACCTATATCACCAATCGTACCGCAACTTTTCCCGTGATAAAGAGCTCCGATCGATTGACACGCGTCCTCGATCACGGAGGCTTTCCCCCCTGAGGCTATTTCCATCAGCTTGTTCATCTCTGCGGTCTGACCGAACAGGTGAACCGCGATAACAGCTTTCGTTCTATCGGTAAAAGCCCCGGCAACTTCTTCCGGATCGATGTTATATGTCCGGGGATCGATATCAGCGAATACGGGTGTCGCCCCGACCCTTACTATTGAGCTCACGGTGGAAAAAAAACTGTATGGAGTCGTAATAACCTCATCGCCGGGGCCGATATCCAGCGCCATAAGAGAGAGAAGTATCGAATCGGTCCCCGAAGCTGTTCCCACAGCGAAATCGGCGCCGCAATACTTTGCAATCTTCTTCTCGAATCTCTCCACTGTAGATCCGAGTATAAACTGCTGGCTGCTGAAAACCGCCTCAACTGCCCGGAGGATCTCACCCCTTATCTTTTCATACTGTAAAGTAAGGTCCAGTAATTTTACTTCCATTTTATCTCCAATTGATAATCATCAAGCTTTTAGACAAATATTATTACATTATAATAGTAAAGATAAAAGATGAGGTAAAGCCGGAGTTTCATAAATTAGTGAAGAGCTTTCAATTAATAAGGTATTTGATATTCTTTTAAAAAAACAAACAATAAATAATCTTTAATCTTTCCATTTACAATTACAGAATGTATCATTTAAGGGTAACCCGCAATTACTGCAGGCATATTTCTTATATTAGTTCAGAAACAACTGAAGAAAGCTTAAAAAGGAGTGATTTTGTGGAAGGCGCCGCAACAGTTAAGAAAATAATACAGGGTGGTTTCGGGCTCGCTTTTCACAAAGGGAAAACAGTATTCCTCCCCTACGCGGCTCCCGGCGACAAGCTGGAGTTTTCAGTGTCCAGGAAAAAGGGGAATATAATATTCGGACATATTGAAAGAATAATATCCCCTTCCAAGCTGAGGAAGGATCCCGAATGTCCCAACTTTGGAAAATGCGGCGGATGTGATTTCCTGCACCTTGATTACGAAAACGAGATCGAAATCAAGAAAGAGATGGTTCTCGAAACATTCGAAAGGATAGGAAAGATCAAAGCTGATATCAGCACCATAACTGAATCCCCTTCACGTTTCGGATACAGAAATCACTGTATCTTCCGCACTGATGAATCCGGAAGGCCGGGTTTTACAATGGCGGAAACAGATAATGTCATACCTTTTCCGGAAAAAGGCTGCCTCCTTTTACCTGAAGTAATGAGGGAAGCCATAGCCCGGCTCAGTTCTGATTTACTTAAACCGGAGAGTGAAGTGCGGGTTCGTATGGATAAATTCGGAGCAGTACACTTCTGGGGCCTTGAGGATCTTTTCAGCCCGCCTGACATAGTAATGGAAGCGGGAGGCTATCTATTCCCGGTCTCCCCGGGAGCTTTTTTCCAGGTAAACACCTTCCTGAACGATAAACTCATTGAGTTAGTTCTATCTCTTCCGGAAGAGGAACCCCGCAGGATTACCGACCTGTATTGCGGCGCGGGGTTTTTCACTTTTCCTCTCGCGGAGAAATCAACTGAAGTGATTGGAATAGAGGGGGATAAAGAGGCCCATAAAAACGCTCTTTCCGCGGCAAAATTGAACGGTATTCAGAATGTTACTTTCAAAAGCGGAAGAGTGGAAGACAAACTCAGAAAAACCGCCAGAGCGGATCTACTCCTCTCGGACCCCCCAAGGACAGGGATGACAGCAAAAGTCATCAGGGAAATAATAAAAAAGGGACCAAAAGAACTGATAATAGTATCCTGCGATCCCCCCACTCTGGCGAGAGATACCTCGCGGCTGATTCAGGCGGGCTATACTGCCGCCGGAATACACCTTGTTGACCTGTTCCCCGGAACATCACACATCGAAACAGTCGCCTGTTTCAGAAAGAATAACTGAAGAGTTTATTTCTTACCCGGACGAGTCCACTCGATCTTTACATTAAGATTGTCCTTATCGTAATATTTATCGACATCTATAAGTCTGGGAGATTTTTTAATCTCTTCTATAGGAAGCTTTACAAGACGGGATTTCTGGAGAGCTACCATGTGACCTATATCGCCGTTTTTAACCATCTCCACCGCGTTATTGCCGAACCGCCTTCCAATCTGCCTGTCCTTCTGGGAAGGTGAAGCACCGCGCTGCAAGTACGCTAGAGCCATATATCTTGTATGATCAAAGTTGTGTTCTAAGAGACCTTTAAGATAATTCCCCACTCCTCCAAGGCTGTAATGACCGAATTCATCCACTTTGGCGTCTTTCCTGACCTCCTCTTCACCCTCTATATGCGCGCCCTCAGCCACAACAATCATTTTGTACATATGATCCGGGCCCATCTTCCTGCTTTTTTCAAGTTTTTCGCCGATAACTGAAATCAGCTTGGATACTTCGAAAGAATATTCCGGTATCAGAATAGCATCTGCAAATGCCGCTTCTCCTCCTCTGAGTGCCAGCCATCCCGCGTGCCTTCCCATAACCTCAAGAAAGAAGATCGTCTGGTGAGATCTGGCTGAATGAGATATCTGTTCAGCGGAATCACAAATAACATTAAGGGCTGTATCATAACCGAGAGAATACTCTGTTCCTGCAAGGTCGCGGTCTATAGTCTTCGGGATTCCGACTACCGGAACCCCTCTGTCATTCAAAACCGAACCGGCTCCGAGAGTGTCATCTCCTCCTATGGCTATGATCACATCGAGGCCCAGTTTCTTCATGTTTTTCTTTACCTGCTCTGTTCTGTCTCTCTTCTCAGAGACCGGATTTGTTCTGCTGCACTGAAGCTTGCTTCCTCCAATCCGGCTGAATGAACGTACTATTTCAGGCCCGAGTTTCACCACGTGCCTGCTCGTATCCTCAACCACAAGGGCTTCCCAGCCTCTCTTCAACCCGACTATTTCATAGCCGTATTTCGATCCCCTCTCAACAATACCGGCTATAGCTGGATTTAATCCGGGGGCATCTCCCCCGCCTGTCAATACTCCAATTCTCATCAGATAACCTCCCTTAAAACTTAAAAACAATATTAAATAAGGTATTACGAAGATCGATCGAAAAGCCTTTCATAATCGTACCCCTCTATTCAAATTTACTTTATAAGATTAATTTGTCCAGTTAAAACAGAATACTCTCTGCCGGCTCAAGAAAAAGAAACCTCAAAACAGCTGTGTGTGGAAGGGTCTCCTCTGAGGCAAGAACCGTATCTTTATAAATATCAGGCCTCTAAAAAGTCCCGGAGCGAAACGTCCTTTTTATAATGTTCTTCTCTGAAATACTTTAATACTTTGATATAAGTCTCCGGAGGAATAAATCCCGGTACAACCTGGATCAGTTCTCCGTCACTCTCCAGGTATGCCAGAGAAGGGTAGCCCTTGACGCCGAATTTCCTGGCAAGTGATCGGGGGGAATATTCATCTCCCATGTAGATAAATCTATTTTCTTTGTCCTCGGCGTTAACTCTGACGCATATAAAGTTTTCTTCTAAATATTTCACGACCTCCTGCTTGGAAAATGTGCGCTCTTCCATTACCTCACACCATTTGCACCAGGAAGTATAGAAATCTATCACAACAGTCTTATCTTTTTTTTCCGCGAGGCTTAACCCTTCTTCAACCGAATGCCACTTTGCCGAGGGGCCGTCACTTCCGCTTCCACCGCATCCGGAGAATGAAAAAAGAATAATACCTGCAAGCATGACTCTGCTGATTTTTCTCATAGAAACTCTCCAATCTATATAAAAAATCTTTATTTTACATAATTTATTGCGCGCTAAATATATTATATTTCCTAAAAATAGCTATTTTATATTCATTATTCAAATATTATTGATTATAACGTAAGGTGCTTCTTGAAAAATTACAGAAAAAATAATAAGATCGACTAAATTGTTGAATAAATTATTCAGCCGGAAGGAACTCATGAAATCCTTTAAAATAGCCCTGTTGACATTTGCCTGTATCCTTTCCTTCATATATATCAGCCCCGGAGCCGGGGCTGAAGAACAATCAACTCCCGCTGACGAAAACGGCAGCATTGAAATCAAGGAATGGCTGGTTCTCGGCCCAGTATCTACCCCCTTCCCGGTATTTAACGAGGAAAATAAAGAGGAAGCAGAAGAAACATTTCTTCTGTCTTACGATTTTATTCCGGCAGGAGAGCTTAAACCGGAAGCCGGGAAGAAAATCATCTTTCCAGTCGGTGAGGAATTCTCCTGGAAGGCCGAGAAAACCGGAAATAAGGGTATTGATCTCCCGACCGGCCCGGGTAACCCTGAAACCGCATATCTGGCTTCATACATAGAATTGCAAAGATGGACAAAATTGCAATTCAAAACAAAAGGGACATTACCCTATAAAGTGATGATAGACGGGAAAGAGATAATCGAAAGCAGGGATGGCCAAACAGAAGATTACAAGAAAGGAACTGTAAATCTTAAGAGAGGGAAACACACTATAATTGTAAAAACGGTTCGCGCTCCGGCAGATACAATTCCCCTATGGTATTTTTCCGCCTTCTTAGAAACGCCTTATCCGCAATCGGATAATCTGAATTTATCCCTTACCCCCGTTAGAAATATAACTATCTCGGATATACTTGATTCGCCTCATATAGATAATGTCAGACTTTCACCTGAAGGAGACCTTGCCGCTTTGAAGATAAGCAGGTTTATTTCCCGGGATGGAGACAGAGAAACAGGTCTGGAAATCAGAAAGACAGAAAGCGGAGAGCTTGTAAGAACAATAATCTGCGGCGAGGGCACTGGCGGATTTCAATGGGCTCCGGATGGAAAATCTCTTTCTTACACCGTATCCGACAAAAAGAAAACATCAATAAGATTAATCGATATCGAATCCGGAGATAATAAAATAATCGCTGAAAAAATAATGAGATTCGAGAGTTATAAATGGGATCCAAACGGTGAATTCATAATCTATTCAGCATCTGAGAAAACTGAAAATAACGATGACGGAGTAAAGAGACTTCTCGGTATCTATGACCGAACCGGTTTTGGCCGTCACAGGTCATTCCTCTACCTTCTATCTGTAAACAACGGTACAAGAAGGAAGATCACAACCGGGAAACACACCTCTC
>Ga0102934_1002603_pt1 | contig 12438 bp, 12 predicted proteins | sample SalPonR2_A_D1_MG_FD_78175 | JGI IMG/M metagenome (GOLD analysis project Ga0102934, IMG submission 78175) | Salt pond soil microbial communities from South San Francisco under conditions of wetland restoration - Salt Pond MetaG R2_A_D1_MG | ecosystem: Environmental > Aquatic > Marine > Intertidal...
CCTTGAACTGTTTTAATTTCTATAAAGAAGTAATTAACTAGTGACCTCGTATAAACGAGTTAGGGAGTGTCCAGCCTGACACACTCATTCGCGGGAATGTCCGAAAAGTTTGTGGGTAGATAGATTGGACACGATACGAGCCGCTTTAGTTGATGGTGGATGACAGCCACGCGTACTATCACTCGTGCCTGTATCATGTCCACGACTGGCAGACACGTGGATACCGTATGTTACCACCCGACTCGGTGTTAATTCATAAGCACACACGCCAATACGCCGTAAAGAATGCCGGACACATGGGCCGTGACCTCCTGGCCGCGTGCGCGCTATGACGCCGACAAGTTCGCTAATGCAGGACAAATTCAATTTCAAGAGCGAGCGGGCCGGCTTGCGTCCTGTGGCACGCTTGGTAGGGGGCGCACCGTGCACCGATGGCGGTTTGTCCTTTCGCGCGTTTTATGATATGACTGCTGAATGTTAAAAGTAATTGTAAGGGGCTTTTGCCGGGGTTGCGAAAACTTAAAAGGACATAGAATGCAGAGCTTTCCCACTCAAGTGCTGCGTCTCGATCCCACCCTTCCTCATCTATACATCCATACGTCACTCAAAATAACGCTCTTAAACCAACGTCAGGAGGGACTTCGGCAGATTATTTGGGCGCTTTCAGTCGGACAGACAGAGGTGTACCACAATTTTCGGCGCATCTCGTCTCCTTTCCCCCGTCCCCTCTGTTGGAGAATTGAGCCTGAGCCCCAGCCTTGTGACGCCCTGAGACCACGCCTGCCCGGATTTGATTCTTACATTATTTTTACCGGAAAACCCGCCATTTAGAAGCTGGTGTTTTTGCATGGCATTAAACCCCACGGGCGACAACGGCTTCAGCCTCCAAGATGCCCACTTTGAGGTAGACAAGCTCGACACACAGCTTCATCCTTCCCATCGTCCCCACCATCAAGGCGGCTATGCGCAACCGTCGCCAGCAGGCATTGCCGTGGGAGAATCGGAGGCATTTGCCACTGGTACAGGATGGCCGGCCTCACCAATACCAGGGGTTCCGCCGGTACGCACACGGGAGGAGTACAGTGTCCGCTACAAAGAGCGAGTGCACCGCCTCGAGGCCAACGCCTCCCTTTGGGACTACTTGCTCTTCGTGCCCCACGCCATGTACATGTTCATGAACCGGTTGTGCGACGCATTCGGTTTCAAATTCATCGGCCTCCTGATGTGCGTGTACGGGCTCTCGCAGGGTCTGGGCGAGAACTACATGTCCATGTCCACAGACTACTACTTGAAGGACGTCTTGAAGCTCGAACCCGCCTCGGCCCAGGCATTCAAAAGCCTCACGCACCTGCCCTGGAACATCAAGCCCATCTACGGCCTGATGAGCGACACATTGCCCATCATGGGCTTCAAGCGCAGCCCCTACATCATTTTGGCGGGCGGTCTGGGCGTCACCGCCTGGCTGACCCTCGCGCTCCTGCGACGACCATCCTTTAACCTCTCCGCCTTCCTCATCCTCCTCGCCAACTACAGCATCGCCTCCCCCGACGTGATCATCGACGCTGCTATCACCGAGCGGTCGCAGCTCGCGCCCATGTATGCCTCCGACCTCCAGTCCCTCTCCTGGGGCAGCCATTCTCTGGGCGGGATCCTCGGCTGCTCCACCGTCGGCCAAGCACAGGCGCACTTGCACTCCCGCGGCGTGTTCGCCCTGACCTCTCTCACCTCCCTCTCCATCCTGATCCTGGCCTCCTTGCGCTGGCTCCCGGAGAAACAAATCCCTCGGGGCCCCGAGCGTTCCAACGCCTGCCGCCTGGCCTGGCATAAAGGGGGGCAACGCTCCCTTTACCTCCTCGCCTTTTTCGTGGCCTTGTGCGCCGTATTTCTCGCCACCACCATCAACCACATCGAAAATCGGCTGACCGGGGGCTACATCACTATCGCCGTCGCCGTCATTGTCACCGCCGTCGTCTACACCACCCTCGGGCGAATATCCCCGAAAATTGCCCGACCTGCCATATATTTCTTTCTGCGCGAGGCCCTGCAACCCAACATCGCAGAGGCCATGTTCTACTGGTACACGTCGGCGGAGGGCGGCCCTGGCTTTAAACCCCAGTTCTTAGGGATTTTGAACTGCATCGCCAGCGTCTCCATGATTGTGGGCATCTCCCTCTACAACAGGTAGGGTCCCGTGTAGGGGTACAGCGGGTGTCGATGCACACAATGCTCCGGCTTGTGGCGCGAACGTGGCCCGTCATGTAAGTTGAGGACGAATCCTGCAGCCTGAAGCCCCTCCCCCTCCCCCTTCCCGCTTAGGTATATGTCCACCTGGAAGTACCGCACCATATTCATCGCCTCGCAATTCTTGATGGTGGGCGCCGGCATGCTGGACTGGGTCCTGGTCAAACGCTTGAACCTCCGGGTAGGAATCAGCGACAAGGCCTTCGTGCTCGGGGACGAGGCCCTGGTCCCTTTATTGCGCCGCTTCGCCGCCATTCCCTTCTTCGTCCTCGCGGCCAAGGTCTGCCCGGCGCGCTGCGAAGCCACCCTCTTCGCCCTGCTCATGGCCCTGAGCAATTTTGGGGGCGATGTGGGGAGCTACATGGGCGTGGGATTGCTCAAAGCCTTCAGCGTCTCACGCGCGGACTACTCCCGGCTCCCGCAGGTGGTGTTGGTCAAGACCTTCTGCCGGTTCATCCCCGTCATGCTGATCCCTTTCCTCATCCCCGACGCGAGCCCGGCCGATGAGATCTTGACCGAGAAAGAGAAGCTCCTCAAGGAAGGGGAGGATGAAGAGGGCGACGGGGAGGACGGCGGCGAAATGGAGGGCGTGGAGATGGGCCGCGCGGTCATGGAGGAAGAGTCCAGTCCTGCGCGGCGGCGGCAGAAAGGCTCCAGTGGGAGTGAACGCGGGCTGATGGGACAAAGGCTGGAGGGAGGGAGGGAAGGAGGGGTCGGGGGGGGAGAGGTGCGGCCGGAGCTTGGTCATCTCGGCACGCCACTGACCATGGCGGGCGGCGAGAAAGATTCCTTGTAGGGGTAGCGGGGTTTTGAATAGGGGCAGGGGCGCTCCAAAGTTCAGTCCGCCGATCGTTGGAGGTGACGTTGTGCCCTGCTCTCTCTCGTATGAGGGAAGAATGGGTTGATTAGAAGGGGTGCGGAGGGGTGCGGAGGGGTGCGGAGGGAAGGGGAAGGGGGTGCACAGATGAGAAAGTCGTGCATGGCTATTGTATCAGGATGCGGTCACTCCATAGTGGACGGGTGGCGTGTAAGTAAATAAGTATGGTTAGATGGAGATTAGATGCAAATCATCCGATGGAAATGAATTGAATTTACCCAAAGCCTGGAAGGAAATAAACTGACAAAGAGTCATGTACGGGTGTAGATGGCCTTCCTCCCGTGCGATAGCGGCCGCGGCCTTTTTTACACTGCACCGGTCTTCTTTCGTTACCGAGTATGTGAGAGACCGTGCAGTTGACAGCCAGCTACCCTTACTACCCGTTTTTCATTCCCTTCATCACGTCATATCACCGAGGGAATGCACGGTTCCCCTGCGGTCCTATCCTCTATCTTCTCAATATCAGACACAGCCGCTCACAAGACATGTTACTTCTTGAAGCTCTTTCTCCTGGAGGGGTAGGGCTTTGTCTCCAATCTACTTCAATGCTGGAGTTTGAACATCGACACGATCGTCTCGGCGCTTGTTGAATGCTCCGCCAAGCCCAGCTGGCTTCCTTGGTTCCCTCCTCCCACGCTGTGTCTTTCTGTCGCAGCACACTTGGGCTCACCCTCGATCTCCTTGTCGCAGTCCCTCTGGGGACATCTGGAAGAGCCGAGTCAGAGTACGACCTTCTCCTTCCCACTGCCGTTCTCTCGAAACCTTTCTTTCCCCTGTTGCCACACTACCATGGGAGGACTCTTGCACTCTGCTTTGCGGACACGGGCGAGGGAGGGAGAGGGGTTGGTTGCTTTGCGTCTTCAGTCTCTCTGAGTGACTCAACTGCATTGGTACGTTGTCCCTTTTTCTGCAAAAGCTCCGTCGTCGGCAAGGTTGGGAGGTGAGAAATCTCAAAGAAATCGTCGCCGCTTCTGCTGCTATGGCGGCTGTTATCTCTGCTCCGACTTGAGCTCAGGCTACTGCCACTGCTGCTTCGAGGGCCGCTCACCCCTGGAGATAGCGGGGGGAGTTGAGAGAGCACGGGGCGAGCACCCACTGTCGCCGAGGCGGGGTATGCAGGCGATGCCCGGTCCTCTCCTTCGCCCTTCCCATCGGCCCCTTCCATGCGACCTTCGTCTCCTCCGAGCGATCCAGCCCCGCACTCCCACAGGCGGCGCGAAGCAGTGGTCAATGCCGGTGTTTTGGGTTCCAGGGGCGGTAAATGGACGGTCCGCTTATGTTCCAGCATCTTCTGTCGCACCTTGTGGCTGAGAGAGCTACGGAGGGAGGGCGGGGGTGGGGAGGGGGTGGCTCCGCTGCGTTGCTCCTGAATGGCGAAGAGAGCAGGGAGAGAAGGCAAAGGCAGAAGACTGTCCGCCACGATATGGTCGTCACTTTCCGCCCCGTGATTGTCACTGTCAATGGGTCGAAAGGACTGCACTCCGTCTCCTTGAACACCTTCGCCCATCCCAACCCCTGCTCCATTCTCCTCCTCCTCCCCCTGGCACGCGGCCCCCTCTCTTCCTGCCTCTTCGGCCCGGATGCTAGCTAAGCCCCTGGGCTTCGCCTTCTTTTTCAGCACCTCGGGCAGGGGACTGGAGCCCGCTACCCGAAGGCTCCGTGTCCTGCCGCTCATCTGTGTACCGTGCGTCGACATGGTGACACTGCCAAAGGGCGCCTCGCTTCCCTCTAGGCCCTCCGTGAGAAATCCTTCTCCCCCCGGCAGTCTTACCCATGGATGCGTCACTATCTCCTCCATTCCTCTCCGTCCCGCCGGGTCCAGGACTAAGAGCCCCAAGACAAAGTCGATCATTATAGGATCTAAGTCCAGTCGCTCACGCATCGTTCTCTCGATCCCTTGCAGGCTTTCCCTCATCTTGGCCTCGAAGGCAGGTGGATCATGCAGCAACTCATAGTCGTAGGCCGCCATCCACTCCTCGCAGAAGATGTCGTGACCCACGCTGAGTTCTAGAAGGATGCACCCCACGCTCCACAAGTCCGCCTTGGGCCCGTCGTAGCCCATGGACTGAGTGATCATTTCCGGGGCGAAAAATCCGGGGGAGCCGCAGAAATCCTTCAGAAACTGTCCGCGGACAAAGGAGGAACAGAGTCCGAAGTCGCAGAGTTTGACGTCGAACAGAGAGTGTGTCGCGTGCCCGTCCTGGCTCGGCGCCTTCTGGCTGCCTTGGCTGGAAGCTTGTCCCTGTTCCTGCTCCTGCCTCGACCTCTCTTCCCCACCGGAGGGGCTCTGCTCCTGCCTCGACCTCTCTTCCCCACCGGAGGGGCTCTGTGCGAGCCCGCTCCCTCTCCCGCCGCCCTGCTCCTTCATTTCCCCTCGCCCCTCGCTTTCGTCGTGGGCTGTTTTCAGCAATATGTTCTCAGGCTTGAGATCCCGGTGGCACACTCCTCGCGCGTGGCAGTAGTGAATCGCATTCAGCACTGCACGCGCTAGGGTCTGGCAATCAGGCACCGGGAGGCGAGCATCCCCCCTTTCGTCAATGTAGTCGAAAAGATCTGGAGACATTTGAGCATAAAGATGGAGGAAGGAATATGGAAAAACTTAAATTTGCACAGAGACCTCCATCCTCTTCCGCCACCAAGTCTTGCCCGCTCTCATTTCTCTCCCAGTTCCTTACCTTTGCCTCCCTTCTCCATGACCACGTACAGCCCGAAGCGACCGTTAATAACGTCCAAAACCTGCAAGATTCCTCGGTGTTTCAAAGTGCGCTGGGCGCTAATTTCACTGTCCACCCGCCGAAGCGCCGTCAGACTTGAAATTTTCTCCTTGTTGATGACTTTCAACGCGTACTCTTTCCTCCGGCCCTCCGCACCTCCGTGCTTCCCTTCTTTCCCACCGCGCGTGCAAGCGAATACCTTGGCGAACTGTCCCTCTCCCAAAAGACGTCCGACCCGGTATGGGCCGACTTGGGCCTCGGTTTCAACTAGCCGCGCGGGTACAGGGTGGGAAGGTTGTCGATGCTGTCGCTGTTCTTCGTACCCAAGGTACTGTTGGTGCTCCTCCGGGCTGACATGCATGGGAGGGATGGACGGGAAAGAGGAGGTGGTGGAGGGAAGGAACCCCCAGAGTACCTCGGCGATGTTGGCTTTGGCCTCGTCATACTTCTCGCGGAGGAGAACGAAATCGTTGTAGAGCTGTTTCTGGCACTGATACGAGTGAAGCGGGAGAAAGAGGAGGCAGGAAGGAGTGAATCTGTCTTCCGTTTAACGGAGGCCCCTCGAGGTATCAGACTTCTAGCGGATCGGTCCACCGCTTTTTTTGGTTCTCAACCCGCCCGACGCCCTTACCTTTTGTAAGCATTTTACGTTGTCCAAGGAGCCTTTAAGTTTCCCTTCCACCTCCGCCAACCGGTAGCGCAGCATGGCGTTTTCTTCGTTCAAAGTCGCTAGCATCATAGCCTGTGCTTTTCCTTCCTTTTTGTGCTCTTCTTCTCTATCTAATTCCCGCCATGGAGCCGCTTTCCTCTCCTCCTTTTCCCGCCCGCACGCACTGTCCGAATCGATTTCATCCGCTTGGCTCATCTTCTCGGCGCCCGACGACTCCCGCCGCCAGGTGGGTGCCCCTTCTCGGGTAGTATGAAAAGGAGATGACCAGGAGGAAGAAAGGGAGGAGGAGTGGAGGGGGCCAAGACCCCAGGATGAGGACTGGTCCTGACCCGCGACGACCACATTGCCACGTCCAGAGGATGATCGACGCCGGGCATCAGCCAGGTTTGCATCCAAGCTTGAAAGCGTGTCATCAATCAGCCGACAGCGCAAAAACCATCTCCGGGCGTTGCTACTAGCGCTGCGAACCCTGCGGGAAGCGTGGAGGGGTAAATCTAAATCATCCTCGTCTTCCTCCTGTGATCCCTGTCGCCCTTCCACTAGATTTTCCTCTTCTGGGGAAATTACAGGCAGCGTTGGATTTAAAGCTAGATATAAAATATTCAGCAATTCTTCTCGAGGAGGGGGGTCATGAAATAGGGGGATTACTATGTCATCGCCGCCACTGCCGCCGAAACTACTTCTGCTACTGCCCGGAAACTTTTCAGTGCCATGGACATGGGGGGCAGAGAGGAGGGACGTGATAGTAGAGGAAATACTGTGGGCAGTATTGATACCTTGTGTACCGTTTTTGAGAAGCGGGGACGTCAACGACGAAGCCGTGGTACAGAATGAGGCCTCAGTAGTGGCGGGGGATGCGATGGATGCTATAGCCAACGAGTCTTGTCGGTCTTCTTTGAAAGCAACCCCTTTATGAGTGCTCCTAGCGCTTATTTTTGTCGTTTCTGTGCCGAGCTGCTTTCCGTGATCCATAAAAGAAATATTGTTGTAATAGTGTAGTCCCTGTACACGCGCATGCGCGTTCAAGTGATCGGAAAGACAGTTAGAACTGGCAACAAAAGTACGTGCCAGGCCTCCACTAATCAATAATAAGCACAATTTTTTGGAATCTGTTGCATAAATGTGCAGTGTTCAGCTTCGACCCCGTAATGATATCGTGTAAATGATCAATAAGGGGAGAAGCCACGACACGATATTGAGCGCTGGTGTAGTGAAAATGAATGGGAAACCGGACATGTCTCCGTGTAAAGGCATCACTAATTTTGCACTGATGTAACAAGACTTTATACAAAATCTATATGACTTCAAAAGGGGACTTGTGCCCAAAAAGACACGCCAGAGAGACGAATAATCTTCCTGACCGGGCTGGAACGATGGCGTCACCCCTACCGGATATTCAAATTTTTGAACGTTCAAATCATTCGGACGCGAAACACAGCAGCTTTCACAACTTCTTTTGATACTTTTACGACCTAAAATGAGGATGTTTTTATCAAGACAATATTCTAGTATGCCCATTGCGGGTGCCGGTCACGTCCGAGCAGCTTGATTCGCGGGGTGTTTCGAATTGTGTTTCTGCTGATAGTTTTTTCCCACCTCCCGTTCCCCCGGTGCTACTGCCACATCCTCAGCTTGATGAAAACACGGCCGTTCCCCATGCATGCTTTTACTTTCAAAGTCGTCCTTCCTAAGCGTGCATCTGATTCACTTTCCCAAGCGCTTAATGTACTTCCCCAGGTATGACATCGCCGAACGTCTGAAGCTGACCAGATCTTTAAATTCATACAACCAGAGTTGTGTCAGGCGCACCAGCCTTCGAAATAAACCGCTGCCTTTCTTCATATTCCCGAAAAGGAAATTGGCCATCTGATGGGGAAAATAAAAAAGAAAAGCATTTGATAAGTGGGTCCTGTGCCAGCCGGCGATGCACCGCAAGAGGGAAAGCGTAAGCGAGGAAACTGGGTCTGAGGAGGATGCGGGACACGAGTAACGCAACGTACAGCCGCTGTTAAGGATCAAGAAAAGAAGCAGGAGACAAGACACCAAGGCCGAGGAAGTGGGGGCACGAGATAGGCGACCACGTACCATAGGATCAACAATGTGTTGTATGCGGTACCACCGGGCCTTTTCCGAATAAAACCCGAAGATTTGGTGCAAGAAATATAGAGCTGCCGCGAGTGACAAGTTAATACCTGGCGAAAATTATGGAGGGAGACGGGACGGGGGGAGAGATAAGCACGAGACACAGCAGCCCACAGGCACGAGAAGGAAAACTTGCAACACAATTCTCACCAATCCATTGCAAAAGCGTCTGACGTCTCCGAGACGCGAAGAAGTAAGTAAGAACGAAGGCAAGACCGGCGGCAAGCTGCAGGAATCCCATGAGGAGTCCTTCAAAGACAAACATATCGGAAGTGTCGCGGGTTGAGATCAATTTGACCTTCTGCTGCGTGATCCCGAAGGGCGGGGGGCGTCGGATTATGCAGTAGATCATGCCGCCCGTGGCAATGGCGAAGACCAGGTACGAGAAACACAACCAGAGAGGGCGTCGAAAGGGCAGCGTTTTGGTCCAGGACCATTGGTCCATCAGGAAATAGACGGCCACTGCCGCTAAGACGGCAAAGAGCACTGCGCCCTTGACAGTCGCTCGCACGTCGGGGACGCGCTTCAGGGTCAGGCCGATCCGATCCTCCAACTCTTCCGCGATGGCCGTGCCACCACTTGTCACGCTCAGTTCGTCCAAATTGCGCGCCGGGAGGGAGAGGGCCTGGTTGGCGGGAAAGAAGAACAGGTGTGGCACCGTTTGCAGCTGGAACTTCTCGTGGACAACCGCCGGCGCTGTCTCCACGTCGGCCCGCGCGAAGATGAGGGGGGGCAACTGATTGTCGCTGGGTCGACGGGCGTTCCTTTGCAGGTAGGTGTTGGCCATACCTTCGAACTCGTTCCCGACAATGCTGTAGGAGGGGGGGGAAGGGGAACTTTTGAGGACCGAGGATGGCGTAGTATGGGTGCACGAAGACCAGAAGCCCTCTGCACTGTGCACCGCCACATTCGACTCGCCGTTATCCTTCCTCCCTTCGGTACTCACTGGCAAGCCTGGCACCCGTATTTGGGGTTGGCGGCCGTGAAGAGGATCACCACGGGGAAACTGCGTTTTTGACCGGGCTTGATCAGCATGGCGTCGAATTTGCTGTCGTCAAGCTCCAATACGTGCGACGGGGACTCGACCATCTTGGTGTAGTACTAGGGAGAACGAGAGATGGCGATGAAATGGGTTTGTAATTCAGGGTTGATAATGTACCTTGAGGGGTAGGGCAGGATCCGTCGTGGGGAGCAAGAAAAGGACCAAGGACATGCTAAGAGAGAGAAAAGGGATTGCCACATGCATGGATTACTGGCTGGTTGTTGAATGGGAACAGACGAAGCACACAGGCATAGCTCTTTACAATTTCGTACCTTTTGAAAGGCGGTCGTGCTGGCCCTTGTCCCTTCCGTAGCCGTGCTGGGCTTCACGGTTTGCGCCGAAGGAAGACTAAAGACAAAGAACGCGACGATGATCCGGGAGACAAGGGACTTGTGCCCCCACCCATGTTTTACGCTTGCTGTCATTCTCACGAAAGACCTACCAGGGCGTGTATGTGATCAAGGAGCGCGAGTCAGTGACTGGGGGCCCCGATCAAAGTTTAAATGAGACCGCATTCATTGAGTCACGCGCACTACTTCATGTGTGTGTGACAATAATACAAGAAATGGTGCCTTGTCCACTCCCAGGTTGGCCTGGCGTTCAGTGTCCTCCTGAGCCCATGCGAATGTTCTTCGTATCGCTGAGACTTAATAGCGACGTTTTGCAATTAATCGAGTTTAATCAAGTCATGGAAGAGAACCGATGGGCTTTTGTCTGCGGCAATTGAACGGCGCTCGGAGGAAACGAGGCCACGAAAGTCCTTTCATTGAATGGCTAAGAGCTTCATATTTTGCTAAGGGCTTGATTTTATTCGTCGTATTCACAAGATTACATTTTGTGTGCAATATTTACCTCTCCTTGAATGCATATTAAGGACCTGGCATGGTGAGAGGCGAGCCGTTGAAGAGACAAGCTAAGAAATTCTGTGGCCGGTAGTGTTGCCGGTCAATTCTTTCTTTCACATCTTTTGTAATGGAATATATATCCTGGCACTTTTTGGGGAGTTTTGGCACAGTTGCTGCCGTTTTTCGAATGGTTTTTAGGACGGAATAAGCTGGTTCGAAGAGGGCACGGGATCCATTTTTCTTATCCTCTCAAGTATACAAATATATAGAATATGGCATATCTTTGACTATTATAACATTTTATGGTGACACATTGTAGGAAAAGAAGTCGGCCTCCAGCAATGTGTGAAGATTTGTCGTAGGTAAGCTCGCGATTCCATCCTCAACACCGATCTTTAGGGGGGGAACTTTGCACTAATTTGCTAAAGAGAAACAGCCATCCGCTCGTTCTCTCTTCTCGAAAGGAATAGATAGTATGGGAAAAGGCCCCGGTCATCTAAGGCGGGGTGATGAAGCAGGCATGGTACGTATTTATAAAAAAAGAGATGGATTAGAGTGAGTTGGCTCAGGAACCTCTCGTCTCTCACAGAACCAAAACCATGAAAACGTCAGCCGGAGAAGGCCAACCCTAATCGTCCGCTTTCTTCCTGACTTCTACTTCTCCCTCTCATGCCTGTTCCCACTTTCCTCTCTCTTTTCCCCAGCCTCCCGGTATTCCTCGAGACGCCTCCCTGTCCGGGCCCCGCCCCAATAGCGACAACATCGGGCCATCATGCTCGCCACTGGTGCCAGCGGCTACCCCTGTGGACCTTCATACGTTGTGGGAGTGGACCATGGCTGTCTCCTCTTCCTCATCACGCCGGAAACGTTTCCACGCCGTCGTGCAGGGGCTCGCGGGCGAGAGGGACGAGGCTCTCCACAGGCTCCACGCCGCCGTGTGCGAGCTCCGGCGGCTACAGCGTGTGGAGAGGGAAAGCAAGAGCTTGCGAGTCGGCCTCCGGTCGTCGGAGAGAATCCGAGGACAGCTGACATCCTTGCTGGAGGAGTGCGAGCGCTCCTGGGTCTTGTCTCCTCCTCCCTGCGCCTGTGCCCGCAAGGACTTTCCTCCGGCTGGCGTCGTGATGGGAGGCGGTCGAGGCGGGGGGAAAGAGAGCGCCAAGCTGGATGAGGCTGCGGACGAGGGGAAGAAGGAAGAGCCGAAGGAGGAAAAGGGGAAGGAGAGGGAAGAGAAGAAACTTGCGGTGGAGAAGGAGGACGAGGAGGAGGAGCAGCAGCAACAGCAACAGCAGCAACAGCAGCAGCAGCAGGAGGAGGAAGAAGAAGAGGAGGAAGCGCATACAGACGACGGTGGGGAGAAGGGGGAAAATGAAGACAAGAAAAGAGAAGAAGTTTTCCGGGGGCACTGGCGGGAATGGGGCCTGACGGAAAGCGAAGAGGGCGGCTCTCCTGAGGCCGGCCTGGGGGCGAAGAACGCCAGAACGGCAGAAGCCTCCTCCTTCCCATCCTGCGGGGCAAGCGGTAGCACCCTGACCACTGCCGCCAGCATCTTGTCGGACGCAGAGGGCTTGCACGCGGTCTTCTGTCGGTATTCCAGCCTGCAACAGCACCGCTCCAGCGCCCACCGTCCCGTCCCCGCTGCCCTGGTCGCCAAGCCTTCTCCTCCTTCCTCCTCCGGCATGCCCCCCTCCCTCTTCTCCTCCCGGGGGGAGCTGCTGGCAGCGGCGAACGAAAGGAGGAAACACGCGACAGAGACCAAGAGTGCGGTGCTTCATAGCTCGGTGGTAGCTCACGTGCCTGAAAATAGAGGGGAGGTGACGAGGAGGAAAATGGGCGCCTTAGCAGGAACAGAATCCGAGGATCGCGTTGTAAAGGCCGGCAGCAGGGGGGATGTCGAGGGGGAGGAGACC
>Ga0102934_1002604_pt1 | contig 12437 bp, 4 predicted proteins | sample SalPonR2_A_D1_MG_FD_78175 | JGI IMG/M metagenome (GOLD analysis project Ga0102934, IMG submission 78175) | Salt pond soil microbial communities from South San Francisco under conditions of wetland restoration - Salt Pond MetaG R2_A_D1_MG | ecosystem: Environmental > Aquatic > Marine > Intertidal...
AGTGGAACCTGCGGCGGTGCGCGGCGGCCACCCTCGACACTATAGCCGAATTTTTTGGGCCAGACGTCCTCCTGCCTACCCTGTTGCCGTACTTGTACGCGAAGCTGCAGCAGGGGTCGGTGTGGGAACGGGAAGCGTGCATCCTCGCCCTTGGGGCGGTGGCCTCCTGTATGGAGGGCATGGGCGAGCAGCTCTTGCAGCTCTTCCCTTTCCTCCTGCAGCAGCTTGACGATAAGGCGGGGATGGCGACCAACCCGCAGCTGGGATGCACGGTGGCTTGGACCCTGGGGCGGTACGCGGGGTGGATCCTGGAGCAGCACAACGACAGCGGCTTTCTGGCCCCACTCGTGGAGCGCCTCTTGGGGGCCATGCTCGATCCGCACAAGAAGGTGCAGCAAGCAGCCTGCTCGGCGCTGGCCTCGCTGGAGGAAGATGCAGGACTGCGTCTCCTCCCGTACTTGTCGCACCTCTTGGGTTTCATGAGCCAAGCTCTCGGCCGCTACCAGACGCGCTCCCTCATCGTCCTCTTCGACACGCTGGGGACACTGGCCGACGCCGTCAAGCACGAGCTGGCGGCGCCGGAGTACACTGCCTTGTTTATGCCCGCTCTGTGGGCCAAATGGGCCGCCGTGGCGGACTCGGATCGCGTCTTGCTCTATTTGATGGAGTGCATGACATCGCTGGCCGTCGCCCTCGGCCCGGCCTTTCAGCCCTGGGCGTCAGAGGCTTTCGCCCGTTGCCTGCGCCTCCTGCAACAAGTCTTGGCGGCGGACTCTTCCGGCCAAGCCTGTGACAAGGAGTTCGCGGTCTGCGCTCTGGATCTGCTCACCGGTATGGCCGAGGGCCTGGGCTCCTCCTTGGAGAGCCTCCTGCTCGACTCAAACCTGATGGGTGTGCTCTTTGCCTGCATGCAGGACGCTTCGGAAGACGTCAGACAGAGCGCCTTCGCGTTGCTGGGAGACTTGGTCAAGGCCTGTCACCTGCATTTGGTGCCCGTCCTCCCCACTTACCTGCCGGTACTGGTGAACAACCTGGATCCACGCGCCGTCTCCGTCTGCAACAACGCCTCCTGGGCGTTGGGCGAGCTGACCGTTCGAGTGGGACCCGAGCACATGACGCCGCACGTGCCGGGCGTGATGGCGCGCTTGATCCCCATGGCCCGGCAGCGCAACGAGATGCATCCCCACCTTGTCGAAAATACTGCCATCACCATCGGCCGGCTGGCAAAGATCTGCCCTAATGCCGTGGCCACAGCACCCGGCGTGGGAGCTGATTTCGTGCTCGCCTGGTGCCTGAGCCTGCAAGAGATCAAGCATCGGGGCGAAAAGGAACATGCCTTTGAGGGTCTCTGCCTGCTGTTGCAGCAAAAACCGTCCATTCTTTTGCAACCAAGTCAAAACAGTACTGCCACTCCTGCCGCTAGCCCTCCTTCGGTTGCTCCCACCGGCGCCGACACTTTCGAGGCTTTCGCCTGGGCCGTGGCATCGTGGTATGACGCCGATCAAGGCCGCCCCGATGTACCCGCCGGCCTCCAGCACATGTTCCAAGTTATTTTCAATTATGTACGAGAGACTGTCAACAATATGCCAGCCCAAGATTGGAATGAATATTTGAGCAGCTTGGACCCTCAGCTCGTTTCTTATCTCGTCAGCTTTTATGAGATGTGAGATGAGGTAGCGGAGCGGCATTGAAGAAACTGATGGAAATAAGAGACTGGTTCCACGATGATAAGACCGTGTCGTTCTTTATCGATACAGGAGAGTGACCTTGTGTCATTCTTGGTCAAGTATGGACAGCCTCACCCATTATCTACTCAGAGAAGCACGGTGTGAGAAAGGACTCTATGAGGACAGGGAGCGTAGGAGCCGTAGAGAGGAAGTTCAAAAATTGCTATGGAAATTTTGAGGTGATTATTTAGAGACGAAACCAATGTTAGGTCAGATTAAGGATGCAGAAGCCAAGGCATGTTTGTCCGAGACCGTCACCGAGCTGTGAAAGCTTCGGAGAGAGCATCTTGGGGCATCATTTCCCTTATTTATTCGAAGCATATGCAATCCAACAGTATGCATGTACAGCGGTTAACAAGTAGAATTAGGCGAGGAACAAAGTTAGGAATATACCCTCATGAGAACAGAATATGAAAGACATCGAATATATGTCGATCAAAGCTTTACTGGCGGCGAGGGTCAGATGCGTGCAAATATCGTTCCAAAATAAGGTAAATCACAATTGTCAGCTTTGAGAAGAATCACATAAATAGTAACGATCAATAAATGGGGCCGAGCGCGCGAATGTATGGCCATATTTCCCAGATTCTTGCCCGACGGGTCGAGGGGGTAACCGGGGCCAAGCGAGTTGCGTTTTTGGGCAGATACCCGGAAGTACGGACTGTTGGCGCGAGCGAGGAGGACGACGGGGTCGCTGGGACTGAATCAAAAAAGTTGCTTTGTTCCTAGAAATGCGGACTGGCGACCGATTTTCACTCTCTTACCCTCGTGGGCTCCTGCACAGCTATGTCACCAGGATTATACTTTTCCGTGTGTCTGGTGGCAATAAGCCTGATTGCGGGCGTCACTGGCTTCTCCTGGCCATGGTCCTCTACCAGAGACCCTCCAAAAGCTACCCCTCCGCACGCCCAAATCGGGTCAATCATCAAATCTTCCAGCGTTTCCCATCACACAAAGCTAGTTGACGGTACTATTATGATGGAATGGCGATCTAAACCTCCACGTGGGGCGTATGCGCACCGGACTGTCGATCCTTCAAACATGATATGTAGGCTGGACCCTAAAGTGACCGCCTCTACCATCCTCGATTTCCAGACGGAGATTGGGGAGCTGTGGGGCGGCGCATGCGGGCGGAACCGCGGAGTTTTTATCCTGGAGCCGGCTGATGGCAAAACCTACGATTGCGGTAACTTGCCGGAATCATGGGGGATTCCAAACGTTGGTTCGCTCTTGTCCGCGCAGCCTGCGAAAGCAGTGACCGCCCTCGCGAATTATATCTCGGCCGTTTACAATAGCACTGTCGTCAAAGGTCCATCTGCATGCGACTTTAATGCGTTAGCTTACTTGACTTGCGGAAGAGAGGAGCCCTGGAGGACAGTGCCGTGGTACAACAAGATCAAGAATCCTATCCGTGCGGTGAATATTGGGGGCCTCTTCGTGCTCGAGCAGTGGATCTTGCCGGGATTCGTGACATGGGGCGAGGAGACAGGCATCTGGGACCAGTACACGTTTTCTTCCGAATGTAAAAAGATGGGCATTTGTGACCAACTAAAGCAGCATTGGGAGACTTGGTACAGTGCAGACGATTTCCTTCAGATGAAGAAGTAAGTGACCTCTCATACCTGAGAGGCATGTCTGGGTCGGGAGAGAGCATTTCGAATCTCACAAAAGCCATGATGGAAAATGTACTTCATTAAATGGATCAAAATGTTGTCCTTGTCGGAGATAGTTTCCTTGCTTCATCGACGCAGGGTCTACTAGATTGCCGATGTAGTCTCATGCCCATGCCTCGCTATCTCATCAGGTTCGGACTCAACACGATTCGTCTTCCTGTCGGGTACTGGTACTTCGCGGAGAGGGTCGGCCTGAACCCGGCACCCTACCTCGTGCCCGATCAGGACCTTTTCGACGCGCACCATCCCATAACGAACGTGATCCGGTGGGCCGATGAGGCCGGGCTGCAGGTGATCCTCGACCTCCACGGGGCTCCCTACAGTCAGAACGGCCTGGACAACTCGGGGAGAATGACCGACGATCCCAACGTCCACAACTGGGGCGAGACATGGCTCTACGACGAGACGGCCATCAGCGAGACCGTCCAGATCCTGTCGAGCATGGCCCTGTACATCAAGTTCCTGTCCGAGGAGCAGCATCTCGACAACGTGATGATGCTGGAGCTGGTCAACGAGCCTTGGGTTTTCCTTGACATGGGCATGGTGCGGGACTTCTACATTCTGGCCATCTCGTCCGTGCGCGCCGTCCTCCCCGATATGCCCATCCTCCTGCACGACTCCTTTCACGGAGACATGTGGGCCATGATGCTCAAGTACTTCCCCTTCGACAACGTCTACATGGACACACACATTTACCACGGCTTCAATCCATCCGATATTGCCTCGGACTCGTACCAGGCGGACAAACAGAAGATGTACGTGCACGAGCGCATGTCTTGCGCTATGACCTCCATGCTGCGCTACGAGACTTGCTCGGCTGCGCCCACCATCACCGGAGAATTCAGTCTGGCAATCGACAACTGCATGAACGCTATCGACAGGAAGTTTCAGGACTACGGACAGTGCGATCGTATTGCCCGGCGCAGCACTGATCCCTGGTGGAAAGACCACATCCGCTCCTTCGCCCACCGACAAATGGATGTGTACGAGCGCGAGCTAGGATGGTCATTCTGGACCTACAAATTGGATAAGCACGCTGAGACCACGGCCGAGTCGGCCCCCCTTTGGAGCTTCCGTCTGGCGGTCAAGGAGGGGTATATCGACACCAGTTACCCTCCCCACGCCTGCAGGTATGATCCCGTTGCAGACTGGCAGGACAAGGCCCCCACAGCCGCCCCCGCGTCAAAGCCTGCCCCTGACAGCGCCCCTGCAGACGAGGGTGTGGTTTCGAAGCCCAAACTGGCGCGGGAGCAAGATGTGAAGACGGAGACTGGGGAGGACGCGGACTTGGTCCTTCTCGCGCCTCCTGAGGAGACCCCCGGGGGCAGAGCTCCTCAAAGGATGTCTGCGTCTACCTATCCTGGCTGGGTCCTCACTTTCATCGGTGTGGCGGCTCTAATCGGGGCTGGTGTCCTTCTGGCACACCGTTACACAGGTGGCAGGCCCCTCAGCGTCTTGACGACACAACTTTCATCAGCGATGCAGGCTGTGCTGCCGAGTTCTGTTCATCGCGGGCAGTACGAGACAGTGGGGGATTCTAGCATGCCTGTAGGCACGCAATGCTAAATAATCCGGAAGGTGGGCGTAGAATCGTCGAATAAAGAGTGGGAATGAATTTACACGAATTGCCGACTAGTAGAAGTCTACCCAGAAAGACGGAAGAAGTTAGACAAGATAGTTACTTAAGGTGGTTACATTTCTGGACTTGATGAGACGAATTTACTTATCCATTGATTGCTGCAATTTCATGATATATGCCAAAGGGGGCCGTATTGAGTATTTATTTTGATATCCAGAATTGAGATGAAGATTGTAACCTGAATGGCTCGCATGGAAACGGGTTGAAGAGCTTGAACACTTTTTGAGAAATGTGGCGATACATGGAGAGGAGGAAAGGGCTGTGGGGATGCCTCGTGTATTCGGAACGCACCGAAAGGGAATGAACTACAGAGTCGCAGAAAATATGTGAGACGTGGATAGAGTGCGAGGTGACGGGGTCAGACATCTGCCGGTTGAGGTGCCCATTTCGGGAAAGAAACATTATCACTTCGCATCTGACTGCCCACTAGGCCCCATTGAAACTACTTTTTTGGCGCACGGACAGTCACATTCTTTCCAGCACATCTCCATTTAGGAGTACTAGTTTCTCGACCGGCGGCGGAAAGTCATCTATTACCACAACGTGGCATTCTTGCAAGGACAGGAGCTCCTGAACACCCGGGCAGAACCCGAACCAGAACACGACGCACCCCGGTCCGAACCGATTGACGTACCGTGTAACCTGCGGCAAGACCTCCCCCTCGAAGGTTTCTCGCGTGCCATAAAGGGCCTTGCTGTCTATCCAGTTTACGACGTGGTGCTTCCCGCAAGCGTCAACCACGCCTAGAGGGACCGACAAGCGGACATCTGGCGTCTTGGGCAGGCCTCGTGCACGCAACATAGCTTCGTCTTCGAAAGGAATAGCCAAAGCTCGCAAGCGCAATTGCAGCTCCCGCTCGTAGTCCAATCCGATGCTTCGAGACACGCGATCAGCACCGGGCGAAAAATCTCTGTCGACTGCGATGCAATGCATAACTTCACGGCGTAATCGATGATTCGCGATAAGGTGAGGAGCCCGCATCAATTCTGTCACCTTTGTGCGTGTCCCGACCTTACACAAAACTTCCACGAGCATGCGCGCCAGTAAGTAGGGGGGATAACACAGACGGCGAGCTATTTCATGAATGCTCTGACCAGCCTCATATTGCCGGCAATAGGCCAGCACGTGCCGACGATGGTCTCCGGATACAGCTTTTACATGCCTCACCAAGCGTTGATGCCGGATACTTAGCAGCGCATCGAGCGAAACATCCTGTGACTCCGGCCTCTCCTCCGCACGGGGTAAAGACATCGCCGCTTTTGTAGAGGTTACTACCCTTTGACGCAAGAATGAGCGCCAGGGCAATGTGGGGGGGGTATAAAGCGAAGCCCTGTTGCCCTGTGTAGACAATTGTGCCGCGAGCGAGTTATGTCCACAACATGACGCGAAGCGCCAGAAAAATGCACGCCCTCCATCCGGCGCCTCGAGTCTACAGCTTACTTACCTTGCCAGAGCCAGGTCCTGGTGGGCTTAAGAGGTGGCAATTCGCAGGCGAGCCTCCGCGAAAGGCGGCGCCATGGCAGTGAGCAGAGGTGAGGAGGGATGCTGCAGGGAGTGATTGGCGTGCAAGGTAAGTAAAGCTGCAAACGAGTACAACTGTTCCAGTCCAGACTGCCCTCGCTGCTCTCGCTGGAAGAAGGGGAGCGATGGCCTCTTGCGGGCTTTGCTTGCGTCCTGAACAAAGCCACTCACTTCATTAAGTAGCATGCATCATGCATTCGCCACCTCGGTGGGTGTTGTCCTCTATGCTGTCAAGTGCGTCGGCGTAGTAATGCCCGCTTTCGCATTCCGGCCTCGCGAAAGGGTGGTATACGGTCATCGCCGCATCTTGCCAAGCAACTCGCGTCGGCACGATACGACACTTGCGCCACGTCCAGCATTGAAAAACAATTCGCGAAAAAAATCGAGATGCATGCCTCGTTTCGATACCAACTTGCAGTTCTTGCCCCCCAAGGAAAGAAAGCGCTGGGAGTTACAGCTACTAGTGCCCTGGAGTCAGGAAGTGCATTGCAAGATTACGAACAGCGAGGTCTTGTTGTTCGTCTAGTGCATCAATGAAACGCATCTGAACATGTAAGAAGTAGACCCAGTCTCCATCGCCGCCCTGCCCAGGTACACTCAGGCTGACGTTTGGCTGGTGGGAGGTTAAGGTTTGATGGTCGATGAATGCATGTGAGCTTGCAACAACCAAATAAGGTAAACTCCACAAAGGCATACTTCTTCATTGTCTCATTTTCTTTGTTCGTACACATCTTTGAATGTATGGCTTTTTTCTTCCTTTCGTCCTGAGTCACCAGCATCCTCCAGCGGATCTCCCGGAGTATATTTCACTCGAATGTGACTTCCGTTGAGGAAGTATTGAGCACCCACGTTTATTTCTGGTATCGTTGTATACAGTCACCTTCCTGAATTTCCGGATGCTGCTGCTATTCTTTGCCTATGCTTACTTACTGTCATCTACAGGTCTCGAACGCCCTTGCAGTCGTGGACGAGGCGTCGGGATAAGGCAGGAAACAGAGACCCCATCCCGATAAGCAGGCACGAAGTGTCCAGTCAGAATGCCCACTCACACTGCTCCCATTCCACCACCGTCGCATCTCTGCATGATGCTGCAAGCGCAATTGCTGAGGCGTACTGGAGGGCTGCGCATCTCGCTCTAGAAGGCCTGCTGCATTGCGCCGGTCTAGGACATGTGACCTCACTACACAAAATCTCTTTACGCACTGCATGTCAAACACTCCTCTTCCTCCGACTTATTGCTCGCGGCAGCCCCTGCTTTTTCAGATTGCGTCAACTGGCTCTTATCCACCGTGAACTGTATGGCATCCGCCTTGGGCCGGGTCCGTAGGTAGTACATGCCGGTCTTGAGCCCCTTCTTCCAGGAATAGAAGTGCATGGAGGTGAGCTGTGCAGGCGTCGGATTGGCCAAATGGATATTGAGAGACTGCGACTGACATATGTAGGCGCCGCGGTCGGCGGCCTGGTCGATCACGCACTTCTGCCGGATCTCCCACACTGTCTTGTACAGGTCCTTGAGCTCCCGAGGGATGCTGGCCACATTCTGGACTGAGCCCCTGTTGCCCATAATTTGATTTCGGACTTCAGAAGTCCACAGGCCTTGGTCGATGAGGTCGCGGAGCAGGTACTTGTTCACCACCGTGAATTCGCCCGCCAACACGCGACGGGAGTACATGTTCGATGTGAAAGGCTCAACAGACTCGTTGTTGCCCAGGATCTGCGCAGTAGATGCGGTAGGCATGGGTGCGAGCAATAGTGAGTTGCGGACACCGTGCTCCTGCACTTTGAAGCGTAAACCGGCCCAGTCCCAGCGAGTTGAGGGGGTCACGCCCCACATGTCGAATTGGAAGACGCCCTTGCTCATGGGGGAGCCGGCGAAGGTCTCGTAGGGACCCTCCTTCATCGCGATCTCCATCGACGCCTCTACCGCCCCGAAGTACATGGTCTCGAAAATGTCCTTGTTAAGCTGCTGGGCCTCCGGAGACTCGAATGGGAATCGCATCTTGATGAAGGCGTCCGCCAAACCCTGCACGCCGATCCCGATGGGGCGGTGTCGCATGTTCGAGCGCCTGGCTTCCTCGACAGGGTAGTAGTTGATGTCGATGACGCGGTTCAGGTTTCGTGTCACCACCTTCGTGATTTCATACAGCCGCTGCAGGTCGTAAGTGGGCGTCTTCCCGCTACCGGAGCCCTCCCCTTGGATGAATGCGGAAAGGTTCACGGAGGCCAGGTTGCAGACCGCGACCTCATCGGGCGACGTGTACTCGATGATCTCCGTGCACAGATTGGATGATTTGATGGTGCCCAAGTTCTGCTGGTTTGATTTCAGGTTGCAGGCGTCCTTGAACAGCATGTAAGGCGTGCCTGTCTCCACCTGGGAGTCCAGAATCGCGAACCAGAGCTGCTGGGCCTTAATAACCTTGCGTGCTTTCCCACTCTTCTCGTAGCTGGCGTAGAGCTGGTTAAACTCCTCGCCGCACACGTCCGCCAGGCCCGGGCACTCGTTGGGGCAAAAAAGGGACCAGTCCCCGTCGCTCTCCACGCGCCGCATGAACAGGTCGGGCGTCCAGAGGGCGTAGAACAGATCACGTGCACGCTCCAACTCGTTGCCGTGGTTCTTACGCAGGTCCAGGAATTCAAAGATGTCTGCATGCCAGGGCTCTAGGTAGATGGCGAAGGAACCCTTGCGCTTGCCTCCGCCCTGGTCGACGTAGCGGGCCGTATCGTTGAAAACGCGGAGCATAGGTACGATGCCGTTGGAGGTGCCGTTCGATCCACGAATGTAGGAGTCTCGCGCCCGAATGTTGTGGATGGATACGCCAATCCCACCCGCAAATTTGGAAATGGCAGCGCATTGCTTGAGGGTGTCGTAGATGCCGTCGATGGAGTCCTCCTTCATGGTCAGGAGGAAGCAGGAGGAGAGTTGGGGCCGCGGTGTGCCGGCATTGAAAAGTGTAGGCGTAGCATGCGTGAAAAGTTTGAGCGACATGAGATTGTAGGTCTCCAGCGCCGCGTCAATGTTCTCTTTGTGGATACCAATTGCCACACGCATGATCATGTGCTGGGGGCGCTCCATAACTACCCCGTTCATCTTAAGAAGGTACGACTTTTCCAGCGTTTTAAAGCCAAAGTAGTCATAATCAAAGTCCCGGTCATAAATAATTGACGAGTTCAGGCGGTCCTTGTTGGCCATGACAATGTGATAGACGTCCTCAGCGATGAGCGCAGCAGGCTGCCCGTTCTTCGGGTGCCGGTAGCTGCGGAACTGCTCAATCGCATCAGAGAAAATTTTGGTTGTATTCTTGTGCAGATTGGACACAGCGATACGAGCTGCCAGCTTGGAGAAGTCTGGGTGCTGCGTGGAGCAGTAGGCGGCCGTCTGGGCGGCCAGTTCGTCTAGCTCCGAGGTGGTCACCCCGTCGTAGACCCCGCTGATTACCTTCTGGGTTATGACGACGGGGTCTACGTAGTTGGCGTCCAATCCGTAGACTAGCTTTTTGATGCGAGCCGTAATCTTATCAAACTGTACCGCTTCAAGGCGACCATCGCGCTTTTTGACGTGCATCCTTCTGGAGTCTGTTTCCGCGCACCTTTCCGAGAAGTAGGTTTTTATTCAGAAGAAAAAGAGATTATAAGTGAGTACTAATAGATGGGTCACGATAGAGTACGATCAAGCTTCTACAGGCAACTAGTATAATAACACGAGCACGAGGTGATTTTTGCTGATCGATGAGGACAGCAATCGTCTGCGTGACTCATAGATGGAGATGACGGGTCTTCTTCGTCCGTTCGGAGTAAACAGACCATCGCATAAGACAGAGCCCTGACAATCAAGATTTATTTGTAGATCAGCTCTCTGGCTTACATGCACGCTTGCAACAGGCACCTGGGCCGGCAAAAGTCTGCAGAAAAAATGACAGGTTTCACTCGCGTTATGCGCGGGAGAGCCCTCCGCAGGGAGGTGGAGGCTGCCACACTGGCTAAGTATACAGGCAATGTTGATAAATGTCAAAACAGATCAGGTCTATGTACCAGGCCGACCTCAATCAGAAAAAATCTTCTGCATGTGCGAGACCGCGTCCTCGAAGGTGTAGTTTGTCCCGCGGCAGGGGGTTGTTTCTTCTGCGGGGCAACCGCCTTCCCTCCCGAGGTTTTTGGGCGAGGCCTTTGGCGGGAAACGCCAGGAGGTTACCGGCCCATATCGGGACATGGCCGAAGCCCTGCACTCACTGGTTGGGCCGCCACAGTGACCTGCTCGGCCACCAAGATACCTGGGTAGACAAGAACGGGGAGAACCTGTACGATAATGCGACCTAAATTTCGTCACTATCCATGCGGGGACAAAAAAAAGTGATTGCGTCGACTTCTCCTTTTATATGAGAATGCTCGTCTTCTACAACTGTAAGTTTCTTTTGTTTTGTACAGAGCATCTTAAAGACAGAGCTCTCACGTTGCTCTCACTTGCTTTGGGCTTTCCCTACTTACTTTACATATCGTTAAACCAAGGCCGCCGCCTCTTCTTCTTTTTTTTCTTCGGCACATGTTTGTCGTGATCCCATCCCCTGAAAAGGGATCCTGCCAGAATTTTTTGGGTCTTTGACTCGGACACAATACTGAGCGGCCCCATGGGCTCAACAAATCGGTACGCAAAGAGTACGGCACGCATGACTTGAAACGCTAGGAGCGTCTCCCATACAGCTGTCAATCCCTCGTCCCGCAGGAGGAAGAACAGCGAGCCAGCAAAAAGTGCGCTCAGACCCATGGTTACAACCTGGTACGTGAAGTCCTGCGCACCTTGTAGCACGCCACCACCCACGTTGACGAGGCCATTGATGGGCTGCATGATTGCGATGAGCCAAACAATCGGGTGCACTTTGTCAAGTATGCCCTGATCCTCGGTGAAGAAGCGAGGAAGCACGTCAGGTTGGAGAATCTGCGCCGTCGCACAGAATACAGCCAATACCCCCCCCAGCGCAACGCCCCACTTTAGCAAAAGTAAGCTCAATTCCCGTCCTCGCAGTCGGTCGCCGCGACCCAGGGCATCGGCCACCAGGCCCTGCGCAGCGATGGAAAAGGCCTCCGTCAGGAAAGACGGCGGTATCCAGAGCTGGAGCGCCACTTGGTGAGCGGCGATGTCCAAGGGCCCGATGCGTGCGGCAGCGATGCAGGACGTGGCCAAAAGGGCTTGAAGAAGGACGGTGCGAATAAAGATTTGCGCCGAGGCCTTGACAACGGGTGCCATCTCTGCCCAGGGCGGGAAGAGGTCCAGGACGGGGAGAATAGGCGGCTTCATACTCACAAACTTGGTCAGGAACAATCCCGCAGATAGCCACTCGGCGATGACCGTCGCGGCTCCTGCGGCACCCAAGCCCTTGGGATCGGCAGGGTACACGACTTCGGGGTCGACGGAGTAGTCCACTATGAAGGCGATGGCGGCCACGATGAGCGGAGTAGTCGTATCCAGGTACCCCCGGAGCGCCCCGTTCGAGACCGCCACCAGCATGAGCGCGGGTGTTCCCCAGCTCCGCACTTGGAAATACTCGACTGCCTCGGCGTAGTTCTCGGGAACGGCACCGAGCAGGTTGATGAGTGGATACGAGAGTGCCTGGAGGATGGGGATCAGGGCCAGGCCGAACATGCCCGCGAAGAAAAGCAAGCGGCCCACCAGCTCCCGGGCCGCCTCTTCCTCTCCCTGCGCTCGGAGATTGGCCACTATCGGGGTTGTGGAAGTAGCCAGGAAATTGAGGATGTAAAGGCTGAAGACGAAGACCCTCTCGGAGATGCCGTAGGCCGACAGGGACACGGAACCCAGGAAGTGTCCGATGTAATAGGTGTCAACCAGGGAGATGAGGGGCTCCAGGGCCAATGCAGCCACCACAG
>Ga0102934_1002605_pt1 | contig 12436 bp, 13 predicted proteins | sample SalPonR2_A_D1_MG_FD_78175 | JGI IMG/M metagenome (GOLD analysis project Ga0102934, IMG submission 78175) | Salt pond soil microbial communities from South San Francisco under conditions of wetland restoration - Salt Pond MetaG R2_A_D1_MG | ecosystem: Environmental > Aquatic > Marine > Intertidal...
GGAGCGGCACGGGAAAGAGCCGGAAGTTCCCCTCTCGCACGTCCAGGACGCCCACTTGCTTGGGCGTGGCCTCTCCCTCCACGAGGGAGGTGGCGACCGAGGAGCCCGGCTGGGAGATGTAGAAGCCCCCGGCCAGGGAGCGCGTCGGGCGGACCAAGCATTCGTGCTCGTGCCTGCGCGGGGGAGGGGGGAGGGGAAGGGGAAGGGGAGGAAGGGATGGTACAGGGAGTGTCTCGACCAGGCAACCTTGATGATGGATTCCTCCCTCCTCCATCTCTGTCAAGTTCTCCCTCTCTCCCTCGCCGGGCTTACCCCCACACCACCAAGTCCATCCACTCCGGGATCATGCTTTCCTGCACGCAGTTCTTCTGCCCGCGGCCCGTGTCTCGGTTCTGGTGCAGCGCGAACAAGGAGAAGAAGTCCGGCGCCGCCCCTCTTTCCCGAGGCGCGTGCCGAAGGAACTTGATTTTCTTTTTCTGCCACATCCGGTTCAGGCGCTCGTCCCGCATGTTCCCGAGGCCGTACAGGGCCATGCAGGTCCGGCCCTTCTGCAAAAGGAGAGGCGCCACCTCCACGGCGTCCGTGGCGGATGCCTTCCCGAAGTAGTTGACCAGGTTCGTCATCCCCAGCAGGTCCATGGCCGACAGGGGCTCCGAGGGCCCGTCCCGCGTGGGGTCGTCGTGGTTCCCGTGGATGGAGAAGACGGGCAGGCCCACGGCGTAGTTCGGGTCCTCGTAGTTCACGTGGGAGAAGGCGGGCGAGGAGGCCTCCTGGCCCTCTCCTTGCGGCGCCGGGTCGGAGATGACCTGGAAGGAGACGGGCGTGCTCCCCAGACAGTGCCGGCGGAGGATGGCCATCGTGGAGTGCAGCGTCTTGCGCGAGGGCTTGTTTTCGTGGAAGAGGTCGCCCCCAAGGAGGACGAAGTCCACGTGGTACTCTTTCGCCCGGAGGAAGATCTCTGGGACCGGGAGGGCGGGAGAGGGAGGGAGGAAAGCAGGAAGGGGAGAGGGTGGGGAGCGAAATGGGTACAGGACAGTACGAGCGATCCACACTGATCTTTCATCGAGAAGCACGAGCTCAATGCGTGAGAGAGGCACGTCAAGACGGGGTGTACAAGGATGAGGCCTCCACCCTACCCTCCAAAGCGGCGAAGGAATCCAGCCCCCGCACAGGGTCACGCTCCAGAAAGCCCACGTGGTTGTCCGTCGCAATCATGACACGCAACGTGTCCTCATCGGGTGGCTCCAGAAGTTGGTCCATGGGTGCGTTGAGGTCAGAGGAAGGTTCAAGAGGGAGGAGTGACGGTGGGGGCTGTGGAAGGGAGAGGACGAAATCAAGAACTGGGTGTGTACGAAAAGAGGTTGTTTTACGATATCAGTGGCACAAACTCTACGCTCTCCATCAATCGTGGCGTACTCGAAGAAAAGCAATGAGATGTAGACCGGGAAAAGCATACGTCGGGACCTTGGGGGGGTAAAGACCGGACGTGAGATCGGCACACGAGCGAATCTGTGGTGGACGCAGACAGAGAGTGCCTGCAGAGAAGATATCAAAGGAAACAGCAACTTCGATGCAAGAAACATGCGAAGGCAAAATCAGGTGACCGATGCCCCTAAAATTTAGTACACGAGAAAGTCCTACAAGCCCTGCATTTGGGCGAGGCCTTTCACCAAACTACTGCCACAGGAGCTGACTGCGAAATTTGGAGGGAAGGAAAAGCGTAGACTCTCAGGCCTCCTACCCCTCAAAGTGTGCGAAAGCAGCGCCTTGTGACCAATGGGATGCAATTTTTGCAGTACAGACATGGCATTGGAAGGCTTCCAACAACATGTTTCCTCATGGCGTTCCCTCCCCTTGGCATGTATCGCTGTGGTGGAGGAAGCGAGCGGGGGCGACAAATATACACGCATAGATGAACGCATGGCAGATCCGTGGTAGATCTCGGAGGGGGCGGCGATGACACATCACAGCTAACAGAACAACCGAGTCAACGCTGACTGGATCGTTTATTCTATTTTTGCCATTGGTCAGCCGTTCCTTTTGCCAAGAAGATGGTCGGGGACAATAAGAATGCGCGTCGTGGATGTCAGCGTGCGTAGGAACCGGAACAAGCGTGGCTCGCTCCACGTTGCTCCTTCCCGATACCGCTGCTCCCATACATCAAACAATTTACAACGTCACTCTCCTTATATTTTCTAACCGAAGCACAGGTCTAAAAAGTATTATTTGCTACACCAGCATGGCTCGTTTCTTCTTCTGTGCCACGGCCCTGTGTACAACAGCATCGGCGTTCCTGCTTCCGACAGCCCCAACCTCCGGATCAGTCCTCACCGGGGCCGTATCCACGAACCGAGGCCTCCTCACGCCCCGCGTGCCCCTGGTCTGGGAGCTGCAAAGCACCACTCAAGGGCAAGAATCGGATGCGGCGGCGGTGGCACCGGAGGGGGAGGAAGAGGACAAGGACTCTCTGAAAGGGTGGCAGCTGGCCTGGGAAGACGTGAACACGCTCCCTCCGGAGGAAAACAGCCAGACACCCCTCATCTTACGGTCGACATGGGACACCTCCTACCTAAAGGATCGATTTTTCATCCTTATTCGCCACAAGGGTGAGGTGAAGCTGGTCGACTCGTCGTGCGGGCGCTGCTCCTTCCCCCTTCTGAACGGCCCCATCGTGCAAGAACCCCGCCTGGAGGAAGAGGACAACACGGCAATTTCCTGCAAGGTGTGCGGGCTCAAGCACTCCATCATTACAGGCAAAGCGGTCAAACCCAAGAGCGGTGGGTTGGACTTGGGGCAGAGCATGGGGAACTTCTTCTTTAAGAAGGGGGAGACCAAGGACATCGAAGTGCACCCGACCCGAATCATGCCCGATGGCAAGCTCTACGCGAAAATCTCCCCTCTCAAGGTGAAGCGACCTTCCACAGACATGATTGTGCTCTAAGGGCAGCATGGATCTCGCGGATCGCTGTGTGACCTTGACCCCCATTTGAGGCGAGAGGGAGGGCGATGCCCAGCGCGGTGTGCGCCTTGGTGTAGTTCTCTTGAAACGCGGACATCCATCTCCAACAGGCGAATGTCGCCCATTTTATACGCTCATGGGAGCATCACTTTTGTACTATACGCGTCATTTCATAATGTTTGCCGGGGTCCTCACGGGGGCGCCTAGAGCACGCACCATTGTGCATGGGCTGTGATTCGGTGACGACCACGTGTCAGTTTTCCACAAGGAACACAACGAGAGGCGACACAGCTGCCTGCTGGTAAATTTACTTATCGCTTGGGATGGTGGAATGTTGTCTTCTGTATTGATTTCTATGTTTCTTCTACCGCCTGACCGGCTCTGGCCGACACGGAACCCGCACAAAACCCTCCCTTCCCAAGTTCCTCTCAATTCCGTCTAGATGACCGATGCCCACGACTCCCACGATTGTCTGACTTCCGCAGCCCAGCAACGAAGCCGTCATGTAGGCGTCCCTCTCCTCGATCATCGCCTTGTACACTTCCGGCAGCTCCTGTTGCAAGCTTGCCATGAGCGTGCGCACAGACGAGCGCTCTTTCAGTGCCTCCATGGCCACCGAGATATCCGCCGCATTGTCCCCCATTCTAATGCCGCGGGCCTCCAGCTCCCTCGCGGCGGGGGAGCGGGTAGGGGACTCCATTTCGCGCACTTTTCCCAGTTCACTCCGGGACAGCGCATCCGACAAGCGTCGAAGCGTCACTTGCACGTCCTGGTCGCCCAGCAGCAGGTCCGCGCCCACTTTCCGGCCCTCGTCAATGGCGACTATGAATTCCTGCCCGGACACGAAGCCCATTTTGTCCAGGCCCCGGTAGAGCCCCGAGATGACCTGCCCCACAACCATCGCGCCGAGGCCCACCAAGCGCTCCCGGAAGCCGCTACCCACCCGCGTCAGCTCTCCCAAGGCCGCGCGCAAAAAGCCGGCTTTCCCCTCTTCTTGCTTTGAGAGGAAGCCTGGATCGGAGGGTGGGGGTTGGAGAGCGGTGGACGCCGGACCTGGGATGACAAAGGTAGCCGGGGGAACGTCAGGACTGTCACTGCTGCTTGACGCGACGATGACCACGCGTCGACTCGGCTCCGACCTGCCCATCGAAGAGGGCTTTGAGATAGAATTCGAGGTATTTTTGGCAAGGCGGCCGATACGGCTGGCGTCCAGCTCTAGCATCACCGTCTGCGGGCGGAGCTCGCGGATGGTGGAGCGCACTAGGAGTGCACTAGCGTTGCTTATATGCGCTGTACCGATCATATAAATGTCTTGGCCGGTCTTAGGGTTACGAAGATGTGAGATGGCGTCGTCACACAGTCCACTAGGTTTTAGACTGGCTTGGGAAGGAGGTTGGAGCGTCGTGGTAGCATGAACGACGGCCGGCGTGGTTGAGGTGGAGGGAGCGGTCAAGAGCCAGGAGGACGCAAACATGCCCGTTCCAGCAGCCAAAACCCCCCGTCGATCAATATCTAGATTAGTTGGCCGTGCTGGTACAGCCCTGCTGTCTTGGTCATTCGCAGGATGCGTGGACATGGTGGCAATGAAGAGGGCGGGGGGAGGTCGACGAGGGCGGGGGAGGTCGCCATGGCCCGTCAAAGTGAAGGAAACAGCGCTTGGACATTGTGCCCATAAAAGCAGGAGTACGGACGCCCAAAGCGTAGGCCATGTGAAAGACATCCGTCCTGTAGTGAGGTGGGAGATGTGTGCGTTGCGAAATGGTCACCCATGATATCAACGCGTGGTTTTTCTGGACAGAATGAGCACTACGCAGGAGCGCATCTTGTAACGCGGTTCCGAGTCGGACCCATGCCCCACCTGGCTGCTTTCATCCTCACCATGACATACACCATTGCGAACAGGCACGGTCGCCTGGCGTGTCTGTGGGTGGCCTCATCCGTGGCACACCAGGTTGCTGTCTCTCTTAGAATTGTGGTGAGCACGCAAAGTGACCTCAACAGCAACAGCAGAAGGGCGTGACCCGTTCACGGGGATTCCAGAGTCCTATTGTTCCGCCCACCTTTACACGACCTTTGAGCCATGCCCTCACGTAGCACCATCGAGGTCATCAAGGGCGACAACAACCAAAATAACTTGGCGTACTGCCTTGTTGTCGTCATACTCTTGGCAGTGGATGCAAAGTAAGTGGACATAGCCTTGCCCTCCCGATCCACAGTCTCAGTTCGTGTACGGAAGACAAGCGCACTACTGGATGCGTCTCCGCGGGCCTCCCGACAAAGTCAACAATACTTATATGTATCGATATCTATGTATGACCTTGCCTGTGAGATTCATGCAGACGTCTGCTAGTCCGACTGCCTCCACACTGATGTTACTAATGCAGCCCTTCCCTCTTCCTCCCTCTGTGTTGACAGCCCCATTAAGGTCATCGCTACTTCCATCGGTATTCCTGCCCGATGGTTCGCATACCCATGCCTGGCCATGCTGGTCCACCTCTTCCTCACTCACTCCCAAGAGTTCCTGTACGACGGGGTCCGCGTTTTCTTCCGCTCCATCCTCTCCATCTTCTTCCGGCAGATCGACATTGTGGGCATCGACAACATCCCCAAGCATGGACCGATCATCTTCTCCGGAAACCACTCCAACCAATTCGTGGACGGCCTGATGGTCTTGACGACGGCGCAGCACCGGGTGGGTTTTCTGATCGCAGAGAAGTCTTACAAACACCCTGTGGTCGGGACTTTTGCCAAGCTTGCGGGCGCGGTGCCCGTCACTCGCCCGCAGGACAGCGCCCGGCCGATGCAAGGGACCATTGTCATCCGTGGGCGACACGTCGAGGGCCAGGGTACGGTGTTTTTGCGGGACCTGGTGCCCGGTGATAAAGTCCGGATTAAAGGGCAGGCCGATCAGTACAAGGTGGAGACGGTGGCCTCCGACGAGTCTCTGACCCTTTCCGAAGACGGACCTTTGCCCCCCGCGCAGGCAACGGCGGCCAGTGCCTTCGAAAAACTGGCGAAAGTGGACCAGAGCCGCGTCTACAACGCCGTGTTCGAACACTTGAAACAAGGGCGGTGCATCGGGATCTTTCCTGAGGGCGGCTCCCACGACCGGACCGACCTGCTCCCTCTCAAGATGGGGATCGCCCTGATTGCCCTGGGGATGGTGGACAAGTACAACATCACTGTACCCATTGTCCCCGTGGGGCTCAACTACTTCCGCGGCCACCGGTTCCGAGGACGGGTGGTGGTCGAGTTCGGGCCGCCCATCCGCGTCCCTGAGGACTTGATAGAGCTGTACCGGTCCAACAGGCGCGAGGCATACCAGCGGCTGATGGCGGAAGTGGAGGACGGGATGCGGGCCACCCTGGTGACGGCGCCCGACTACCACGCCCTCCACTTGGTCTACACGGCCAGGAGGCTCTTCCAGAAGGACAACTGGATCCCGAGTCCCGGGGAGAAGATGGACTTGAATCGGCGCTTCGCGGAGGGCTACAAGATCCTTATGAACAAGTACGGAGACGAGCGCCCGGCGGCTTTGAACGAATTGGAGCGGCGACTGAACGATTACCAAAAGACCTTGCACCGTCTGGGCCTGCGGGACTACCAAGTACCCACCCTGCGGGAGGACGACTCCCTCAGGCTCTGCTACACGATCGCTCACCTTTTCCTGGTCTTCACATTGGCCATGCTTCCCTCCCTTGTTCTGAACGCACCTGTGGGTGTCATAGCCCGCTTCGTCTCATCGCGGGAGCAAAAAAAAGCCCTGGCCGCCTCCCGGGTCAAAATCGAAGCGCGCGACGTGATCATGTCAAAAAAGATCACCCTTTCTATTGTCCTGGTCCCCACACTCTGGATTGTCTACGCCGTCCTCCTCCTCCGCTTCACCTCCCTACCCCCTTCCACTGTCGCCGTGCTCTTCTTTTCCTGTCCAATCTTCTCCTATCTGGGAGTGATGGCGACTGAGGCAGGCATCCTCGACGCCAAGGACCTGAAGCCTGTTCTGCTCCGTCTGCTTCCTGGAGCCCGCAAGAAGATGGCCACGCTGCCCGCAGAGCGCACCCTACTTCAACATGATCTAAGGGCGTACATTCATGAAATTGGCCCCGAACTCGGTTCTCTTTATACGGACAAGACTGTAAAATGGGAAGAATACATTCGCAAGTCATCATCCGCCACGGACCTCCAATCACTGCTCCCGAGCGGCAGTCCCAACGGGAAAGACGGCCGTGCCGACACGGAAGACACGCGAGGGGAGAGGAACGGCCACGCTAGCAGCTTGTCTTTCACGTCACCGGCCCTTGCGCAAGCTGTGAATGGACGAGGCACACCTTCACCGCTTACTTTTAAGCCAGATGAGCAGTTCAATAAGAAAGATGCGTGAAGCAGTGAAAGGTGAAGATAAAATTGAATTGGGGGGGGGAGGTTAGAAAGTGTACATGTGTGTTCCGCTTTTTGATAGGCTCCAAACTCTCGAATAACACGCGTCCAGTGAAGCTTTTTTCACTAGAAGAAAGAAAAATGCGATATGCTAAGTACTTGGCTTATACAAAAAAACTGCGCTGAAAAACATAACTTTAACCAGAGTGTTGGCACACATGCTCCCCTGGACGTCACGCAAAAAAAAAGAATTTTTGCTCACGCCGCACCCCCATACACTCATTCGGACAGTACCAACAGTATGCTTCATGGGTTATCATACTCCCTGCTTATGGCCTGTTTTTCGTCTTTTCTGCTCGCTCAAGCCGACGCTTTCTCTTCTCCTCTTCATCCTGGTCAACGGTCGGTCTATGGAGCAGGGCGGCACTACGTGCAGTCAGCAAAGCAAGCGCCGAGACCCGAAAAGGCTACAAAAGAATCGTTTATTCAATATGGGGCTGAGCCATCATCCTGGCCTTATTCTCCTCTGGTCGACCGTCATCGCCTTCTCAACAACGCTCTGCTAATAGCAGGCGGAAGCTCTCTGGGGTTATCGTCTCAAATGACCTCCACCCTGCCAGCTTGGGCTTTCACTGACGTCAACATACGGCACACAGTCAACTACACCGCCTTTCAGAAGAAGTTTTTCCAAAAACCACCAGGGTTCCTCGCTTATCCTTCGTGGATGGAAGGGGAATGGCATGTTTCCTGTCGGTTCATTGGAGCGGATTTCCCGTCCTCGGCTGCCAATTCCAATCCCTTCGTGCCCCGAGAGCGCATTGCGGCGGACACCTCCCTGCCGGGTTTCCGGCGTCTAAGCATTGCCATGGTCCCGGACGTGGGTAAAGACCATGACTTTCGCATGCGATTTCTACGCCCCAACGTGGAAGGCATAGGGACGGGGGAGGTGCGGGAGGACAAGGTTTTCAACCTCAAACAAGCCTTGGAATCTGAACTGGGCAAAGCTACGGTCACCAACATCGACTACAACCCAGCCAAGAATCCTAACCGCGCTTCCCTTGCTTTGTTGCCAGGTTCCAGCCCGAATGCGCAGCGGATCGAACTTTTTTGGAACGCCCGCTCGTCTTTGCCGTCCCCACCATTAGAGACAGACACGACGACAGGGCCATCAGGCAGTAGTAGCGGCAGCAGCAGCAGCAGTCAGGACGTTTTTCGCTTCGTTGAAGACATTCGCCAAGTGTCGCTCACGCCGCAGCTTGCCGAGACAAGCTCCGTCGGTGACTACCGGCACTTGTGGGAGTTCTACCACATAGGGCCCGAGTCTATCAAAACCTACTTATCGACTGTAGCCTACACAACACCCCAAGGTCCACTCTTTCAAACGGCGGGGTTGCAGCCACTGGTTGTCTATTTCCATACCTTGACGATGCGGCGCCTTGCAGGAACAGCGTAGCCGCACCAGGCATTATGTTGTGGACGCGACGAAATACAAAACATACTGATTTGCACTCCATTGGCATATATTTCTTCTCATCGTTTCTCATTTAATTTTGAGATAACCGCACTGAGCGATCAGGTTTGTTTGCATTTTGACGTCGCAGTGTATCACTCCTTGGCACGCGATTGCCCCGACTTCTCAAAGTCATTCATCCTCGCACGCTACCATGTGAGATCCATCAAAGGAAACCCAAACATTTGGAGAACATTTCATCGTCTTCCATATCCACAAGTATCAAAGATACATCCAGCCCGTTGGATACCTGCGGATTATCCTTCCGCCTCCTATCCTCCGCCTGCATTCCACGCGCACGAAGAGTTCTTCTGCTCTCTTCAGAAAGCACAGTCCTTTCGTTTCCACTCTTCCACTTTTCTAGGTCTGTCCACAGGCTCTTATCGTGCGTTCGCTGACGCCTTACCCGCTCTCTCCAAAAGATCTCCCTCATCTCCCTCCTAAATATCTCGGCTTTCAGCGAAACCTCGCAACGCTCCATCTCTTTCCTGTCTTCTGGTAGAGCATTTGTCCATGTCTGGCCGTCATTTGTACACATGCCTAAGTAATCCAAGGGCTGTTTCCCCTCCCGATCCCGAACACAAGGGTTGGCACCCAACTTCAATAACATCTCTACACGCGCGCGTCGGACGGCGTCGACAGCACCACGAACCACTGCGTGTGTGAGAGGAGTATACCCATGAGTGTCTTGATGGTTGGGGTTCGCCCCGGCCTCTATCAGGAACTTCAAAAGTACTCCTGTGCGGCGGGAGAAAGGGGCGATGGTTGCGCACCAGCACAGAGGCGTCTAGGTAGGAGCCCGCATGGAAAGGGGGGCATAATGAGTGTAAGCCTGCCTAAAGAATCCATAGCAGCTCGAATAAGACAGATGATATGCTGGCTGAAAGAAATCAAGAGCCAATGATGAAGTAAAAATCCTACCTCGCCTTCCCGATCGACTGCATTAACATCTGCACCGTGTTCAAGAAGCCAAGCCACGGACTTCGCCTTCACCCTCTTTGCGGCATAATGTAAAATATGACCATTTTCCCCTTGGAAATTTCGAGTTATAAATTTGCCTTCGGGCATTCCCCATAACTTGTTCAGGGTTGTGATGTCGTTCCGCTCAGCTGCAGCAAGAGCCTTGGTCCATACATGTGCAGCTGATTTTCCTTTGCGATATGAAACATTCGCGGCAGCCAGGACATTCTCTCTGGTCACCATGTATGGCTTTAATTGAATGTGTGACGTCGTTGTGGTACAAAGGTTAAGCATGTCAGCAGCATGAGAGGATCGAGTGGCATGGGAGGGTACGTGCGCAGCCGAGTAGCGGTAAACTAGTTGGGCTGCGATCAAATTCTACGACTTCTATTTTTATCTTAGCGAGTTTCTGACAGTTTCAGCCGACGAACCCTATGCAATATAGGATTTGAATTTGTGAATATGGTAAATATGTAGTGCCACGGGGCATGCACACACAGGCCCTCTGAGCTAGGGCAGCAGTATGCGTGATGTCTGTATACCACCCAAAAAACGTCGTCCGTTCTGAGCATGCACAAGCCCGGCGCAGTGTCACTTCTTATACTTTCATGTTGTGAACGACTTCCAGTCCTTTTTCGCAGGCATATTCGTCGCTTTAGGTCAAACCGCTTCTGAGACTATCTTGGTCGTTGCGGTCTATAATGTACTACTCTATAGAATCCACTTACATTTGGGCAGCTCTTCGTATGCTTTTCGTTCGATGACTTTCTGTTTCATCATCCACTTCACCTCGGAACATTTTTCAACCATTGCACAAACTTTTACTTTTCAATGTCACACTTCTCTTTCCCCTTGCGCGTCAACATCGAAGTTGCAGTCAGCGAACTCCTTTTCAGGAGCTCAAGGCGTAATTGCAGCTCCTCCGCCAAGGCGTGGTCCGTACTGGGCCTTTTCGACGACCTCAACTCCTCCACGATCCCCGTCAGATCCCGTCCGAAGGCATCGACTTCCTCGTAGGCCGTCCCTTGTCCAGACAGCTTCTCCTCCATCGCGTGCACCAGCGCCCTCCCCGCCGAACCAGCCAAGGCAGGCTTGGCCAGGCTGACCAACGAGAATGGATCCAAGCGGCGGCTCTCGTGATCGGGGCAGTAGATGAGCGGAAGCGCGTGCCCGAAGGATGCGTCCAAATGCACGAGTCCGTGTCGGTGGGCGCATCGGGCATGGACTTGGGTCTTGCACTCCGGCCACGGGCACGGGACGGTCAGTCCCCCGGCGTCGTGGCAGATCCCACAGAGTTTGGTGCGGGAGGGCGAGGTCTTGAATCGGTGGAAGACGAGCACGGCCAGGCGGTTCGGGTCCTGGAAAAAGGCCTCGGGGTCGAACCGGACGCAGACCACGTGACCCCAGAGCCGCTTGTCCCTGCTCCCTTTCATGGCCCCGGAGGTCTGTCCGCAAAAATGGCAGGCGATGGGGGGAAAGCTGGTCGGAGTGATGGAGGCGGAGGCCCCTGCCTCCAGGGGAGGAGTCGCGGCGGCGGACTTGAAGTCGTTGGCTTTCTCCCATTTGCATTTCTCGCAGAACCACATGCCTCGGGGGGCGGCTGGGAGGCCGTAGCACCGCTGGTGCACTGCCACATGGCAGCCGTCGCAGAGAACCATCGCGTTGTCCTCCACGGAGTCATTCCCTCCACAGACGTCACACGGGGCGCCCGTTCCCTCCGTGCCACCCTGGTCACCCTCTTCCTGTTCGTCCTTCGCGCCATTTCTCTCCTCCCTTCCCGCCACGACCATGTCCACGGAGACCCTCTCCTCAGCGCTGTCCTTCCCCGCCCCCTTGCTTTCACTCGCTCCATCTTCATCGAAGAGAGCGGTCACCTTTTCTCCCTTGTTGGCCTCCTCCATTCCGCGCGGGACACAGACCTTCCCCTGAGTCCGCCGACTCAGCTTCCCCCCGACTTCGCCCTGGGCCGGCCCACTCTCCCTCGCCTGAACCCCGTGCGAGGCCCGCGCCAAGTGCTTCCGGGGCCGCCCACGTTTGCGCTTGGCGGGCGCCCGGGGCGCCTGGGACGGGCTGGATACCCGCTCCTCGACCGGAGTCGGTGCGGTGGGGGGGACCGCCGCGCTGCCCAACGCAGTCGCCGGGGGGGGAGGCTCCTGCCGCGTGGCCCCCGGCCTCGGCGTCTTGCAGGCGGACCGAGGACTGCCCAGCTTCCAGGCGGGCGGGCGGGAGAGCAGGGGGGGCAGGGGCGTGGTCGGGGAGAAGACGAAGGCCTCTGGGGCCCCGGCGTCTTGGACGGATGCACAGTCTCTGAGTACCCCCCCCCAGGCGGGCACGGCCGGTATCTCTGGACCCTGGACGTCCTCCAGGTCCGGTTGGCGGGATGTTTCCTCGGTGGGCGGTGCCTGCTCTTTCGGGGTGGGGGAAGATGGCTTCCGAAGCCCATGGCCCCTATCCACTGCCGCCTCCTCGCTTTCCTCTTCCTTGTCCCCCACCGCCCTCCCTTCCTCTCCCGCCTTCAGCCCGACCGCGGCCTCCATGCCTTGTCCGTCACTCTCCTTTCTCCCGTCTCCCTTCCCCTCCCCCCCCCCGCCTGCCCCCCCCCCCCCCTCCCTCCCTCCCCCCCCTCCCCA
>Ga0102934_1002608_pt1 | contig 12426 bp, 22 predicted proteins | sample SalPonR2_A_D1_MG_FD_78175 | JGI IMG/M metagenome (GOLD analysis project Ga0102934, IMG submission 78175) | Salt pond soil microbial communities from South San Francisco under conditions of wetland restoration - Salt Pond MetaG R2_A_D1_MG | ecosystem: Environmental > Aquatic > Marine > Intertidal...
AAACCACTGTAGATGTTGCTGAGATTCTTAAACGTGACATAGAAAAGCCAGAAGTCTTTATAAATATTAAAAGTGAAGATTTCGAAGATAGAAAAGTATCTGTATTATCTATTGATATTTGTGGAAAAATTAAAAGTGAATAAAGATGGGAATTGTTGAAAATTTAGGAAAAAGTATAAATGGTCTATTCAGACCAAAAATAAGATACTATGATGAAAAAACAGGTAAACCAAAAACTACAGTAAAAACAGGTGATTCAAAAGGCTTTGGAGGAATGTCTAAAGCAGAGAGAACTAAAGAACAACTCCAAACATATTGGGATTATTATACTGGCGAAGGAACTTTATGGGCTGCAATTAATTCTGTAGCATATAGTACTGTAATGGTTGGCTATGATATCGTATCAAATGATGATGAAGCTAAGAAAATAGTAGAAAGATGGTGTAGAAAAGTAGATTTACAACAACATTTGTTAGATAATGTTACATATTCTCTTGTTTTCGGTGATGGATTCATGGAAATCATTGGTAATAAGAAAGGCGAACCATCAAGTTTAAAACCAGTAGATCCAAAAACAATGGAAATTGAGTTCGATAAATTTGGTATTGTACAAAATTATAGACAAAGTCTTGGATTGAGAGAAAAAGATAAGGTCCCAAAACTAGATAGAGAAAGAATATGCCACATTAAATTATTTTCGCAGCCAGATAAACCATATGGAATATCATTATTAAAAGCGAATATGGATGCTATCAATGATAAAGTTAGAGTAGATCAAGCATTAACTGCTGCCATATTGCGTCATGGTACATCAAAATTAGTATTTTCTGTTGGTTCAGAGAAAGATGGACAAATACCAGACTCAAATGTATTAGCTGCTATAGAAAAAGAAGTAGAAGACATAGACGAAAAAAATGAATTAATAGTACCCTGGAATGTTAATGTATATCCTATTGATGAAAAAGGTATACAAGGTGTTGAGGATTATTATGGTTTTAATCGTTCACAAGTTATTGTTGGGATGTTATGCCCAGAAGAAGTTTTAGGTCTAGGTGCTACAGCGACTAATGCAACATCAAAAACTAAAGCAATCTTATTTGAAAGAATGATTAGGTCATTTCAAAATAGAATATCAAGAACTGTTGAAGAACAGTTATTTAAAAAAGTATTACAAGCAAATGGATATAATATGGAAGATGAAGAAAATGAATTATATGTCCATATTAAATTTAAGGAGTTACTTCTGAAGATGATGCAATGAATGCAAAATGGATGGGTAACTTAATTAGAGGATTCAGATCTTCTACAGTAAAACCATTTACCATAAATGAAATAAGAAAGAAATTCGGTGAACAAGAATTAGATATAGATGAAGCAAATACTATTTTATATGGTGAATTCGAAGAAGGTTCTGATAAAAACGAAAAACCAGATGAGGGTTCTGAAGAAGAACCTGATACTGGCGATGAAGTAGATGAGTCTGATGAATCTGAAGAAGAGGAAGAAGATAAAAAAGAGGAAGAAAATGACAAAGAAACTTAGAGTACACAATATAGACTTTGATTATGATACCAAAGTGTTTGGAAAGTCTACAGATGTAAGGATATATCATGATGCTGTAATGATAGCTCCTGGGTCACATACTGACTCAATAACTATGTCTCCTGTTGAATATACGCCTGAATTATTACAAAGAACAGTGAATAATATACAAGAAAATTATCTTAATATAGATCACTCCCATGAAACTCTTAAGAGAATTGGAAGATTTGTAAATCCTTATTGGGATGGAGAAAAAGTTAGAGCTGATTTATATATTTATCCTGTAACTCAGAATTCTAGAGATACAATAGAATTAATTGATAATGGATTAGTGAATTGGTTATCAGTTGAATTAATAACAGAAGATGGTTGGAATCATAATAACGAAAGATATGTCAAAGACTTAGAATATATTGGACTTGCTGTGGTTACAGCACCTGCTTGTCGTGAATCTAAGATTGATGACTTTGGTGAAGATCCACCAAATTGGTTGTATGAATAATGAAATCATTACATGTATCAGGATGTCCGTTTTGTGATATCTTTGAAAAGGAAAAAGTTCCTGTTGAATTATATTATCCTGAACATGATAAAATAAAAGAATTTGATGATTTTGTTATTGTGAAACTTAAAAAGAAACATTATGTTATATCAACAGACCATGTTGAGTCTGTAGGAAAAGAACAATGGGGAAGAATGTTATATAAATGTAGAGAATTATATGGCAATTCTACAAAATTAAAGATACGTAAATATCCAGTACAAGATCATTGGCACGCAGAGATTATTTACGACAAACATAATTTACCTGATTTAATAGATTTGAGGAATAAAAATGCCAAAAGTAAAACCAAATGAGAGTAAGGAGGATTTCATAAGTAGGTGTATACCTATTGTAGAATCTGAGGGAGAAGAACATAAGCGTGCAGTAGCTATTTGTTACTCAATTTGGGAACAACATGATAAAGATAAATAATAATATGTAATAATGTGATTATGTATATAAGAGGATAAAAAATGACAAAGCTAACTGAATTATTAAGATATGAAACTGCATCTGAATCTCAAAAGAAAAAGATTTTAGATTCATACTCATTCAATAGTTGCTTAGATAAAGGAGATAAAGAATTATTGTTATCTAGTGATTTTGATTCTGGTGAATTACTTAGAGAAGAAGTGTATAACGCGATTAATACTGGTGCTCAAAGACGACAAGTTATGAGAAAAATACTTCCTACGATACAAGTTAACTCATATCAAGTTAAACCAATTACTGGGACTAAACCATCTGGCAACTTGGCTCAAGAGATATCAGAAGGAAATAGTTTTCCAATAAAAACGAATACATATGCTAGTGGTGCAGTTAATACGAAACAATATGGATTAAGAAGTCAAATAACCCAAGAATTAATAGAAGATAAACAATTTGGAATTATTGAAGCAGAATTAAATAAACTTGGAGAAGCAATTGAAAATAAATTAAATGAAGTTGTTATCCAAAAATTAATTGATGACCATAATGGTACTACTCCATCAGATGTTGATGCAACTTCAGCTCCATTAAAATATGAACATATTGGAGATGCATACGAAGAATTAGGAACTCTAGGTTGGAAGCCAACAGATATTATCTTTAGACCAAGAGCAGTTGGACAGTTAATAACAAATACACCAAAAAATATAAATTATGATGGTGGAAAATTATTTGGATTAAATTCGTATGTATTAGATACACCAAGCGATGATTGGGTAGATAATGATGCATCTGGTAAATATTTTGGCATTCTATTAGATTCACAAAATTATGGATTTATAGCAATAAGAAAAGATATAACATTGGATGTATACGAAGAACCAGTTAATGACCTAACTAACTTCATAGTGAGTATGAGATTTGGAGTTGGTGTATCAAATGATGATGCTGCAGTGAGAATTTTAACTGTGTAATTAATTGGTGAACCATGACAAATCTAGAAAATCGTATAAAAAAACTTGAAGAAATATCTAAGAAATTAAATAAATATGAAAAACCCAAGTATCCATTTTTGGATACATTATTCGTATTCCTTGACCATTTAGAAACTGCTACTTTAATAACAGATTGTGACGACAATATAATACATGCAAATAAAGGATTATTAGACTATTTAGATACTTTGGATATAAAACTAGATTTAGATAGCAATGTTTCTTGGTGGAAACAATTTGGTTGGGAATGTAATCCATCAACTAAAAATCTAATAACGCAAGAATGCATAGATAAGAAAAGAGTAGTTTCACATGATGTTCCATCTAGATTAGTTGATGGACTTGTATATAAAGTTATGTGTATACCTCTAAAATATAATGGTGTAGCTGCTGTTTTATCTATAATATTAATAAATGATGTTTAAATATGACTAATGATGAAGAACGATGGATAGATTTAGCTGAATGGCGTGGTCAAACAATATCTGCAATGAAATCTATATCTAATGAACTGAGAGAGATAAAAGCAGAACAGAAGTGTCTAAGAAATGAATTCAATAGATATAATAAGAATTTAACTGATTTAAGAGTTAAAGTTGCTGGAATATCGGCTACGATTAGTTTCATTGTCACAGTAACAATGGCTTTCATAGTAGGATTGATTTAATGAAAAATATAGATGTAGTAGTTAAGGGCCCATTAAACTCTCTACAAAAGAAAGAATTAGATTATAAACTAGAAAAATATCTTAAAGACTTTTCTCCAGAAATTATAATTTATAATGAAAATGATAATGAAAAACATATAGAATTTGATTTAAAGGGCGACTTTGACGTAGTAAAAAAATCAAATGAAGGAAAACGAATCATTGCAGGATATGCAAGTGTAGCTGTAGTTGATGATGATAATCAATTCATACCACCAAACGTATTAGAAGAAGGACTCAAATCATTATTAGATGATGAAAGTTATGCTAATGTTATGGTAGTTCATAAAAATATTCAAATTGGTAAAATACTCCAAGAGTATAATGACCTAAGAACACGAGTAGATGATAAAGGATTATATATTGTTGCTGAGATTAGAAATGATTTAGAATCCGCTCAAGGAATTTGGAGAAAAATAGTATCAGGTGTAATGAAAGGGTTTTCAATTGGTGGAGAAATTATTGAGAAGCATAATCATTGTGATGAAGATAAGTGCTATGAAATAATTGATAAGATTAACTTATTTGAAGTTTCTGTTTGTAGTAATCCAATAAACAAATCTTCTGGATTTGAGATTATTGCAAAATCAGATGTATGTAAAGAATTTGATAATAAAGATGATAAAATGACTAAAAAAGAAGAACAAGATGATGAAATCTGTGAAGATTGTAAAGACGAAAAAGTAGAAAAGGCAGAAGATCAAAAAGAAGAAACCGTTGAGGAACAAGCAGATGATAATGTCGAAGAAACAACTAAAACAACTGAAAAAACTGAAGAGTCTGATGCAGAATCTACAGAAGTTACTGATGAAGATGAAGCAATTCAAGGATTAGACAAAATCATTGATAGAATGAATGAAATGTTTGCGACCATGGAAAAGTCTATTGTTGAAAACGTTCAAGAAACAATGAAATCTATGATTGAAGAAAATCCAGTTGAAGAACAAGTAGAAGAGAAATCAGATAAAGTAGAAGAAACTGAAAAATCAGATGATGACAACAAAGACGACGGAAAAGAAATTCAATATGCCTTAAAAGCTAGAGACGATGCAATTAAAGGATATGAAGAAAAAGTCAAAGAACTCGAAGCTCGAATTAAAGAATTAGAGAAGATCGAGGAAGAACCACAAACTACATCTGAAGCAGAAGAAGAACATCTTGAAAAAGATACTGGAATTATTATTAAACATGGTAGGATTTATAGGAAATAAAACTTCTTATAATATGTGTAAATTTATTTAATAATGTTAAATATAATATAGGTGATATATTATGGCAATGAGTTTTTCAGCAATTAGCGACGAGGATATTCTCGTAGAAGAAACTTGCAATGCTTGTAACTTTAAAGCATCTGGATCTATCAATGCTGGCGAAGCAGTCGAAATGCAAGCAGAGAGAGTTGGAACTGGTGTTCCTTACGTTAAAACAGCTTCACAAGATCATGGAGACTATAAAGCATCTTCAAATGCATTTATTGGTGTCGCAGCTTATACTGCTTCCGATGGTGATGATATTGGAGTTTACGTTAATGGTAAAGTTACTGTGAGAGCATCTGGTGCTATTACTGCTGGTGATACAGTAAAAGCTGTATCAAAGGGATATTTCCAAGAGCAAGAATTATCTGCATCTGGAACAAGATATCAAGGTGTTGCATTAGAAACTTTCACTAGTGATGAAGCTGGTGTAATTTTACTTAAATAATTATTTATTTTACTTCTTTTATAACATAAAGAAAAATCATGTATGTTTAAATGTCTATTATTAAAGGTGATAATATGTCAAAACTAACTAAAATGCTGGAATATGCATACGCAGGCAATACAGAACAATCAAGAATGAGAAACAAAGAATCTTTCAAGAAAACGGTATTAGATAATATCAATAAATCAGATAAGGAACTTTTACTTACTGAAGGTATGGAATCAACTACACTTTTACAAACTGAAGTATATGGTACTATTATTGAAGGTGCACAACTGCTTATGACTTGCAGAAATATCTTTCCAACTCTTAAAGCAGATACTAATCAAATGAGAATTACTTATGAATCTGGTTCACTTGGTATGGCTCAGGATGTTGCTGAAGGAGCAGCTATTCCAATCAAAACTGAGAATTTTGATACCAAGAATATTAACATCAAAAAAGTTGGTGTTAGACCAATAATTACTAATGAACTCATTGAAGATGGACTTTGGAATATGGTTGAATTTGAATTAATGAGAGCAGGTCAAAAAATTGAACACAAACTCAATTATGATGTAATTAATGAAGCTTGTAACACTGATAATATAACAGAAGTTGAAGCTGATAACGTTACACCACACAGTCTCATCACAGCAATCAAAGATATCCAAGAAAACCATTATCAACCAACTGACATGATTCTTACTCCAATTGTTGAAGCACAGTTAATGTCTGGTAACAATTTGTTACAAGCAAATTATGCTGGTGACAATAAAGCACTCAGAAATTACGATACTGGTACACTATTTGGATTAAAAATGCATAGATTAACAGTTGATGGAGATTCTAGTGAATCATACACTTGGAATTCTGGATATAATGCAACTGATGAAGTTGGTGCATTAATTTGCGATCCTTCTTATTGTTGGATTGGAATGCGTAGAGATATCTCTGTTGAACAATATGATGATCCTATCCATGATTTGGTAGGTATTGCTGCAACTATGAGATATGGTGTCAAAGGTATTGAAGGTAAGAAAGCAACCGTAATTACTCATTCGTAAATAAGGTTAGTTTTATCTATCCTTATTTTTTATTTTTTTCTGTATGTCATAATGTATTCAATCAATCATTGATGTGTTATATTAGTGGGTGTGATAATATTTTACATGGCCGTGGAAATCAATATAAATTAACGAAAGAATATTTAGATTTAAGAAATGATGGACTATCAGATAGAACTCAATTAACTGATGAAGAGTTATCTAAAGCAGATATAACTGAAGTTACTGAAGGATATGGTGATCAAAAATATATTGACACATATTATAAATACAATGTGCCTATACCTGCTGATCGATCCAAGAAAAAAATAGATAGGAGAGATGTATATGGTGAACTTGGAGAAAAAACAAGGTGATGTCTTATAGTTGATTATAGTCCAAGTTTAGTTAATGAATATGAAGTAAGAAATTCATTCACTCCACCATTAAATTATGATGATGTGTCTAAAGTAGATATATTATTAAAAATTGAAATGGTAGAAGATTATATTAAAGCAGTTTATTTTGATAATCAAATGCCTGAACGTTCAGATGGTAAAATTCCTGCTCTATTATTAGTTATGTCAAAGATTATTAAAGGTAATCCAGAACTAACGAAGAAATATGCAGAAGTATCTGAATTAGAATTAGGTGATTATAGAATTGCTTACGATACAACTGCAAGAGGTAAGCATGTCAATGCATATGAATCTGCAAAATCATGGGAAGAAATGGCTCATGAGATGCTGAGAAGACGTGGTTCAACTACTTATAAATGGACAACTCCTGTGTTGGTAAATGGCTAAGTATTATAGACCAAATAAAAGGTATCCAAAATATTGGAATAAATTAAGATTTAAAGTATTTTATAGAGACAAATTTAAATGTCAATTATGTGGTAGAAAAACAATTCCACATAGTAAAAATAATGATATAACAACATGCCATCATATTACTCCAATTAGATTAGGTGGAAGACACGATTTGAAAAACTTAACTACTTTATGTAAAAGATGCCATGAATTTATTCATGGATATTATATTAGAGGAAAATTATGACAACATCATCATATAATTCATTATTGAATAAAACAGTGGCAAGATATACACAATCAGTATCATCTAATGCTCTTGGTGAACAAGTTGAGACTAAAGTATTTGATTCATCTGGGATAAAATGTAGATTATCTCCAATATCTGCTGAACAAAAAAGTAGATTACCTGGAGAATTTGAAGATGTTAAATATACTGGATATTTCTTATCTGGACAAACATTGACTACAGATGATATAATAGTGTATGATGATGATGATTATAGAGTGAGAGAAGTATATTCTGATTCTTCTGGATATGTAAAAAAGATATTAATGAGTAGATTATGACACTAACAGTTAAAGGAACACAACAAGTACATAATCAATTAATGAGAAAATGTAGAGAAATGCCACTAATCTTAAAAGAACCAGTTAAAGAAATAATGGAAGATATTGCGGAAGAAGCAAATAAAAACTTACTAAGTAAAATAGGAGGAGATAGAACTCCTAGAGGATATGCTGGACACGGAGATCCATTACATAAAGATCATTTAGCTGATGATGTTGACGATATGAGTGCTTGGGAAATTGAAATTGTTAGTTTAACACAAAATGGAATAAATGTTAGGATGTCGAATACGTGTGAACATGCTGCAGCAGTAGAATTTGGCGTACCGGGAACAATAAAACCTAAAGGACGATATTTAGTACTTGGATATGAAGGTGGAATTAAAAATAAATCTAATGCTAGATTAGCAAAAGAAGTGAAAGGACAAAAAGGTTATTCATTTCTAAGTGAAACACTTAATAATCAAGCATTTCTAAATAGATTAAATAGAAAATTGAATATTCTCATTATGAGAAGGCTAAGACTATGACGTATAATAAAATTAAAAATATATATGATGTGTTGAGTAATGATTCAACATTGTCATCATTAGCAAATATTAATGTTGGGTGGAATTTAGAAAACATAGAATATCCATGTATTAATATAATACAAGCAGGCGGAAGCGAAGTAGGGAGATTAGGATATCAATCTGATAATATTGTTAGTGAAATGTTTTCGATTCAATTAGATATATATTCAAGAAGTAGTATAATGGAAGCATATCAAATATATGATGTGATTAACGATATCATGATATCTTCAGGATATCAAAAAACAACTGATAGTGATATGTATGATGATGAATTAAATACTCATCGTAAAGTTACAAGATGGTCAATTAATACAATTGACTAAGTATGTTATAATGTTAAAAATAATATGGTGATATAATGGCAGCTACAATAACTGGTAGAAAAGCAAAAATACTCTTTAGTTCATCTGCGTATGGTGACACTTGGAAATCTGGCACCTATCATGCAATGTCAGATTTTAGTTTGACATTTGATAGAGGAACTATTGAACAAGAATTAGTCGGCCGAGAAGGTAATTACTTTACACAAGGTGCAATGAGTGTTGAAGGATCATTAACTGCATGTAGATTTGGTGCATCTGGTGGATCACAGTTTTTAGATAGTATTGTTGATGGAACTATTTTCACATTATCTGGAAGTGTCAATAAAGATGTAGGAACATCATTACATTGGATATTACACTCTGCACAAGTTACTGGATATGATATGTCTATAGGAGATGCAAGTACAATATCTGAAGTATCAATCGATTTTACAATTCTAAATCCATATGATGTTACTTATGATAGTGTTACTGGAGGCATTACGGACGTTACGTCCTAATGAGGTGATATTATGGCTTATAATGATAATTTAACAACATATACTGGTGCAGATGCATATTTGTATTTCAAAGTTGGAGCAACCGGTGTTGAACATGGTGGATTAGGAATCGGAGATTTCTCATTAACTTTAGATAGAGGAACTGTAGAACAAGAATTAGTAGGAAGAAATGGTAATTACTTCACTCAAGGAGCTATTTCTATTGAAGGATCATTGACATCTGTAAAGTTAGATGAATCATCTGCTGGAATATTTTTGGAATCAGTTATAGGGGATTCAACTGGACCAGCATCAATTCAAGTTTCTGGTGGAGTCAATGAGACAAATGGAGTCATATTTGATTTCAAATCTTGTCAAGTTACTGGATTCGACATATCTATTGGTGATGCATCAACGATAACAGAAGGTTCAATAGATTTTGTTGTTCTTAATCCTTATGATTTAGAAACAACTAAAGATGGCACTAATGGAACTACAAAGCTATCTGTTGCAGCACTAGATTAGACAATTATGTATTAATGTATTTTTTTATTTTTTTATAAACAAACAAAATTGAAATTAACAAAGGAGACTCAAATATGGGAAACAAAGAAAAAGAATTAAAGCAGAAAATTAAGGAATCAGAAGAGAAAAAACACCAAGAAAACATAAAAGAAGCAACATCTCTAATAGCTACTAGAAGTAAATTAGAGAGAGATTATGACGAAGATAAAATAGAAGTTGTTTTTAATACATCGCCTGAGACAAAAAGAAAAGTTATTGCTAGAAGACCTAACAACAAAGAAATGATGACTATCATGATGTTGTCTGCATCTGCTAGTAAATATGAAGGATCTGCAGATCCTGAAAGTCTTGAAAAAATGGTTGATACGTATAAAGAATTATCTTCAATGGCATCCAATCTTTCTGTTGATGAATCACTTGATACAGAATTTTGGGATGAAAAAGTATCATTTTCTGCTCTACAAAGTTTCATTACTGAATTAATTGACGCTTCTCAAAAAGGAAGCGGAGTAAGTCAGGGTGAAATGAAGAAATTTCGTTAAATCAGGTTATGGTTATCTAGAATTTAAGATGTGTGAATTATTACATTGCACACCATCTGATTTAGGAAACAAACGTCATTATAATCCTGATGGAATTAGATTCTTAGAAGAATCATTCATTCAACAATGGAATGAAGAAACAAAGGCTCGAAAAGAAGCTGAAAGAAAATCAAGACATAGACGATAATAATGTATGTTTTAAAATGTTTAAAATAAAGGTGATGATATGGTAGCAGAAGTACAAGTAGAAGAAATAACTGGAGCTTTTGGCTCTGAAACATTTACTCTTAAAGATGATACAGAAGTTAATAATTCTAGATATTATACTGCCGATAATCATAGTGCAACAGCAACCACAAATCCAGTTCCTATTCCAAATGAAGTAGTTGGTGGTGTTAGTGGTTCATATTGGAAGACACATTGTTTAAATGTAACTGGTGCACCATCTGTTAGAATTGAAAATATCAGATTTTATGTTGGTTGGGATACACATCCATCAAGTCAATGGCTTTTATGTGCAGGTAATACTGAGGGTGACCATGTTATTGGTGTATCTTCGGCAAGTGATGCTGATTGTAGAATACTAACACAAGGATTTCCATCAAGTTCTTATGACCAAGCTACTGGGACTGAATCGGTATGTGGAGATTTCATATCAGGTGCAGGATCAGTAAATCATACATACTATAATGGATGCACAAATGGACATATAAAATCTACTGCGTTATTTAGTACACAAACTAATGCTTTAATGGTATATTCAGGAACTAAAACTAGAAATGGCTCATCAAATTGTGTTGGTAGGTCATGGGCTGTTTGTACACAAGTTCTTGTTGCTAGTGGTGCTACTCAGGGTGAAAAGGATCCAGTAACAGCAACGTGGGTATACGACGAAGTTTAATATCACAATGTTATAATGTTATATATTTGATAAAACAAAGAAGGAGCTCCAATACAATGGAAAATAAAAAGGTATATAAACCGCAAGTGAAAAGTCAACCACTAAGATATATGTGGATTGCACATTTTGAAGATGGGACATCAATTCCAGAATTTGACCCATTTACATTTGAAAAGAATACAATGAATGATGTATTTGATAGAGAAGAAGATTTAATTAAATTTGGTATTTATCCTATTCCAGCTTCACTATCAAAAGAATTAAATGAAAGAGGAATAGAATATACTTATGCAAATCCATTTTTGCCTAAGTATGAAATTAATTTGGATAATTATAAAAGATTAATATTCTTTAGAAGAAATTTTATTCATAATGAAACATATCGTAAATGTCGCAAGTGTGGATGCGAATTTCAATCTTGTGAAAAGACAAATGAAATTAACCCATCACCAATATGTCCTAAATGTGGAACACATGATTTTTATGTGTGTACAAAATGTGATAGGACTTATAAATTAAAAGCTGATGCTAAGAATAATATGTGTCATTGTGGTGCATATTTAAAAAGAGAAAGAATCACAAGTGGCGTTTTTGGTAGAGAAAGACGTGTTAGAGAGACGCACTTAGGTTATCAAGAAACGATTAAAGGAATTAACAAAAAAACAATTCTTAAAATAGATAAAAATGGAAATTCAGAAATGGTATATCAGGAGTAACTGTATAATAGTCTGATGTTGTTAAATACACCATTTAATAA
>Ga0102934_1002610_pt1 | contig 12425 bp, 10 predicted proteins | sample SalPonR2_A_D1_MG_FD_78175 | JGI IMG/M metagenome (GOLD analysis project Ga0102934, IMG submission 78175) | Salt pond soil microbial communities from South San Francisco under conditions of wetland restoration - Salt Pond MetaG R2_A_D1_MG | ecosystem: Environmental > Aquatic > Marine > Intertidal...
TGAAGCATACAAGGAAAAACTGGACCAGCGCGCGCGCAATATTACTATTAACAACAAAGGCGAGTATATCAGTGAAGATCTGCAGATGGCCCGACAGCTGGGTCAGCGCAAAGTACAGCTCAATCTGAACAACGAGCAAATATACCGCGGTAAAAGGGCAATGACTCCGGCCATGGCTAATGCCTTTGATAAAGGGGTCAGGGATAATATAGGCAAAGATGCCTATAAAAAATATGAAGATGAGTACGAAGCCTATCTCGATAAACGGGAAGCTGCTGAAGATGAAAAGCAGGCCAAAATGAGCAAGGACGAAAAAAGGGCTTATCGTGATCAACAACGGGAAATGGAAAATAAAAAAGAGCTGCGCGATATTCGCCGTTACGGCCGCCGTATAAGCTTTACAGAGGTTTTACAGTTATGGATCGTACCCATGGCAGTGGAACTCAAACGCAAGATATCCTATCTTACCAAAGACAAGGTAAAAGAACTGGTCAAGGATCTGGATGACAAAATCATGGTTAAATACGAGCTGGCTAATGACGATGAGATACGGAGCTTTTTGTTTGAGGCTGCCCGTTTTAATGCAGCTACCAGACTGGCCATGTTTGCCCGCGATGAGACGGTTCAGTCCCTTAAAAAAGCAGCAACTGACAAGGCAGCAGCCAGACAGCTGGAAAAAGCTCTCAGTGCCGTATCTGAAGAGGACCTGAATAAAATGTCTGAAGAAGACCGTAAAGCAGTAGTGGAAAACGTAGTCAAGGCTGCTTATCAGAAAGCTAAAACTGATAAAGACTATAAAAGAGAGATGGACAAACACTATGTTTACCTTTCCCTTGCAAAAAAAGCTACCGGCGCAGCTGTTATGAGTGTGGCTAAACTGATCGCCAAAGGTGCGCATCTGGCTACCGGCGGCAGCAGTGACAGTCTGATCGGTAAAGTTTTTAAAGCTGCCGGAGCTGTTTCCAAAATAAAACAGGTAGTTGCTCAGCTTAAAAAAGGACGGGAACAGGCTAAAGCAGCGCATGCCAACAACAAGCTGCTGAAAAAAGTCATGGATGATGTAATGATGGCTGAAGCATCAGAGTGAGGAATCAATACTCATGAAAAAACTAATCACAGTTGTTCTGTCTCTGAGTTTACTTGGAGTTTTTTCCTGTCAAACAGCGCCGGAAGTAGCTCCGGGCAAAAGCGCTCTGGAACGGCTTAACGTTACCTTGCTTAACAAACTGGAAAAAACAGGCAAGGCCCGTTATGTTGTCTCTGTATTTCAGGATACCTCCAAAGCCGGCAATGCCAAGGTGGATCTTTCCGGCAGTGTAGGCGAAGTGCTCAGCAAAAGCGGCCGCGTTACAGTACGGGCCGGCGGTGCCGAGATCAAAAAAGGGGTCATGAAAGAGTACGAACTCTCCATGGCCGGACTGACAGCCAACAGTGCGGAGATCGGCAATATGCTGGGCGCAGACGTAATTGTGTTCAGCCGGGTGGTCAATCACTCTAAAAACACAGTAGACCGTACTGTATTTGATGAGATTACTATCACAGTACAGGTGGAGGTCAAGGCTATTATGGCGGAAACCGGTAAAGTGCTTTTTTCGTTTACCGGAGAAGGTAAAAGCTCACCAGCCAAACAGTATAAGACTTCCAGCGGTAAAATGGTAGCGGGTACTATTGACTTTGACAGCATGACTGTGGAAGCAGCCCAGAATGCAGCCAAAGGGCTTAAACCCAAAGTAGCTTCCCATTTCCCTTTGATCGGCATGGTTGTATCTGCCGGCGGCGGTAAAGCCATGACTGACCTGGGCAGTAACTATAACGTACGTAAAGGGGATTTTATCACACTGGTGCGTAAAGGTAAACCGATCACGCATCCCAGCAGCGGTAAAATTATCTCCTATGACAAAAAAAAGGTAGCTGTGGGTGAAGTGGTTCAGGTTCAAAGTGAAACCTGTACTTTAAATCTGGTAGAACAGGAGCTTACACCGGCAGTGGGTGACCTTGCTGTACTGAACGATTAAACCTATCAGGCATAAAAGGATTGCTGCTGCATCCTTTTATGCCTCTTTTTGCGCCAATGCTTCCCATCGTTACATTTTCCGGTTAAGCTGTTGTTTCAGGCCGGGGTACAGCCTATTAATAGATTACAACTGTCTCTCTTAAAAGCAGAAGAGAAAACTCCAGGGGTAAAAGCGATTATTGTTTATTATTACCGGGGCCTTTTTTATTTTTTCTAAGCAGCAGTGTTAAAAAAGCAAGAGGCAGGACTACAGCTAGCAGATATATTATCTTTGGCAAAGCAAAAAGCATTACCCCGATCGAACTTGAGTTAGGGTTAACCCCCCATTGTATTTTCCGGAACATCAGGCTAAAGTATAATATTCGGGGATAAATGTGTCAAATTCAGGTCGTTTTCTTAAAAGCAGGGTTACCAGCCGCTATGAAAGTTTTGGTTCAATTACCGCCTTTGATTTTCCTCCGTTCCTCCTTTATCTGGGACGTTTTTTTACCAGGTTACTAATCGGACGTCCGACAAACGGTTTCCCGGCTGGGCAGCCGTATTTAAGCGCGCCGACCGAGGTTCATCTCTGCACCACCAACCGCTGCAATCTACATTGTGCCGGCTGTTATACTAATGCTGATGCTGCTCCGGACACTGAACTCCCAACTGCAGACTGGAAAAAATATATTGATATCCTGGCCTCAAAAAAAGTTTTCCATGTTGCACTCGGCGGCGGGGAAGCGCTGCTCAGAGATGATATTTTTGAATTGGCCGGCTATGCCCGCCAGAAAGGGATAATCCCTAATCTGACTACAAACGGCACTATGGTTTTTCATGAAAATGCGGAAAAGTTTAAAGTATTCGGTCAGTTAAACTTGAGTCTGGATCAACTGTCTCCCGGAAAATTATTTTCACAAAAAAAATTAACAGCTGCGCTGCGCGGTATTCGGATCTTAAAAAAACATCAGTTAACTCCGGGGATTAATTGTGTAGTTTCCAGAGAAAATTTTGCTAAACTGGAAACTGTTTTTCAATTTACAAAACAAAATAAATTAAAAGAAATTGAATTGTTAAGATTAAAACCGGCCGGACGCGCTAAAGCAATATACCATAATCTAAAATGTACCGCCCGGCAGTACCGCGGTTTTTACCCCCTTATTAAAAAACTGGCCAGGCGCTATAAAGTGATGGTTAAAGTGGATTGTTCCTTTTTGCCCATGCTCTGCGCTCATAATCCCTCTTTATACTGGCTTAAAAAACTGGGTGCTTACGGCTGTGAGGCCGGAAATGTTCTCTGCGCAGTAGATCATTACGGCCAGCTTATGCCCTGTTCTTTTTCAAAGGCTTCTCCTTATAAGGCGCCGGAATTTAATAAATTCTGGACAGGTGGTTTAGTGAAAAATTTTCGTGACTGGCTTAAAACTGCGCCGCCGCCCTGTGCAGACTGTCGCTATCTGGAATTATGCAGGGGGGGCTGCCACCCGGTGGCCGCGTTTTTAAGCGGTGATTTTAATCAACCGGATCCGGATTGTCCCCGGGTAAATGAATATCAAAATAAATAATTATTTCAGGGTACTTTCCGGACATCGTCTTGTCTTTTTTGCAGATAAGCTTCCGGGCGGAGTTGCGGGGAATGTTTTTTCAGAAAAATAATTTCATCCGGTTCATCAAGATATTCAATATTAAGGTTCACAAACCGCTTCGGGAAACGCAAAGCATAGGGCATGATTTCATATTTATACATGGCCACCTGGTTGTTATGATCCCAAATTTGGTTATAAGTTTCAAGGTGAAAAAATAGCAGCCCTGTAAAAGAGCATATAAAAATTAGCAGTAAGGCTGCAGCTCTACTCCGGTATGTGCGCAATGAACGTAAAAAATAAATAAAGACCAGACCCAGCGGAAAAATTACCAGCAATATTTCTGCTGTATAATATACAGCTTTGTTATGGGGAATTAAAAAGGCAAAAAGCGGATTGAGCGCGTGTACTTTTTTAAAACCAAGATAAAGCAGGAAGTAATAGCAGATTATGGCCGCGCTTAATAAAATATTAAAAATAATTTTTTCCCGGCTGTTGGCCGGCGGTAAAAATTTATTTTCCTTAATAGTTTTTGTCAGCAAAACAGGCAGGATAAAGGCCGGGATAAGCAGAAGATATAATTTCCAGAACACCGGATTTATAATCAAGCCAAGCCAGAAAAAAACATAGACCGGATCAGCGCTGCTGATCTCCGCGGCCGGACGGTCGATTTTTATTATTTTATATATAAAAACTGCTGCCAGCAGTATCAAAAGGCCGGCAGCCGCCCATATACACACGCGCCATAATTTTAAATCCCGGAAGTTAAGGCTGCGCAAATTAATGAACAGGATCAACGCAAGCATGACTGATAAAATGTAAAGTATTTTTTTAGTTAAAACAGGGAGTATTTTTTTCCAGGTATGGGAAAGATAAACCGGAACAGGAGAGCGTGACGAATCACTGTGAAAAGCACGGTCCAGATCCAGCGCCCGGTTATAATAGTATACCGCCCGGTAGTTATGAAAAAAGGAACGGGCCGCGTTTCCCCGCGCCACCATTATCCAGGAATGCTCCCGCTTGTCAGACGCGGTTGTAGACAGCTGATTCAGCACCTGCCAGGTTTTTTTCAGGCCATAACGGCGTGCTTTAGCTGCGGTAAATAATGCTTTCTTTTTCAGTGTTCCAGCCGGAAATATTTTTTGAGAAAAAAAAAACAGAAAAATTAAAATAATGAGAAAATCAGATTTTTTTATAATTAATTCAGCCTTTTTTAATAAAATAATCATTTTTCTTTTTGCAATTTTCAGTGACACCTATTATAATATATAATGAAAATAATTATAATGAATAAAAAGTTCAGCTATTATTGGTCTTTAAAGTATTTTGTAAGGGCCGCTTTAATTTTGATATTATTAGTGTCGGTTAAACTATATGCAGCAGCGCCTGTTTATTGTTATCCTAACCCGGCTTCTTTAAGCAAACACAGTGAGCTTGTTTTTCCGGAGTTTGATCCGGAAAACCGTTATACGGTCCGGATTTCCACGGTTTACGGTGTCCTGGTCTGGCAGGAGGTTATTGGCCAAAATAACTGGACTTTTAAAAACCGGTATAAGCAGCTGATTAAGCCGGGTCTTTACCTGTATCATATTTATGATGAAAATGGTTATCTGATTGAGGGGATCAGGACAGATGCAGGACTGATTATCCCTTCGCTTGGAAAAATTTTGATAACGTATTAGCTGATTAAAAGGATTATTCATGAAAAAAATAGAAATATTATTTATAATGGCGTTTGTAATGCTGCTTGTGCAGACTCCGGGCTGCCGGAAAAAAATTATTGACGGTTCTTTAAATCAGACCAATACGGTTTCTTCCTCTTCAACTTCTGCCAACTCGGTTTCCAGCTCCGCTTCCAATACAGACTCAAGTTCGCTTTCCTCTTCGACTTCCTCCTCCCTCCCCGCATATACAATGCCCCCACTTTACAGCGGTACTCTGCCGGCCGGAGCCTGGCAGTTTGTGGTTACGGGTGACGGACGCGGCGGCAATGGGGAATATGATGATGCCGGCGAAGAGGTTGATTCCCAGACCGTGGCTATCAACGCGCCGATCCGGGAGGCGATTCTAAATATGGATCCGCCCCCTTTATGTCTGGTTTTTACCGGTGATATGATTAATCAAGCTAATCTTACCTATCTGCAGTCATGGAAAACCAGATTTTTTGATCCTATCAAAAATGCCGGCATTGAGGTGCTGCCTGTGCATGGCAATCATGAGGGCTGGGGCGGCGGTGACTTCAAAGCAGTCTTCGGCAGTGAACTGCCGGACAATGGACCGGACGGGTATGAGGACCTTGTTTACCGGGTGGATGTTTCCAATGCCAGTTTTTTAATCCTGGATGAATATGATGACGACGGCACCATTTCAAGTGATATTTTAAACTGGCTTACAGTTCAGTTTAATGATCCTTCTTTAAAACGGCACCGTTTTTTAAGCGGCCACGCCCCGTTATGGAAATGCGCTAACCATACACCGCTCTATGGCGCGGGAGACAGTGCTACCAGGGACATGGTTATTAACCAGTTTGTCGAAGGAGGGGTGAGTGCCTATTTCTGCGGCCATGATCACCGCTACAAGGCAGCAAAAAAACCGTCCGGCTCCAATGATTTTCACATGTTCCTGGTCGGTACTGCCGGCGCCCCTTTGAATAATGCTACAGATAATCTTTCAGACGAAATTATTCTGGACGATTATAAAGGATACGGCTATACGGTTTTTACAGTAGACGGTGATAATATTACGGTTGATTTTATTGAGATGGATCATACCGGTTATCTGGATACCAGAGCGGTAAGTGTGAACTTCAGTGCGATTGAACCGGTGGTCGGCAGCAGCACCAACAGCTATACAGAATTGATTTCCGAGGGTGAAACCTGGAAATATCTGGATGACGGCAGTGATCAGGGTACGGCCTGGAAAGAAGAGGCCTTTGATGATTCAGGCTGGTCCAGCGGCAACGGTATTTTCGGTTTCGGCACCATTGATGGGGAAACGATTACCACTACTTTGAATGATCTGGATCAGGTAACGTTTTATTTTAGAAAAACTTTTACAGTTACCAATGTTTCCAATGTATCTTCAGTAAAAATTGAAATTTTAGCGGAGGACGGAGGCGTTATCTGGATTAACGGCACTGAAGCGGCCAGGGATAATATAACCTCAGGTACTATTGATTATCAGACACTGGCTTCCGGTAATCAAACTCCCGAAAATGCCCGTTCCCTGTATTATGTGGCCTCACCGGATACGATTTTGAATGAAGGTACCAACACCATTGCCGTAGAGGTGCATAACGTGGCTACTAGCTCCTCGGATATCGGTTTTGAACTGTCGCTGGCGGTTCAGTATAATTAATCTTGCGATAATATTGAAAAACATGAAAAAATGGATAATCTGTATTACCGTGTTTTTTGTTACCGCGAATTTCTGGGCGTGCAGCAAGGAAAAGGATCAGCCGGCTGTAGACAGCCAAACCGCGGCCACGATAATCAGACCGGTCGCCGCCGGTCCAAACTGGCGTCCCCCTTCAGATAATTACCTGGTGATAGGTTCGGTTAAAGGCCTGAAAGGAACCATTGTTAAATATAATAAATTTTTGTACCGCGGCGGTGATATTATCAGCGCAGACGGAGTTAATGCCCTGAAAGCAAAAAAGATCAAAACAGTTATTTCCATTACACCTACTGCTCTGGAAAAAAAACTTTGCGCTTCAGCCGGCATTAGCCTGGTAGAGTTTCCTTATGAACATTCCGGCCTGCTTCCGGAGCAGCTTGATCAAATAAGCATGCTTCTGAAAAAAGTACAAACCCCGCTCTATATCCATTGTCATGGCGGCAATCACCGGGCCGGTGTACTTTGCCTTCTTTACCGACAGTTAATAGAACATTGGGGTTACAACAAGGCGTTAGTAGAGTTCGGACAACTGGGCGGGAATCTTATGAGGGATTATAACCTTTACAGCAGTGCCCGCTTATAATTATAGTTTACGCCGCAGCAGTTAATTTTTTCAAACCACGGCATCCTCTTTAAGATTAAACAGCTTATAATTTCTGGTAAATTTCAGACAAACGCCCTTCCTTATGCTCAACATCGGCTTCTTCTAAAAATTTACCCCAGCGTGTTTTCCCTGCGGCAGAGGTAAACGCTGCTGTTAGCACCTGTAAGTCCGATTTTATCACCTCTGTCAATTCCCAGGGAAAGATGACTGAAAAGTTGCTTCTCTTTAATGGTTTTGCCAAGTTCATTAACGGAGACATAATTCATAAAAAATTATATCATGCGCTCTCTTTATCAGCTGCAGACAGAGATTGCAATTACCTCTTTAAAAGGGTATAATTTTTTAATAAATGGACGTTATTTTACACTACCTGATCACTCTGCGCGATACTTTCAATAATCATATTATATTCACGATCGGCATTCTGCTTTTAACGGGTTATCTGTGCGGAAAACTGTTTTCCCGGCTGCGGCTGCCGGAGATCACCGGCTATATCTTTGCCGGCCTGTTTCTGGGTGATGCCTTCAGCGGTATTATTCACCCCCGCATGAATGAGTCGCTGAAAATTGTTACGGATGTAGCCTTGGGTCTGATCGCGCTTACAATCGGCAGCGAGTTTTACCTCGGCAAGTTAAAACGGCTGGGGAAAAATATAATTATTATTACCCTTATTCAGCTTCTGGCTGCCTTTGTTATAGTAACTGCAGGTTTGTTTCTCTTTGGAATGAAACTGCCCTTTGCTCTGCTGCTGGGGGCTATAGCTTCTGCTACTGCGCCGGCAGCTACTGTTGTCATAGTGCAGACATTACGCGCCCGCGGCCTTTTTGTAGATTACTTATACGGTGTAGTAGCGCTGGATGATGCCGGCTGTGTACTGCTCTTCAGTGTGGTTTTTGCTTTTGCCGCCGGCCTTATTGACCAGAGCGCAGCTGTTGTAAGTAAAAATATCCTGATTATGCAGGCATTGGGAGAGGTTTTTTTTTCTGTGCTCCTGGGTCTGGTCAGCGGTCTATTACTGCATATATTTACCAATAAAAAGAATAATAATAATGAAATAATGCTGCTTGCTCTGGGAATAATCTTTTTTACTATTGCGGTTGCTATTACACTTCACCTGTCCCCGCTTATTACCAATATGACCAGCGGCTGTCTGCTGATAAATCTTTCTGTCAGAAACCACCGCCTATTTCGCATACTGGAACCCTTAACTCCGCCTATCTACGCACTATTTTTTATTATTGCCGGTACCGAACTGCAGCCGCAGGTTTTTCTGGATCATAATGTATTACTATTAGGTTTTATATACATATTGTTACGTGCTTTGGGAAAATACGGCGGTGTTTATCTCGGCTGCCGCTTAAGCGGGCTGCCTTCCCGCCTTAAACATTATCTTGGTTTATGTATGCTGCCCCAGGCTGGTGTTGCCATAGGACTGGTACTTTTCATTCAGGCAGCACCTGCAGTTAAAGCTCTTGACCAACAAAATATGAAAATAATTATAGATATAGTCAATATTGTACTTATTTCGGTTTTTATCAACGAACTGGCAGGTCCGCCCCTGGCGCGGTATGCAATTATAAAAGGCAATGAGATGGAGGAATAATGGAACTCTATAAAATTTTTGCCCGGGAATGTTGTGAACTGAATATTCAGACCCGTTCCCGGGATGAAGCTTTACATGTTATAGCAGCTGCAGCTATGCGCAGTCAGGTTTGCGCCGGTACTTCGGCAGAGCAGATATACAGTAAACTCGCGCAAAGAGAGGAGCAAACATCAACCGGTATCGGTAATAATATTGCTCTTCCGCATGCTTCGGTCAGCGGCCTCAAACACTTTGTCCTTTTTATAGTCACTGCCCGTAACGGAGTCGAATTTGACGCCCTGGATAAAAAACCGGTTAACCTTTTTCTGGTTTTACTGGGACCTGAAGGACGTCCTGCGCGCCACCTGCAGCTTTTAGCCGCAGTCTCACGCGTACTGGGACACAGTAATGTTAAAAAAGAACTGCTTTACGCCCGCAGCAGTAATGCACTTTATGAAAATTTTTTAAAATATGCTGAAGCGGCAGGTAAATCGAAAAAGGCCGGGCAGAAAATGCAGCTTCTTTTTGTAGTCTTATATTTTGAAGATATGCTTTATGATATTGTGGAATATTTTCTGGAACAGGGTATTGAGGGAGCTACGGTTATTGATTCCCGGGGTATGGGTGAATATATTTCCAATATACCGGTTTTTGCTACCTTTATAGGTTTTTTAAAACAAAATAAAAACGAAAGTAAAACCATTATGGCGCTGGTACCCAAAGATGATACGCCGGCACTTATTGAGGGGCTGGAGACTATTACCGGTGACCTGGATAAAAAACAGGGGGCCACCGTGTTTGCCCTTGATGTCAGTATTGCCAAAGGGTCAATGGCCATGATGTAGAGGCGCTGTACACCATTGTAAGCCACTATATACTTGCTGCTGGATAATAAACACATAGCAAAAAAAACAAACACGGCAATAATTGAGCTGCTTCGCGCAGAGGTCAGTTATAAAAAAGAGAGTTCAAAAATAGGATCTGAAATTAATGACTGCTGAACAAAGCCTGGCGGAAAATGCCTGACCCGCGCGCCAGAGGGCAAACAGAAAAAGAAACCCATTTAAAGTCACGGTGACCTTACCCCTGAAGTTGTATATTTTAAGGACAAATACAAATTCAATTAATAAATTTAAGGTAATTTTTATAAGATGCTATAATATAAAATTAAAAAACAGTAGTTTTTTTTTTACAAAATAGATATAAATTAATTTCAGGAAGAGCTTATGATGAAAAAAATTACCCTGGTGGTTACTTTAATATCAGGGCAGCTGGCATTTAGCAGCCGGACGGTGCGTCTTGCGGAAAGTTTTGATCTTTCTCCCTGGAACGTACGTATAGACCGTTATGCAGATACCGTGACCTTTCTTGATGCCCGGAATCAGGCAGATTTGCGAAAAAGATTTCTCCGGCTGGAGGTCCTTTTTTCAAGCAACAACCACACCTATCATTGTCAGGCTGTACCGGCATACCCGCTGATCATCCCGGGAACTTTAAAAAAAATTACCTTTGACTACCAGAACCTTTCTTCCAACAGCAGCATGACTTTTATTTTTGCCGGGCCGGACCGGAAAAATTATACCCGCCTGTTCAGCAGTAATTTTACGTACCAATGGCAGAGCGCCACAATCATGATCCCGGAAGCGTGGCCCCGGCCACTGACCCTCAAAGGGCTGAAAATAGAAAAAATAAAAACGCGGTCCGTAACCAGCAGGGAAACCTTTAAGATCGATAACATCCATGTTCAAACAGACCCGCAACCGGAAAACAGCAGCAGTGATCCCGGGGAAAAAACCGTCAAGCTGCTCCATGTACGGGAACACCGCCATGCCCTGTGCAATGTATTCAGCGGTACAACACCTGTTATAAGCCTGGAACTAATCAACTGGAAAAACACCCCTGTTAAAACAAAGTTGATTATTGAAGCCAGGGAAAAAACAGGTATGGAACAAACCACGGTAAAAATAAAAAAAATAGTTGATCAGCGTCTGGTACTGTCTGTCTCCCCCAAGCTGCCAGTCTACGGCAGCTATAATCTGAAAATAACAGCTGAGACAGAAAATGACCAAACTGTTCTCAAAAGCGGTCTGGCATGGCTGCCTCCCCAGCCAAAACTAACGGAAACAGAAAAAAGCAACAGCCCTTACGGACTCAATGTGCATGGAGGACGCCGGGTTTTCATCACCCCTTTCCGTAAAGCCGGTATCATCTGGTACCGGGATTACGCTTTTAACACCAACTGGGCCTTCAAGACCAAAGCCGGAGCCGGGGATTACCATGCCGGCATCAATTATCACCGGCTTGTCCGCCGTTACCAGGAAGCTGGCTGCCTGGTAGCGCCGGTTATGCAGTTCAGCATTAAAAAACTGCCTCTCAAGCTTGCCAAAGCAGGCAAAATTCCGCCGCCGGATGCCGGCTGGCGCAAACGTCTGACCGATCTGGTGAAAACATTTCCGGAGATCAAAAGCTGGGAGCTGGACAACGAGTACGATCTGCACCGTGAGGCATGTGAAAGTGAATTTCTGGTAAACTGGTCCAATTATAACATTTACCACCGGACGTTCGCGGAAATCGTCAGCAGTCTGGGCGCCATGCCGGTAGAAAACGGCCGTGCCGGTATCTGGCCGGACCGGGAGGAACAGTGTATCCGTTCCGGTTTTTTTGAAAAAATTAAAGTAGTCAACAGCCATCATTATGCCGGAGCTCAGCCGCCTGAAGAAAATTTTGGTAATTTCAATACTGCTTTCCAGCAGCCGCACCGGGCCCAGCCCCCCCGCCTTTTCTATGACCGGCTGCGCGCTGTCAACCGGATCAAAAACCTGGACGGGAAAAAACGGGAGCACTGGCTGAGCGAATTCGGCTGGGACAATCTGGCCGGACCGGCCGTAACCCTGAAACAGCAGGCCGCGTTTTTAGCACGGGCCTATATGATGCTGATCGCTTCCGGCACAGAAAAAGGATTCTGGTTTTTTGACACTGACAATAAAGGGAAGCCGGACAACTTTTTTGACGGCTGCGGCCTGCTTGATCCGCAAAATCTGCCCAAACCTGCCCTGGCAGCCATGGCAGGTTTGAGCAGTCAGCTGCCCTCCCCTGAGTATCTGGGTATCATCAACGCCGGATCCGGTACCTGGGGCTATCTGTTCAAAGAAAAAGGAAAACTGATTGCTTCTCTCTGGAATATTAATAATGATAAAGGACCAAAGGTCAGATTTAAAGCCGAAAAAGTTTTTGACATGTACGGTAATCCCATCCGTAAACGGGTCA
>Ga0102934_1002614_pt1 | contig 12411 bp, 11 predicted proteins | sample SalPonR2_A_D1_MG_FD_78175 | JGI IMG/M metagenome (GOLD analysis project Ga0102934, IMG submission 78175) | Salt pond soil microbial communities from South San Francisco under conditions of wetland restoration - Salt Pond MetaG R2_A_D1_MG | ecosystem: Environmental > Aquatic > Marine > Intertidal...
AATAAAGTCTTAGTATAGAGGGAGCAGGGATTGAAAGAACCGACAAAAGGAAGGTACGAAGTAGAGATTATTACCTGCAAAAAGGTTTCACCTTCAACTTTTATTATTGAATTATCAAAGCCGGAGAGATTTCCTGCTGCTATGCCGGGACAGTTTATATCGATCAGGGTTGGCGGCGCGACTTCTCCTCTTTTAAGACGCCCTTACAGTATATTGGATATGACAGATGATTATATCACTCTTCTTGTAAAGGTAGTGGGGCGGGGATCGGAGGCCCTGGTTTCGATGAAGACGGGGGATCCGGTCGATTTTATAGGTCCCCTCGGAAGTACATATTTTGAGTTGGATAAAGGGGGTGACGCGGTTTTTGTAGCCGGAGGCACAGGTCTCGCTCCGCTTGTCTTTGCCGCGAGGAGGTGGTCGCGGGAGCGAAGAGCGGGGGAAATGGCTCTTTTGTATGGAACAGAGAGCGGTTCGGAGGTTCTTAGCGACATCTTTGAAGATGATTTCTCACAGGTTTACATAGCGACAATAGATGGTTCAAGAGGTTTCGAAGGTGATGTGGTGGAAATGTTTGAGTATCTGGCAGAGAGAGCAGTTCTGCCGGGAGGGAAATTGTATTCCTGCGGCCCGTCAGGTATGGTAGAGGCTCTTGTAAAGAGCGATATAGATTCTTTTAATGATCATTATACATCCCTTGAATCTGTTATGGCTTGCGGTGTTGGCGCCTGCAGAGGCTGCGTTGTTCCTGTAACCTCTCCGGAAGGTGCGAAGTATAAGTCGGTCTGCGGTGACGGAACGGTTTTCAGAGCGGAGGATATAGACTGGGATAATTGGAGGAGCTAGATTAATATCAGTAAGATGAACGAGAAAAAATTACATATCGGCAGCACAACTTTCAAGAATCCTGTTTTTCTGGCTTCCGGCCCCGCGGGTTACGGAATTGAATATGGGGATCTTATAAATCTTGAGAAACTGGGGGCGGTCGTCACAAAGACTATCTCTTTAATGCCGAAGGAAGGGAATCCGGGGACGAGATTGAAGGAAACCAGGTCGGGCCTTCTTAACAGTGTGGGACTGGAAAATGTTGGAGCGGAAACTTTCTTTAGCGAGAAACTGCCGGAGTTGTTAGACCTTGGGGTGAAACCTGTTGTGAGTCTGGCTTGTGAGAGTAATAAACAATATCTCAATCTTTTAGAACTCGTAGCTCGCGAGGGGAGAGTTGACGCTGTAGAGTTGAATCTTTCATGCCCCAATGTGGATGAGGGCGGGATGGTGGTCGGAACCGACCCGGAATCTCTGAGATGGTATGTCTCGAAGGCGAAAGAGATACTTGAAAGTAAGACGGTACTTGCTAAATTGACACCTAATGTTGGAGATATAGCTCCACTTGCCGTTATTTCCCAGGAGGCCGGCGCAGACGGGATAACTGCTATAAACACAATTTTAGGCATGGATATCGATCTTGCGACCGGGAAACCTGTTTTTGATAGAATTACCGCGGGTCTTTCAGGTCCGGCAATTATGCCCGTGGCACTTAGAGCTGTCTGGCAAATTGTTCAGGCGGTGGATATACCCGTAGTGGGTGTTGGCGGAATATCCTCGGTTAAAAGTTCCAGGAAATTTTTCGCCGCCGGTGCTTCAGCTGTCCAGATAGGAACGGCGCTCTTTTATGATCCGGAATTGCCTGAGAGGATTATCGACTCACTTTAGTAACTATTTTAAAATTACGGAAGGATTCGGTTGTGAGCCCAAAAAAGAATATTCCGGAAGTTATAGTGGCTCTGGATGTAGAAAGTAAAGCAGAAGCGCTTGAGCTGGTTGATGATCTCAAGGAAAAAATCAGATATTTTAAACTCGGAAGCAGGATCTTTACTTCTGAAGGGCCTGCACTTGTCAGGAAAATAGATAGATCAGGGTGCCTGGTTTTCCTTGATCTTAAATTTCATGATATTCCGGCTACTGTAGCAGGGTCGGTAAGAGCGGCTTGCCGCCTGGGAGTAAAGATGCTTACTATCCATACAACAGGCGGGATGGAAATGATGAAAGCCGCAGCGCGGGAGGCCGATAGATTCAGGGAATCAGGCGGCCGGCCGCCGCTTCTTATCGGTGTAACAATTTTGACCAGTATGCAGACAGAGGATTTCGAACTGTTTTCTCCAGGCCGTAAAGAAATGTCAGAACTTGTACTCGAGCTGGCGTTAAGAGCTAAAGAGGCCGGTTTGGATGGAGTGGTTTCATCGGCCGGGGAAGCGGGCAGGGTTAGAAAAGAGTTTGGAGAGGATTTCATTATAGTGACCCCGGGGATAAGACCCTCCGGTCACAGCGAAGATGATCAGAAACGTGTGGCAACACCCAAATCAGCAGCTGAGGCCGGTTCCAATTTCCTGGTTGTCGGGCGCCCCGTATATGAGGCTTCTTTTCCGTCTCAGGCAGTTGAATCAATCTTGCGTGAACTGGAGGAATAACTAAGAATAATGTGGAAAGCCTCTATTATATTCATACTTGTTTATACAGCGCTTGTTCTTACAAAACATTACCGATGGATTATTGCGTGGATAGGTATCGCCGCGGCGCTTTTATTTGGAGCACTTGAAGTTACCGAGATAGTAAGAGGTATTAACTGGAATATCATAGGGATTTTTGTAGGTTCGCTTTTTCTGGCTGATGCTTTTGTCTGTTCCAGGCTTCCTGAGACAATATCAGATTATATTATCAACAGGTCGCCGAATCTGGGTGTTTCCCTTATGCTTATAATTGTTTTTGCCTCTATTTTCTCTATATTCATGGACAATGTCGTAACTGTTTTGATGGTAGCGCCAATAGCCCTGGAAGTGACAAGAAAAGCAGATGTTTCACCCGTTCCTGTTATAATAGGTATCGCCATATCTTCAAATCTGCAGGGTATGGCAATACTTATAGGTGATACTCCAAGTATGATCCTCGCTGCCAGAGCCCAAATGGATTTCCTGGATTTCTTTTTCTACAATAGTTCAATATCGTCATATATGACTGTGAAGATTGGAATATTCTGGTTCGTTCAGCTGGGAGCTTTGGCAGGTTTCGTCGTTCTATATTATTATTTCAGAGAGGAGAAAAGGGAAGTGGAGTCAATAGCGGTAACACCGGTTAAAAGCTGGGCCCCCGTCATTTTTCTGGCACTCGCTATTGTTATGCTTTCATTTGCCAATTTTATAGATCCCGATTTTGTCTGGTTTAGCGGTGTTTCATGTGTCTTGATTGGGGGAATGTCATTTCTGTATGTTAGAATAAGAAAGCTTCACAGAGAAATTAAGGCTTCTCTGAAATTTGACTGGGAAACCGTACTCTTTCTCTCAGCGGTCTTTGTCCTCGTGTATATGCTCGAAAGGAGAGGTGTAGTGGCCGTTCTGGTAAATCAGCTTGATATTCTTGAAAGTGCAAGCCCCTTTGTCGTTCTTACGGCTATTGTCTGGGTATCTGTTCTTGTTTCCGCTTTTATAGACAATGTACCTTATATTACAGCTGCTTTGCCCGTTGTGCAGGGATTAGCAAAAACTCTCGGCGTTCATCCGGAGCTGCTTGTTCTCGGTGTTCTAATCGGTTCGTGTATGGGCGGGAATATCACGCCGATAGGTGCCGCGGCTAATCTTACAGCTATTGGTATCCTTAGAAGAGAGGGGAGACCTGTTTCATTTGCCGCTTTCGTAAAGATAGGGTTGCCTTTTACACTTGCCGCTACTCTCACCGCTTATATTGCTCTTTACTTTGTTTATCGTTAAAGATGAAAAATCTGTTGGTTTATATGATTTCTGATAAACGGAATAAGAAAAAACCTTTAGGAAAACGATCGATTCTCTTATAGTGTAGAAATGATTATGACTCCAAAGAAAATATCGATAAAAGGAAGTTCAATAAAACCAAAAGAAACTCAAAGCTTGAATTTTTGAAAATACTTAATATATTATAATTACCTGTATTCTGTAGCTTTCAGAGTTTATGTAATAAAATAATAACCGGATAGTCTGGAGGAAGTGTCATGAAAAGGGTTTTTGCGGTATCTGTATGGGTTTCTCTTATTTTTTTAGCAATCGGGTGCAGTGAGGATAGTGAAACGCCCGGAGAAGTCGTCAATGATGATTATATAGTCACCGAAATAATATCCCCTGGTGATGGAGCTAGATTCTCTCAGGACATGGAGATAACGTTTTACGGTGACGCAAGATATTTTCAGAGCGGCAACAGAGTTCCGGATAGTCAGCTCGTTTGGATTTCAGATATAGATGGAAATATCTGCAGCGGCAGATACGGCACAGACAATCTTCTTTCTTTTGGTACTCATGAAATAAAGTTCGAGGCTTCCGACGATGACGGAAATATCTCAAGCGACAGTATATCCGTAGTTGTGTATCCGGATTCTGTTTTGGTTTCGATACCCTCCACAGCGGATTTCGATATGGGCTGGAATGACGGAGTCGATACTACCCAGCTTGATTATGAGCCTATACACAGTGTGGCTCTGGATGCCTTTGAGTTAGGCAGATATGAAGTAACCTATTCTCTCTGGTCAAAAGTGAAAAACTGGGGTGAATTACATGGCTATACTTTCGAGAATGAAGGCATACGGGGATCAGATTCTACACTTTCGACTAATATCGGGCACCCTGTAACTAATATTTCCTGGAGGGACTGCATTGCGTGGTGTAACGCTTATTCAGAGAAAGAGGGGCTTGACCCCGTCTATTATACTAATTCCGGAAAAACAGAATATTATAAAGATTCATCGTCAGACGGAGACATAAGCAATGACTGCGTTGACTGGGAGGCAAGTGGGTTCAGACTTCCTACAGAAGCGGAATGGGAATATGCTGCCAGATATATCAGCGGCAGCAGCTATGTGGATGGGGATAAGCACAGCGGTTATAATATTAATGCTAATTTGGATGACTGCGCCTGGTATCAGGATAATTCAGGCTATTTATCACATGGTGTTGGCGAGAGGGTAGCCAATAGTCTGGGGATAAATGACATGAGCGGTAATGTCTTTGAATGGTGCTGGGATTACTATAATAGTGATTACTATCCCATTGATCCTATAGATCCGATAGATAATCCCCGTGGTCCTGATAGCGGGGTTTACCGGGTGCTTCGCGGGGGCAGCTGGATTGATAGTGCTGAAAATTGCAATACTTCTGTGAGAAACAATTTTCAGTCCGGTAATTACAGTAATAACTTCGGTTTTAGAGTTTGCCGTTGAGCTTTTTAAAACAGAATTCTTCGTTGCTGTATAATAATTCAGAAGGCAAGCGGGTTTAAGCTGATATTGCTAAGATATGAAAATAGGGCTTGAAGTAACCAGTGTTATTACGGATGAACCAACGGGGATCGCGCGTTATATTAACGGATTAATTTCCGCCTTCTCAGATGAAATAGAAGATCATAGAAAACTTATATTGTATTATAAGCTGTCCAGGTTACACAAAAGATCAAGCTGGTCGAGACCTGAAAATTTGAAAGTCAGGGAATATTACAAATCCTATTGGCCGGTAAGTAAAAATGTTGATATTATACACGGATTGGACGTTTGGGTACCTTTCTGGAGTAATGTCAAAAAAGTTGTTACCATTCATGATCTCTTAATTTTGAAACAGATCGGCAATGAAATAGCCTCTGAAAAATTTCATCACAGAAAAGAGAGATTATACAAAAAAATATCTAAGCAAGCCGATTGCTTTATCACAGTCAGCGAATCGACAAAGCGTGATCTTGTTAATTTATTGAATGTTTCTCCCGATAAAGTAAATGTGGTCTATCATGGAGTTGATGAGTCTTTCTTTCCTCAGGAGAATGCGGTTGTCAGCAGGGTCAGAAATAAATATGGATTGAAAAGAGATTATTTATTATTTGTGGGAACTATTTCAGAAAGAAAGAACACAGAACGTCTGGTTGAAGCCTTTTCCCGCTCTAAAGCCAGTAGTTATTTGGATCTGGTACTTGCCGGAACGGTATCTTATAAGGGTGATAAGACTCTAAGGGCAGTCAAAAAATATCATCTGGATAGCAAGGTGAAGATTCTCGGTTTTGTGGAAGAGGACGATCTCCCCGCGCTTTATAGTGGGGCGATTGGGTTTGTCTTTCCGACTTTGTACGAAGGGTTCGGACTTCCGGTTCTTGAAGCTATGGCGTGCGCGACACCTGTTTTAGCCGGAAACAAGGGCGCTGTTCCTGAAATAAGCGGAAATCTGGCTATTTACGTAAACCCTTTAGATACCTGTGAGATCACTGAAGCGATCGACAGACTGCCCGAAACTCCACAGTCTCAGATCGCAAGGTGTGTTGATCACGCGAATAGTTTTACGTGGAAACGCTGTGTGGGGCAGACGCTGAATATATACAGGAAATTACTGCAATAGTTCCTCTATATCTATATGAAAAACAGCTTCGTTTCCGGGCGTTCCTTTTAATTTATCTCTTTCATAATCTACTTGATGATTGAATGGAAAATTCGCGGAAAGGTTCTGTAATTAAGGTCTTAAATGTTAAAATTAGTTCCCGGCAATCCTCTTTTTGAAAGTTATCTTTCCGACATCATCTATTTTTGCTATAATATTACAGTTATGTCGTTGTTATATTGAGTATTGGAAAAACAGCAAGCCGGTCAATAAGATTTTTCCCGGTGGTTTAAGAGTTTTTTTATAAAAGCTCAGACAATTAAAAATATAATTGAAATTAGCAGTTAATCTATTACGGAAGGAAAGAAAATGCGTGTTCTTATCACGGGAATCACAGGTTTTGCGGGGAGCCATCTCGCCGATTTTTGTCTTGAAAAGAAAGATGTGGAACTGTATGGGATCATTCGCTGGAGAAGCAGAACAGAGAATATTGAACATATCTGGGATAGAATAAAATTGCTGGAGTGTGATCTTAGAGACGCTATTTCCACGAGAGATGTGATAGAACAGATTAGACCTGATTATATTTTCCATCTCGCGGCTCAAAGTTTTGTTCCTACATCGTGGCAAGCTCCAAGTGAATCGCTAAGCACCAATATTCTCGGCGAACTCAATATTTTTGAAGCTGTCCGTAAATCGGGCCATTCATGCAGGATTCAGGTCGCCTGTTCAAGCGAGGAGTATGGAATGGTTCTGGAGGATGAAATTCCGATAAAGGAGACAAATCCTCTCAGGCCGCTGAGCCCTTACGGAGTGAGCAAAGTGGGGCAGGACATGCTGGGTTATCAGTACTACAAGAGTTACGGTATGGAAATAGTCAGAACCCGGGGGTTTAATCACACAGGCCCGCGCCGCGGTCCTGTTTTTGTTTGTTCGGATTTCGCAAAGCAGATTGTTGATATACAAAACGGAAAGAGATCTTCGGTTATGGAAGTTGGAAATCTCGACGCCAGACGTGACTTTACAGATGTGAGAGATATGGTCAGGGGGTACTGGCTTTCTCTTGAGAAAGGCCACGCCGGTGAAGTTTATAATTTATGTACTTCAAAGAGCTACAGCATACGTGAAATTCTCGATATGCTTATTAAGTTAAGCGGTGTTGAAGTCGAAGTCAGGATGGACAGGGGAAGGTTAAGACCGAGTGATGTCCCCAGACTGGAAGGTGACTACAGTAAGTTCAAGAATGACACTGGTTGGGAACCCGAGATACCTATAGAGAAAACTCTGTCGGATCTTCTTGAATTCTGGCGGGAAAATCAGCGAAGGAGATGAGTGATTTAACTTTTTATGAAAGCTATTGTAACCGGAGCATATGGTTTTGTAGGAAGACATCTGACCCGGGAACTTCTCGGCGCGGGTTACGAAGTGCTGGCTGAGGATATTGTGGATGTCAATTCCTCTCATAGATCTTCCGCCTTGATCGATGGATTGCCGGAAGGGGTTGTATATAAGAAATGCGATCTTATGAATGCTCCCGCTGTGGATAAACTCATTAAATACTGGAATCCGGATGCAGTATTTCATCTTGCCGCGCAGAGCTCGGGGGCACTCTCCTTTAAGTATCCGGCTGACACTGTAAAGACGAATTTTATTGGGTTTCTAAACCTTGTCGAAGCCGTCAGAAAGAACAGGAAAAAAGCGCGGATACTGGCGGTTGGTTCCTGCGAGGAATACGGCAAGAGGTCTCGAAGGGATATGCCGCTTTCCGAAAACACTCCTATTGAACCTGTAAACCCATACGCGGCGAGCAAAGCGGCACAATCTGTTTTAGCCCTGCAGTATGTGAGGTCTTTTGATATGAATCTTATTGTCACGAGAAGTTTCAGCCACACAGGACCCGGTCAGAGTGTTACTTTTGTCTTTCCGTCATTCGCCCGGCAGTGCGCGAGAATAAAAGCCGGCAGCGCGAAGCCGGTTATAAAAACGGGAAATCTTGATATTTTCCGGGATTTTCTGGACGTCAGAGATGTAGTAAGAGCATATAGACTTATAGTGGAGAAGGGTGAAACCGGAAATGTATACAATGTTTGTTCAGGTGAGGGGTTGAATCTCGGGGACGCCCTGAGGATGATGGTTGAAGAGGCCGGAATAAAAGTGAATATTGAAACGGACCCCGATCTGATAAGACCTGTGGATGTGACTGTTTTTACCGGGAATAATAAGAAGATGCGTGATTGTACCGGTTGGGAAAGAAGAATATCAGTTGAACAGATGATCTCAGATCTGCTGGAGTACTGGTACTCAAGATCTGGTTATTGAAGAATGAATTTTGTCTTTGCCTGAGGTATTCGAATTAGAATTTAAACAAAAGGAGTTATAAAAATGCCTGATGTATGTATGGTGGGAACCGGTTATGTCGGTCTGGTCAGTGGAGCCTGCCTTGCTGATTTTGGAAATAATGTAATATGTGTTGATATTGACCGTGACCGGATCGAAAGGATCAAGAATGGCCATATGCCTATATATGAACCGGGTCTGAAAGAACTTATCAGCAGAAATGTGGAAGCGGGGAGGCTTTTCTTTACGACAGACCTCGCTGAAGCTGTAAGAAAATCAGGGGTGATATTTTCAGCGGTAGGGACTCCTATGAGGAAAGACGGTTCTGCTGATTTAAGAGCGGTATATCAAGTAGCTGAAGATATTGTTCCCCATATAGATGAGTATAAAGTTTTTGTGCAGAAAAGCACAGTTCCTGTCGGAACATCGGAAAATGTGGAGAATATTATTCGCGAAAATCTCCCAGAGAAATTTTCCTTTGACAGTGTTTCAAATCCCGAGTTTCTAAGAGAAGGCTCCGCGATTGAAGATTTTATGAGACCCGACAGGGTTGTAATTGGAGTGGAAAGCACGCGTGCTCGAGAAATTATGCGTGAGATATACAGTCCGCTGTATCTTTTGAAAACACCTATAGTATTTACTTCAGTGCGGACAGCTGAGCTTATTAAATATGCCAGTAATTCATTTTTAGCCGTAAAGATATCTTTCATCAATGAGATAGCTGATCTTTGCGAAAAGCTTGGAACAGATGTAAAAGATGTCGCGGAGGCGATGGGGTTTGACAAGAGGATAGGCCCTAAATTTCTCCACGCGGGGGTTGGATACGGAGGGTCGTGTCTTCCGAAAGATGTTTCAGCTATCTTGCATACCGCAAATAACGCCGGCGTGCCCCTTAAAATTATTCAAAGCGCGAGTGATGTTAATGATTCCCGGATTGACAGGCTCATAGAGAAGATGCGATCTGAAATTCCCGATTTCTCCGGAAAAGATGTTGCTCTCCTGGGGCTTTCATTTAAACCAAATACAGATGATCTTCGTTACGCCCCGTCTTTGAGATTTCTAGACAGGATGCTTGCCGAAGGCGCGAATGTTAATGTTTATGACCCGATAGCTATGAATAATACCAGGAAGATATACGGGGATAAGATTCAATATTGTGATGATTCATATAAGGCAATGCAGGATGCTGACGCCCTGGTGATTATGACTGAATGGAATGAATTCAGAGTTCTTGAGCTGGAAAAGGTAAAAAATCTTATGAAGGGAGACCTTATTTTTGACTGCCGGAATATATATGAAAAGGAAAAGGTGGAAGCCCACGGGTTTTTTTATTATTCTTTCGGATCGAAATCCTGATTCATGCTGCGTATTTCAGGAAGACAGAAATTAAAGGTCGAACTTGAGTTTAATTAAGTTATATAGATAGAAAGTAGTTTTATATATAAGGACAGATAATTCTAATCAGAGGTGTGGAGGTCTAAGAAAGATTTATTGAGTTATCATTGTTAGCTATGTAGTTAAAATTAAATGGGAAGGGACGAATATGAAGAAAATACTTGTTACCGGCGGAGCCGGTTTTATTGGTTCTAATTTTATAAAGATGCTGCTGAAAAGAAAGAGCAGAAAACATATCGTTGTTCTTGACAAATTAACTTATGCGGGAAACATGAAGAATCTCAAGGGTTATATAGAGAGGGAGGATGTCGAGTTTGTTAAGGGCAACATCTGTAATTCCAGCCTTCTTGATAATATCATTCCCGGAGTGGATATTATATATAACTTCGCGGCGGAAACCCATGTGGACCGTTCAATCCTCAAAGGAGGGAGTTTTGTAAAAACAGATGTAATGGGTACATATAGTCTGCTTCAAAAGGCTTTGGAGCACAAAGTGCCCCGGTTTGTGCAGGTTTCCACAGATGAAGTTTATGGAAGTGTGGAAAAGGGCAAGTTCAGTGAAAATGACCCGATAGAACCTAACAGTCCCTATTCAGCGAGCAAGTCAGGAGGAGATCTTCTTGTAGGGGCATTCTATAAGACTTATGGGCTGCCCGCCGTGATAACCAGAAGCTCAAATAATTACGGCCCATTTCAACACCCTGAAAAATTTATTCCTCTCTTTATAACTAACGCGCTGGAGGGTAAGCCTTTACCTATATATGGGGACGGCAAAAATGTCAGGGACTGGATTTATGTTGAAGATAATTGCAGGGCTATTGATCTTGTCGGAAGAAGGGGTAAAATTGGCCAGGTCTATAATATTGCCGCGTCTGAAGAGAAAGAAAATATCTATATAGCTGAAAAGATCATCAAGTTAACAGGCGCTGATAAAGATATTCTGACATTCATAGCAGATAGGCCGGGGCATGACCGCAGGTACGCCCTAAACACGAGGAGGATAAAATCTCTCGGATGGAAGAAGAAGTATACGTTCAATGAAGGATTGGAAAAAACTGTAAAATGGTACCGGGACAACAGAGAGTGGTGGAGTGAGATTAAAAGAGGTTCTTTTAGAAAATATTATAACAGGATGTATAAGAAACGCATCGAGGAGTCTATGGGAAGGAAGGTCAATAAATGAAAGCAGCAATTGTCGTTGGAGCGCGGCCTAATTTTATGAAAGCAGCTCCTCTTATTAAGGAATTCAGAAAAAGAGGGAAGGTGGATATTCTTTTTGTTCACACTGGTCAGCACTATGACGGTAATATGTCGAAGATTTTTTTCAATGATCTGGGACTTCCCCATCCCGATATCTATCTGGGAGTAGGTTCGGGAACTCACGCTGAACAAACGGCCAGAGTCATGGTTGAATTTGAAAAGGTTGTAAAAACAGAGGGCGTTGAACTTATTATTGTAGTTGGTGACGTAAACTCGACGTTAGCCTGTTCTCTAGTTGGAGCAAAAGAGCATATCCCGGTTGCTCATGTCGAAGCGGGACTCAGGAGTTTTGATAAAAATATGCCCGAGGAGATAAACAGAATGGTCACTGATATCCTTTCCGATTATTGTTTTACAACTTCGCCGGAAGCTGAAGTTAATTTAAGTCGTGAAGGTATCGGGAAGGAAAGAATATTCTTTGTGGGTAATATTATGATTGACTCACTGAAAAGTTATTTGGAAAAAGCGGAAGAGTCTAAGATTCTCGACACGCTCAAAGTTGAAAAAGAGAATTATATTCTTGTAACGCTCCATAGACCTTCAAATGTTGATGAGCCGGAGCAATTTCTTTCACTGTATAATGTTCTTGTTGAATTGTCGGAAGCTCACACAATTGTCTTTCCAGCTCATCCGCGCACGAGAAAGATAATAGATTCACAGGTTCAATCTTTTCCCCGGCCTTCCGGTCTGAAATTAATTGAACCTGTTGGATACCTCGATTTCCTGAAGTTAATGAAATATGCCCGATTGCTTATCACGGATTCCGGAGGAATTCAGGAGGAGACTACGGTTCTGGGCGTTCCCTGTTTAACCGTCCGAAATAATACCGAGCGTCCTGTGACAATCGAGATGGGGACGAATTCCCTGGTAGGAACCGATCCTGATAAGCTTCTAAGCGCCGCGTTCAAGGTTATGAAGGGGGGTAAGAAGGAGTTCAGTATCCCGCAGCTATGGGATGGTAAAACCGCGGGGCGTATTGTAGATATAATTGATAAATATTGACACTGCGTAATTGTTGAGATAATCTTTTGTAAGAATATAGAAGGAG
>Ga0102934_1002616_pt1 | contig 12408 bp, 13 predicted proteins | sample SalPonR2_A_D1_MG_FD_78175 | JGI IMG/M metagenome (GOLD analysis project Ga0102934, IMG submission 78175) | Salt pond soil microbial communities from South San Francisco under conditions of wetland restoration - Salt Pond MetaG R2_A_D1_MG | ecosystem: Environmental > Aquatic > Marine > Intertidal...
CCAGGGCGCGGACAGCTCCACGCATGGAGAGGCCGCTGGTCAAATGCGGCTCTGTCTTGAGGGAGTGCAACGGGTCTTGCTTGAGCACGGCCTCAGCCTCCACGATGTTGTCGTTGTCCACCTGTACCTCCGCTCCATGGCTTCCTTCGCCGCCGTCAACGCCGAATATTGCCGAGCACCCTTTCATCCGCACCACCCTCCTTCCCGCTCCTGTGTCGAACTTCCCTTGGCAAGGCCATACGATGACGAGGAAGCATGTAGGGGTTGGGAGGAGGTCGAGGTCCTGCTCGACGTGATGGCCCTGGCCGGGTCGGGCGCCGCCATGGATGCAGGGTCTTTCCAACCTCGACAGGTGCTGCATGTGAAGAGCCTGTCGGGGTGGGCACCGGTGTGTATCGGTCCTTACAGTCAAGCCAATCTTTTGAGCCACGGCCACCTCGCTTTCCTCGCGGGGCAGATCGGTCTGGACCCGGCCACCATGGTGCTTGTCAAACCCCGTGACTTGGAGGCTTTCCAGGCTCTGTATAATTGTGCGCAGGTCTTGCATGCGCTCCGAGCCTCCCTTCGGACGGTTTTGATGGTGGTGGTGTACGTGCATGTGGACCAGAACGGGTATGAGTCGTTTTCCCCGGACCCCTCGGAATGGGAGGATGTCTGCCGCTTGGACGCTGGGTGGGGCCGAACCGGGACAGGACGCGCGGCCACAGGCGATAAGGGGGTCAATGATGCGAGCTACCAAGGCGCCAATCGTTCAGATGGGGATGACAGCGATGAGGAACAGGATGGAGAGGAGGACGAGGCGAACGAAGGCCAATGTCAAAGCAGCCCGTGCCCTATTTTTCTCCCTGTGGGAGTACCCAACCTGCCTCGGGGCGCCGCGATTGAGTTCGAAGTGGTAGCCCTGTCGACAGCTTTCGCTCAGGTGAAGTCACCGACGCGAAGGGCGGAGCAGGGCCGGTTGGAGGATATTCTAGAGGAGAAGGACATGGGCGAATGCCCATTGCCCTTACCTTTTCAGCCGCCCGCTACTTTCGCTGCGCTGGCGTCGAAAAACATGCCCCTTATGTCACGACCTCTCCTCTCCTATACCTGGGAGGCTATCTTTGTACCATATGTCTTTAACTTCGTAAGCTTGTCTCTCTATCTTGACGACGACCTGGATGGCAGGAATGAAGGTGGGCAGAATGAGACCCTCCTCCTGAATTACACTCATGTTGCCTACGCTTTGGTCGATCAATTAAGGAAGATTCTGAGAGTTGCACACCTGACTTGGCAGCAACTTTCTCATCTGCGTGTCTTTTACATTGCTACATGTTTGGACAACGAAGCGATGCTCAGAGAGGCCTTGGCTGCCGCTTTGCCCAGTGACGGCCAGTGTGCCCGTACCTTTCTTCCAGTCTCTAGTCTGATGTCTGAATGCCAAGAGGGCTCGAAAAGGCAGGATAGCTTGTTCCTCCGGGTCCAGGTTATTGCTTTGGATCTGGAAAAGTTGAGGACAGAGGCCTGGGTGCACAGTGTACCAGACGGAGGCATGTAGCTGTAGGAGTACATACACAAGTATCGATTTAAAGCATGACCACACGTAACATAAAACTGCGCAGACAAATGAATCACACACTGCCCTGGTCGGCAATGTAGCCACCGTGACCAGCGGAACGCCAAACATCGCCCGGGGTCCGACCTCCCCCGGCCCATTTGCCTTGTGATGCTTTACGACCCCTCGATTGCTCCCTCGCTCTGTGGCCTCCACTCTCCCTACCAGGACCTCGCGCAGTCTCTGGCTTCGGGACTTGCAGCGTCCTGCGTGGAACCCTCAATGCCTGCTGATGCCTTGGCAGGTTGCAATACGTGCCTTGTCTCGCTTTTTCCTCAAGCTCCTGCCCGTCTGGTGGTCTACGAACTGATGCCTCTCCTCTGTCCAACCTCCATTCACTCCCTCTCCTAAACGCGGCCCTTTCTTCCTTCCAGCCGAAGCCGTACGGGAAAAGCACGTGAATAAGCATGGAAGAAATTGTGCAAGGCCAACTTTCCGAGTTGAAAAAGCTGTGGCGGTCCCCGCGGATGCTTCTTTCGCAGTCCTTGAACCTGGCCATGATCGTCTTTTCAGCCTTGATGATATGGAAAGGACTCATGTTTCTGACCAAGAGCGAGAGCCCGGTTGTGGTTGTTCTTAGGTAAATACCGGTCGCGTGCAGTAGAAGACGGGGCGGCATGGCTCGAACAGTTCCTTCAAATTTGGTTTCGAAAGGCACTTGTTAACGCATATTCTCTAATTTTGAGTCCTTATGTCCGCGCGCTCTGTGCGCTGTGCGGGAGGGAAAAGGCTTGAAGTTAAAGGGGAGGGTCTCGACCAACCAGGCGTGGCTGTGCCGCGAACTCACGCCAGGACTGCATCCTCGTTTCACCTCTTTCTCCTGCCCCCTCAGTGGCTCTATGGAACCCGCGTTTCAAAGAGGGGATATCCTTTTCCTCAACAACCAAGACGATCCGATCCGTGTCGGTGAAATCGTCGTTTTTAAGATCAAGGATCGAGACATTCCCATTGTCCACCGCGTATTGGAGGTACATCAAAAGTGAGTGGCGGCCAGGGTGAGGGAGGGGAAAGACGTGGTCCCGAGAGGAGGGCTCGCAGTTGTTGTTACTCGTGATATTCATCATTCCCTCGTCCTGTTGGAAAGATGGCCTTACGGGTGGCACGTGGTCGATTATGGGATGAGCACAAGGCTAGAAAGGGAGAGGAAGGCCACACACCGGATTCTTCCCGCAGTGTGTGCATTGAATTTCGCCTTTCATGTCTTACACCCACGCCTACAGGGAGGATGGGAAGGTGGAGCTGCTGACCAAAGGGGACAACAATCGAGTAGGGGACCGGGGCTTGTACGCCCCTGGCCAGCTGTGGCTGAATCGCGAAGACATCCTTGGGCGAGCCGCAGGGTGCGTGGACGGGATCAAGAGGGGGGTGCCGAATAGAAGAGGAGACCTCTAGGGTGGAGGGGGTGTTATGACCTCTCATTTCTTTTCTCTTTGTATGTAAGAAAAGACGGTAACGAATGGAAGAGGGGTTACCCACGCTGGGGGAGGGCGGGGAGACCCCTCACATCGTTCCTCCCGACTTGAAGACATGAAGAAAAGTTGTCGCGAAACGCAGGGGCCGTCACCATGTCCTGGATAGTCGCGTGACTCCGACACCTGGCCACTCATTATTGCCTTTTGATCTCATTACCACACAGGACGCTACGGTATTTGGGTATGGTGACCATCATCCTCAACGACTACCCCATGCTCAAGTGAGTCCGGAGGCATGCTCTGGGGTCCAGGGCTGGGGCATGTCTTCCCTGTGAATGAAGCATGTCGCACCGTGAAGAGAGGCACACAGCCTGTCATGTTATATATTTCTGGCACGTCTTTCTCGTGCGTGTTCCCATCTTTATTTTCACTCTGGCCTTCTCGCGTCTCTAGATACGTCCTGGTCGGCATAATGGGTCTCTTCGTGCTGACGAATAAAGAGGTAGGGGTGGAGAAAATATGATGGATCTTGCTTTTGTTCTGCCATGGCTATTTGGTCCATGTATCTCATTTGTCGTGCGCTGCGCTCGCCTTTGTCCCCCTCACAGAGCTGATGTTAGCCTGTGATCCCGGAGTTTGGAGCTCGTCCACAAGCTTTGGGAAGACGGATGGAGGGACATCTAGAAAGGAGAGGGATCAACGTTGGATCAATGGATCTGGATTGAGCTGCAGAAATTTGGGGCTCAAATTGTGCATAAATCACCAAAGAAGAGGATCAACGATTGCACTGCATGGAAGGTGGAAGTAGACAGCAGACTGAGATAACGGAGATAAGAAGGGTAAAAGATAAAATTAATCACCCAAAAGGAAGCATCACTCCACGATGCGCCCTGTACAGCCACATGCGTTGCTTTGGTTGCATGCTTTCCTCCACTGCGTGCTTTCCTTCTGCCGCAGGGGGGGGAAACAAGGGCGTGAAGAAGGGCAATCAAACCCCTCCCCCTCGCTCTGTCTCCTTCAAGCGATGCTTCTTCGTCTTCCTGCCCTTCGGCCCCTGGTTCAGGCGTGCGTGCGACACGGAACGCGGGCGACCGGCCGTGATTTGAACGTTAGGAAGACGGTGGATGTGTCGGGAGGGTATGCATGGGTGGAAATCATTTTGGTGGTGCTGCATTGTTTTCGTGACCCCTTTTCCACGCTCACCACTATCATCAACTCGCTCTGACCTTCAGCACAGAACCTCAATTGCGGCAGCAATGGACACACTCTTGGGCATAAAAGGAGATGGCTTCGTACTCATAGCTGCCGATGCATCAGCTGCTCGCTCTATTCTCGTCTTCAAAACAGACCAAGATAAGATAGCCGCTCTAGACAGTCACAAGCTCCTGGCTGCCGCAGGCCCCAATGCTGATTGCAGCAACCTGACTGAATACGTACAAAAAAATATGGCTTTGTACGAGTTCAACAACGACTTAAAGCTTGGTACGCATGCAGCTGCTAACTTTATCAGGCGCACGTTGGCGACAGCTTTGCGGAAGGGGCCTTACCAAACAAATTTGCTCCTAGGCGGCTTCGACGAGAAAGACGGGGCTGCTCTCTACTTTCTCGACTATCTAGGGAGTATGCAAAAAGTGAATTTTGGTGCTCAAGGTTATGCTTCGAATTTCACCTTGTCGATCTTTGACAGGGAGTACAGGGAGGGCATGACGCTGCCCGAGGCGGAGGTCGTCTTGGAGAAGGCGAAAAAGGAGTTGGCGGTGCGTTTCCTAATCTCCCAACCCAAGTGGATCATGAAGGTGGTGGACAAGGACGGCGTGCGCACGTTGTAGGAGGTGGCGTCGGCCGAGGGTGGGAAAGTACATAGGAAGGGTCGCGTGCGCGTGGAGGTGACGGGCAACACAGCAGGATAGGAAGGGGAAGATTGAGGTGGCGTTGGTGGACAGGTGCCACTTTTAAAAAAGAATAACGGCGGCAACAAATTCGTCGCCCAATGAAAGGCTCACTCTTGCATTTGACTTTTTTCTTTCCCCGTAAAGTGACGCAGATTGCATGGCCTTCCTCTCCTCTTTCAGTCCAAGGGACTCTCCCACGTGACATCCCTGAACCCCATCCCGTGTGACTTAAATACGATTCTTTTTCTGTTTCTTGGCCTTACCTTTGCCTTCAGATTCGGCCACCACCACTTTCTTCCCCTTCCGCGGGACAGGACCCGTCTCCAGACTCTCTACCTCCGCTTTTCCCCCCCTAATCTTACCCCCTGTCTGGGCACGCGCTGCTAACAAAGCTACTGCCGCTGCCCCATCCTCCTGACGAGCCCGTTTCTTCGCGGCGGCCACCGTCTCCCCTGTCCGATTCGGCCTCCCCGACGCATCTCCCACTACCTTGGCGGCGCCCGACTCGGCGATAGCCCCCTTGGTTACGACCGAGGTTTTCATTTCTCCCCCTGAGAGCTTGCTTTTAGGGTCCAGAGGTAAACCTCGTTGGCTGCTCTTGGCGGCGTCTGTCCTTGGAGCCAAACTGCTCCCCTTGTGGCCCGTCTTTTTGGCGGATGACTCTTTCGCCTCAGACACCGGGGGCCCTCGCTTTTTGCCACGATTTTCCAAGGCTTTTACCGTCAACAAGGCACCTTTCCCCTCCCCTTCCTCCCCCTCCTCCCCCGGCTCATCCCCCTCGAGCTGCGCGTGTACCGCCTGTCCGATCCCCAGCGCGCCCGGCTTCTTGATCAGGTACTGGGGCAGGCGCTGGTAGAGAGGGAGTGCCACCGAGGAGCTTGTCTTGACCGAGATGGCCATCACATTCTTCCATTTCCCCGGCGTCGCCTCTACGGCCGCCTCAATACCGGCCAAGACGTTGGCAACCGCCTCCGCGGGTCTGAAGCTTGTCTTGGCCACCTTCACGCTCAGGCAATTCCCGTGATTTCTGTACAAGTGCGCACGTTGCTGTGCCGCGATAATCCGTTTTCCCACAGTGGCCATGGCCTGCGGGTTGCTGCTCAACAGGCCACCAAGTTTGAGGGCCACGGGATGTTTCTTCTTCGAAAAGAAAGTCTTGCCGAGCGCCTTTCCCAGGAGGGGCAAGATGCGGTCATCCACCAGGAACAAGTCGAAGGCTTTTAGGGGGGGGAGAGGGGAATACGTGAGTGGGAAAGAACAGAGAATGAACGTGGGGGCCAAACCCTGGCCTGGCTCCCTCAGAAGTCAAATTGGTGTGTATGAGTAACAAATATCCACAGTCGGGTCCGAGGACCATTTCGGTGTGGTGCATGTACTAGTCATCATCGGGGGGGGGGGGGGGGGGTCGAATACTGCGTTGGAATACTCAGACATGTATGGCGCACAAAAGTCTGCCTTCCGAACTCAACCCCCGTGCTTCGCCATCGCACGTATTGCCTTCCAATTTTCACACGGTGGGCGCCTCTTACCGTCCCGGAGCTGTCGCCGCTCTTGGAACTCCTTATAGTCCGTTCTCAGCTCCTGCAATCCCACGACTTCACGCACGCCGTCCATTTTCATCGCATTCAACGCGCGTTGAACTTTACCCTTGTCCGATTCTTTTACTATCAAGCACACGGCATGGTCTTCATCGTCGTCGCCGCCGCTACCGTGGAGGGGGTGGGGCAATGATAAAGGCACCGGCTTGGGACTCACACGTTCAGGAATTTTGGCAAGCGCTATCTGTATCAATATGTAATCGCCTGCCTCGGACGCTAAGAGGTCCTGTTTGGATTTTTTGCTTGCTACAAGAGCCTGGTGCCGAGCATTATGTTGCAGTAATGCCTCCACGGCACGAGTAGCCTGAGTGGCATCGACGCGGCTTGGAGGCAAAGTAAGCTTGTCGGCCGTCGTTTGAGCTTCATCTGTTTTGCTCAACGTGTTGCTTTTTTTCGGGTTTGTGCGAGCTGTAATGGCGGAGGGTGGGGAGGTCACTTTCCGCTTGCTGCCGCCCACCTTATTGGAAATGACAGCCATGGTGACTGAGTGGCTGTGGTGATTAGAAACGTCGAAAAAAATGTGTATCTAATCAAGTCAACATCCATCCTCAAGACAATACAGTCCCTCCCACCTGCCAACCGCACCCCACCCAGAACGTCCGGGCCATGCATTTATTCGCCCGGGCGCGTTGTTGTTGTGATGGGTGGGCGCGGTCTATTTGCTCATTTCACGCGCAGACGCTCGTCGGCCGTTGAGACCCGCTTGCGTCATGTTCGCTGCCATAGGCGACAAAGCACCGGGCAACTGTGACGAAGCAATGTGCGTAACGACCACCGCACGCGGCAGGGTGGCCTTGTCTGGTATAAATTTTGCCCTGCACTTCTGCCGGGGCCGGTCAGGGACTTGACCACGGAATATCAAGTTTTTTGTAGCGTCAGACATGGGGAGGCGGCTTGTGACAAGCCTCTCTCTGTGCTTCGACTCGACAGCCAACATGGCCGTTTGTTCTTAGAGAACTCACAAGATTTGACCGTGATTTGCGTCTTTTTGACGGCTATGGCCTGTACGAGCAGTCCACACATTGATTTTTACCTGTTTGAATGCTGGACCATTTCGTGTGTTGCACTTGACAGGATGTGGTTGTTTGGGTTGCTTGCTGTTTTCCTGTGTACGGCGTCAGTCCGAATTAGGAATAGAATCTGATGCCACGCACCCTCTCACGGCGCTCGCACTTTAATACATCGTAGACACACTAGCACAAACTCTCTCTCAAGATAAGATGGCCGGCCCTGTAATGACCTCTTCTTCCGCAACCACGCCCGTTGGCACCGTCAAACCTTTCAAGCAGCCTTTCAAGGCTGTGGCTACACTGTCGCAGAAGACGGGCCAGATCACCAAGCCCATCGACCCTGCCATCTCCAAGACTCTGGATTTCGTCTACTCGGGCTACACTGTACGTACACCTGCCTTTTTGAATCGAGTTCCCTCGTAAATTGACTCGCTGGACCTAGCGAGAGACATGAACCGCACTGGCACATAAGCAGGGTTAAGATTAAGACACATGGCGCGTTGCTCATCAGTAAGTCCAATAAAATCTCCCACATCGGCTCGAACACCCGTTACTCCTTTCCCTGGCACAGACCGTTAAGACTCAGGTGGACAAGGCTCCCAAGGTGAACCCCTACCTCCTGATCGCTGCCGGCCTCTTCCTCTCCTGCGTGGTCTCCATCTCCCTTCTCATTCCCGCCATCCTCTTCTTCCCCGTCACCATCTTCCTGGGGATCGCCACTTCCTTCGCGCTCATCGCTTTGGCCCCCGCTTTCCTGATCGTGGCGTGGGTCCTGATCTCGTCTGCGCCCATGCAGGACAAGGTGGTGGTGCCGACCCTTGACAAGGTGCTCACGAACAAGAAGATGGCGAAGATCCTCCTCAAGGAGTAAGGAAGAGACGGCGTCGATATACGATGGAAAAGCGAGGAAGGATATTGTTCACTATGTAGCGATGTAGGGTGGCCGTTTTGGGTATGTGTGGGGTGGAACGAGCAGGAAGGCCCGCGACGGGACCTTGCGTTCCCTCGTGCTGTGTTTCCTGCAATTTATTTCGGGCTTTTTGCATGATCTGCTTGGAGGAGGATCGCCCCGTGGAACCGTGGAAGCTGTACATTCCTGTCGGCTGCCGGAAAGGTGAAGATGGAGAGGCGGAGCTGCTTCCGCTGCTTGATTCTCTAGGTCATACGAAAACCACCAATTTTTTCAGTCGCACTTTCAAAATTAACAAGATTTTGCTGCCGTGTAGCTCACGCGTGTACAGAGGCGTTCTTGGTCAGATAATTGTGGATGAGGCGTCGGACAACCGGGACGATAGTAACGAGATGATAGGTGCACCTTCTTCGTCGATTGCCTCCATCCCCCTCTTCGACCGCGCTCCTGTTCTCAAACGCCTGGGCGCACGCAAATGTATGTGTATGAGGGCTTGCACCGGTGTATAACGGTAGCCCGGTGTTGAACAAAAGAAAAAAACAACCACGAAACAACATCTCGGAACGAGAGGCGGTGCGGCTCTCTCTCTGTCTCCGCTCGCACGCCTTGCGCCTTACCTGCCACGACTCTTACTTTAGGACGACGACCACACCGCTCAGCATCAGGCATACTCCCCACCTTCGTGATCTCTCTCCCGTTTCCCATTTCTGCATTCCCCTGGCCCCGGGTACGGGCAGCATGTCCCTCCCTCCGCCCGGCTCTCCCCCAGAAAGGTCGTCAGTAACAATCGTAGGGCCCTCATCTCCTCCACCAGCGCCTCCAGACCCCCTTCCCTTCGCTTAGACCCTCGTTCCGAGACAAGCCGCCAGCAGGTGGAAGGGAGGGCGAGGAGGGACGCGAGGGGGACGGAGATCGCTTTCCAGAATCGTTTCCTGACTGCCCTCGCCACGAACGTACACTGTTCTTTCACTGACGATCCCGCCCTCCTCATTGGCCCCCGAAGCGCTAGACAAAGCTCTCCTGCGACTACTAGCAGCCTCTTATAGAGCCGTCGCCCGTTCCGCTTTTTCTGGCCCTTGGGAAGTTTCCGCTTTCCCTTCCTCCCTTTCCCTGCCCCGCCTGCCTGCACGCCGGCGTGCGACGGAGGAGCCACATCCACCATGTCCCGTGCCAAGACGGCACACGGCACAGGAGAGTCCAATGTGAGACGGTGGTGGCATGGAGGGGTCTCAACGGCGTCCGTCAAACGGAAATTCAAACCTTGGCCCATGTCCTTCGCCACACCTGGACGGGTCCCCAGCGAAGTTTGGCCGTCCGCTTCCTCTTCCCACGTGGTGACATGGCTGCTGCCATCCATGTCCGAGACCGACGCGGGCTTTCCGGCACTGGCTCCGGAGTCCAGCCCTGGCACGGTGGTGAATGACGGCGCGAGACAGAGGAAGTCGACGGTGACGCTTTGGAGGACACTTGTATTGTGCGGGCATGGGTCACCATGCCGGTATAGCATGCGAAACGACATCGAGACCCCATGCCCTTCACCAACTTGAGCCTCTTTGCAAGCTATATTCACATCTTCAGCCTCTTCCTTCCAGTTCACCATTTCCCACTTGTCCCATACGCCCAGGACTACTGGGGTGTTTTCCGAGGGCCGTCTTCGCGTCACGGTCTGAAACATCTTGACGTTGTAATTGTGTCCATCTTTCGTCAATGCGAAAGATTCACCGTCCATTTCACGCAGCAATCGGGGGCCAGACGGCCTAGCGGGTGCTGGAAGAGGCGTGGAGGTGGAAGAAGGGGTGTCCACTGGAGGGATCGTCGGAGGCTCTTCTGCTGTACTTTGTAGAGACCGTCGATCGACACCATCGGCCAGACGGATATGAACGACTTCTTCTTGAATAGCCCGGATGGGTCTTGTCAAGAAGAAGATCAAAAAATAAAAGGTTACGTTTTGGTAATTAGGTAAGCTGCGCATCCCTTGGACCATATTCAGTAAGTAGGTCAAAATTCGAAAAAGCGGGAACAGGTGGCCAGCCGCATTTGTGAAATGCTGCCACAGTACCGGCAATAAGCCCCAGAGTCACCTGCCGCATGATGTGGTTGGAGATACATTAAAGGAAAGCAAAAATTATATCGCGATCGATGCAGGTTTGAAGGCATTGGTGGACGGGTAGGGGTGGGGGGTATAATTTTTCTCCTTCCCTTGGACAGCACCAAAATGATTACGGCCCATATAAAAGAAATCAAGGGTCTACGACCCTGAGGTTTTATCATAGGTGCCAGGTACAGGGTTGGTTCGGGACAACACAACCCATAATATTGTAAGAGATGAAAGTTCGGGACTGCATCCATCACCATCATATTCCCCTTTATTAGGTAGCAGGCTTGGATCCCGGATAACCTCCCCGTCTATGACCATCCCGGGGCCTGAGTAGACACAAAAAACTTGGGCAAGAACACCGACAAGAGTAAACTGATCGACTTCATTGAAACTAGTCGATTTCGTTCACAGGGATGGATATTTCACAAAGCAGAGGATCACACCCGCGACACAGAGATTTTCCCTTCGATCTGCAACCAACGGCAACTAGCGCGGTAAAAACACTGGTGCTTTTGCTCTGCGACACGACGGGGAAGGCTTACTTTAACACCTCCTATACATCCATGAAGACTTTATATGAAAGCATTTTCACTGTGGGAGACGCCAAAGATCACTAAATGGGCCGAATGGGTTAGACATGAAAAAGGTGATAGCTGACAGTAGAGCGAAATAGATTTCTTACAATTTAGGACATGAATGGTAAAGCCAACGGCCACAAAGTAGAAAAAGAGAGTCCCTGTCAGAGAGCCACAGAAACATCTACAATATCGATAAATGGACTTTGGAGGAAAATGCATCTTTGCCTTGGTGTAAGAGTCCGTGCCTATGACACGGTGCGGCCCTTTCATTCTACACGTTCAAAACCCCTTTCCCGAAGTAGGACGCGACGGCCGCAAATCCATGCTCCTCTAGTTCTGTGAAGAACGATTCGTGCTCCGTAGCTTTGCCTCTTTGATCCTTGAGCTGGATCCGCTCGTAGTGGTGCTGGTCGGCCGCGCACTCGTTGCACTCTCCCTCCTGTGCCAGACACCCGGGATCCAGGTGGTACGAATGCATGCACAGGAAGTGGACCGCAGGGAGCTCCAACGGTCGCTGGCAGGCCGCGCACGTGGTGCTCTGGAAGAGGCGGGCCGAGGTCCGGAGGTCCTGAACCTCGGCGCGTTTCTCGTGGGTGCTCTTTCGGAGGGACTCGATGTTGGCCTGGTGGCTCTGCAGGTCTCCGTCCGCCTCTTTGAGGAGACGGACGATGTAGGTACGCGCCACGGATAGGGGGAGCTGTTCGTGCTGGGAGAGCGCCTCGAGGACCACGGGTGGGGGAAGGACGTGTTCTCGCTCGATCATCTGCAAGACACGCACCACGTCGTCCCATGCCGCGTCTTCGTCCTCGCTTTCCTCTTCCCCCTCCTCCTCGTCCTCGCCTGCTTCCTCCTCCGCCGCCGCCTCCTTCCTTCCCGCCCTGCCGCCCGCCCTCCCTCCCGCCCTCCCCACAATCCAAGCCAGCACCTTCCTCCAGAGCTCTGCGTTCTTTCGGTTCTCTTTCCGACACATTCGCTGCAAGACCAAGCCCACCTCTCCTTCCTCCATGTAGGCCTCCAGCACGAGCTCAACTTGCCGCTGCCGCTCCAGAAGACAGAGCTGCCCCGGTCGGAAATTATGCATCTGCACCAGTATCAAAGCCTGGTCTTCATTGTAGCGACCTTGCTGCTCCTCCAAAAAGGATAAAAGGCTGCTCTCCGCTTTTTTGGCGCGAAGCCGTGCCTCTTTCCGACGTTCCTTCTCTCCTTCCCCTCCATGTCCGCCTCCCTTCCTATTCATTGCGCCCTCAATAGCTCCTCCACTGGGCCCGCGCGGCTTACTTGCCCCCCCCTCCTTCCCTCCCTCCCTCCCCCGGGCC